>JGI26114J46594_1000084_pt1 | contig 25855 bp, 22 predicted proteins | sample AOAMet1_18_M0_10_2_FD_46594 | JGI IMG/M metagenome (IMG submission 46594) | reverse complement strand
AAGCATTGGCTGATGTTTTCTTTGATGAAGTACGGTTTCTATGAGGCCCTTACCAATAATTGGAATGGGCGCTGCAGTTGAAGTGATGACAATATCAGCTCTATGAAGATTTTCGGACAAACTTTTTAGAGTGATTGCTTCGGCATTATGTTTAAGAGCAATAGGCTGAGCATTTTCGAGTGTTCTATTAGCAAAAATCATATCCTTGACGCCCTTTTTACTGAGATGCTGAGCGCTCAATTCAATCATCTCACCAGCACCAATTAAAAGCACTGTTTGATTTTCGAGGGTTGTAAATATTTTTTCACTGAGCTTAACCGCACAATAGGCAACTGAAATTGGAGATGATCCAATATTTGTATCTGTCCTAACTTTTTTGGCCGTCTTGAATACGTGTTGAAAAAGTTTTTCCAGAATCTTATCTAATGCACCTTGCGTCTTTGAAAAGTGATAAGCCTCTTTGAGTTGGCCAAAAATTTGTGGCTCTCCTAAAACTAAAGACTCTAAACCACAAGCCACTTTGCAAGTATGTTCTATTGCCTCATTAGATTCGTAAAAGGAAATATATTGTTCAAGAGATAATTGATCAATAGCATGGGTTGTAGCCATATATTGTATTAAGACTTCACGAATATTTTTTGATGAATGAGAAACATAAATCTCTGATCTATTACAAGTAGAGAAAATTACACATGCTTTGATGTCTTGAACAGCTAATAAACTGGATATAGCTGAAGGCAATTCATTTTGAGCAAACGCTACTTTTTCCCTGATTTCAACTGGAGCCAATTGATGATTTACACTCAGTACCGCAATATTTGACATTGAAAAAAATGATAATAAGTTAATCCGTTAATTATACCTTTCATTTTAATTTCAATCCAATATATGACTCAAGATCTAATTCTAGTTTTATATAAACAATAATCCAAGTTATTGATTGGTCTAAAATACAAATAATAATCTTTTAATAAAATATTTTGCATGATTGAAGAGGACAGATTGATTGGTGGTGAAAATCAATCAAATGAAGATCTCAAGACTGCCTCTGTGCGTCCTAATTCTTTTGCAGATTATATTGGTCAAGAAGATGTTAAATCACAAATGTCATTATTCATCAAAGCTGCAAAATCTCGTTCAGATGTTCTTGACCATTGCCTCATTTATGGACCTCCTGGACTTGGAAAAACAACCCTAGCGAATGTCATTGCCAACCAGATGGGTGCAGGTATTAAACAAACATCAGGACCTGTTCTTGAGCGCTCAGGTGACCTGGCTGCAATACTCACAAAACTAGAGCCATTTGATATCCTCTTTATTGATGAAATACACAGGCTGAATCCTGTTGTTGAAGAAATCTTGTATCCTGCTCTTGAGGATTTCAAATTAGATATCTTGGTTGGTGAAGGAGTTGCTGCTCACTCAGTTCAGCTCGAATTACCTCCATTCACCCTGATAGGCGCAACAACGAGAGCTGGAATGCTAACCTCACCTCTGAGGGATAGATTTGGTATTGTTCATAGACTGTCTTTTTATAAGCTTAATGAGCTGCAAGAAATTATAGAAAGATCTGCCTCCATTCTAAATATTACAATTGAAAAACACGGATCAAAAGAGATTGCAAAACGCTCTAGAGGAACTCCTCGAATTGCAAACCGTCTTCTTAGAAGGGTTCGTGATTTTGCAGACGTTAAAACAAAAGGAATCATCAATGTAGATATTGCAAAGGAGGCGCTTGAAACCCTTAAGGTTGATGAAGCAGGCCTTGAGCAGCTTGATAGAGATTACCTCAGTCTGATCATTAATAAATTCTCAGCAGGTCCTGTGGGTTTAGATACTTTGGCGACTGCCTTGGGTGAAGAAAGGACAACTTTGGAAGATATGATAGAGCCATACCTCCTTCAGCAGGGTTTTATAATGCGAACCCCAAGAGGAAGAGTTGCTACAGATCTTGCTTTTTCTCATTTGGGTGAAGTTAGAGAGGCGCAAGCACAAGATTTATTTGGTAAATGAATCAACAAAGGATTAGAGTTTATTACGAAGATACAGATGCTGGCGGGGTTGTGTTTTATGCCAACTATCTGAAATATATTGAAAGAGGAAGAACTGAATATCTCAGGGATCTAGGCTTTGAGCAGGGCTCTCTGGCAAAACAACATGGTATGGTTTTTGTTGTTAAGTCGGTGAGTGCAGATTATCTATCGCCTGCTTATCTAGATGATGTTATTGAGGTTCAAACGAGCATTGATTTAATTAAAAATGCAAGCCTTGTTTTTGCTCAGAAAATTCTGAATATAGAGAAAAATACGGTATTATTTAAAGCAGAAGTCAAGGTTGTTTCTGTAATGAAAAATAATTTAAAACCTTGCGCTTTTCCGCAAGAAATCTTGGAGAAACTTAATGGAAGAAAATAGTTTATCAATCGTCAGTTTAATCTTTAATGCGGGACTTGTCGTTCAGCTAGTGATGATTATTTTGGTTTTAATGTCGATCTACTCCTGGACAGTTATTATGTCCAAGAAGAAGATTTTGATGGATGCTTCAAATGATATTGAGACCTTCCATGAAGAGTTTGAGAGAAATGAAAAGCTCCCAGATTTATATAAAAACCTCCCAAAACTTGCTTCTGATTGGAGTGCAATGGAAGATATTTTTGGTTCAGGCTACAAAGAATTTACTCATTCGAAATCTACTTCAAATCAGTCACTGATAATGAATTCTGAGCGGGCTTACAGGGCAATGAATACTTCTGCAAGCAATGAGATTGATCGACTTGACTCAAGTTTGTCTATCCTTGCTATGATTGCATCTTCGAGTCCATATATTGGTCTCTTTGGAACTGTCTGGGGAATTATGCACTCCTTTATTGGTCTTGCTTCAGTTAAGCAAGCGACCATTGCAGTTGTTGCACCAGGTATTGCTGAGGCTCTCATTGCAACAGCTTTCGGCTTATTTGCTGCAATACCCGCTACCATTGCCTACAATAGATTGGTGTCGCAAGTAGAGGAGATTGGTAACAAATACACCGCCTTTGTTGAAGAGATATTTGTTATTCTTCAGAGACAAAAATGATCGAACTTCCAAAGCGTTCAAGACCCGATATTCATGCAGATATCAATATTGTTCCTTATATTGATGTAATGCTGGTCTTGCTAGTTATCTTTATGATGACTACACCTATTATTGAGCAGGGAGTTGAGGTTGACTTGCCTAGTGCGCCAGCCAATGTTGTTGACTACCAAGATCAGCAGCCATCCATAATTTCAGTGGATGTTGATGGTAATTACTTTATTAATCCAATGACCAGTCCTGGTGTTGATGAAATTGAAGATCTAGAGCCAGTCTCATTAAATGTTGCTATAAATCAAATTCTTGCTCGTAAAGAGATATTTCCTGACATGCAGGTATTTGTTAGGGGAGACAAAAAAGTTGAATATGAAAAAGTCATTGAGATCATTGCCATATTAAAGCAGTATAGCAAGATTGATAAGGTCGGCTTTATGACTGAAAACCCCAATTAACTGATTTATATTTATGAATTTTGTGAAAAAGATTGTCAGCTCTATTAGAGACCTGTTTTCTAAAAAGGCTGAGCCTGCATCTCAAAAAAATGTCGCTGTAGCTTCAGAAGAAATTGAGACTTCAGGTGAATCTAAGTTTCTAAAAGTATCAAAACAAGTATCTGCCTTTTTATACAGTTATCTTAAAAGGCTTTTATTATTTGTCTTAAGTCTCATCAATACGATGATGCAGCCGATGATTAAGATCTCAAAAAAACATCCGATTGCATTTTGGGCTGCAGTCATTTTGCATGCGTCACTTCTGTTTGGGCTTCTTTATGCTAACGTTGAGAAATGGGATACACCTCAAGCAACTGCGGTATCTCAAGCAGCCCCTGTTCAAGCTGTGATGATTGATATGGAGATTATTGAGGCTGAGCAAGATCGCTTAAAGGATGTTGAAAAACAGAAGCAAAAAAAGCTTAAAAATGAGGAAAAGCGTTCTGAAACTGCTAAAAAAGATCAAAAAGTTGCAGAGCAAGAAGCCTTAAAAGCGAAGGCGCAAAAAGTTTTTGCAGAGGTTAAGAGGAAGGCTGAGGAAGCTAAAGCAAAAGAGGCTGAACAATTAGCATCCAAGGCTGTCGAAAAAGTTGCTGAAGCTGAAACAAAAGTAAAACTTGAAGAGAAAAAAGCTAAAGAGGCAGCTGCGAAAAGGGTTGTAGAAGAGGCTAAAACGAAGGAAGCTGAAATTCAGGTCTTAGAAGCTGAAAAACAAAAGGCAGCAGCTGAAGCACTTCGAAAAGCTGAAGAGGTCAAAACAAAACTTGCTGAGTTGAAACGTAAAGCTGAAGAAGCAAAAACAAAGGAAGCTGAGTTACTCGCGAAAGAAGCTACGAAAGAAGCTCAAGAAGCTGAAATTCTAGCAAAAGAAGCTGAGATTCTTGCTAAGCAGGCTGAGGAGAAAAGAATAGAGGAGGAGCTTAAAGCAAAAGATGCAGTGAAGGAAGCTGAAAAGCAGGCTGAAGAGAAAGCTAAGGAAGCTGAGATTCTAGCTCAAGAAGTTGCTAAACAAGTTAAGAAAGCTGAAGAGAAGAGAAAGTCAGAAGAGGCCAAAGCCAAAGAAGCTGAGGAAAAACGTAAGCTAGAAGAAGAGAAGCGCAAGCTAGAAGAGCTAAAAGTGAAAGAAGCTGAAGAGAAACGTAAGCTAGAAGAAGAAAAAGCAAAAGAAGCCGAAAAAGAAAAAGATGAAGCAAAGAAGCTTACTGAAGAAGAGCGCATCAGACTTGATGAGCTTGAAGCTGAGAGAACAGCACAACAGTTAGCTTTTGAAAATGAACAATACAACCGTTTATTGACTCAAGAAGTTCAGGCTGAGCAAGATCAAGAAAGACTAGTAAAAATAGAGAGTCAGTTAAATACCTTAAAGTCTGCTTATGTTAATAATATTGCTGCAAGGGTCAAATCATTTTGGCGCTATCAAGGTGCTGAGGATGACTGGACTGCTGAAGTTTATGTGGTTCAAGATAGAGATGGAACTGTTGTCGCAGTAGATGTTCGAAATGCAAATGTCGATGATAGTAGTAAAGCTAAAGTATTTAAAGACTCTATCAGAAGAGCAGTTTATAAGGCTTCACCGCTTCCATCCGCTCCAGATGAAGCTGTCTTTGATAAGGAACTTATTTTCCTATTTGGCGTAAATTAACCTAAGTATCTAAGTTTCTCAATCAAACTATATAACAATCAATACAATAAGCTAAAATATTGGGCATGAAAACGCACGACTTTTTATTAGAGCTAGGAACAGAGGAATTACCTCCCAAACTTTTATTAAAGCTTTCTAATTCCCTTAAGGATAACCTCAGTAAAGAGCTTGAAAAGCTTAGTATTAAATCAGATTCTATTAAAGCATTTGCAACGCCAAGGCGCCTAGCAATATCAATTTCTGAACTGCAAAGTAAGCAACAAGATCAAGTTCTTGAAAAGAAAGGGCCCTCAACTCAATCTCCTGAAATGGCCATTAATGGTTTTGCTAAATCATGCGGCGTAGACGTCAGCGAACTTGAGAAAAAAGAGTTGGGTGGAAAAGAATATTTCTATTACTCCAAAGAGGAGACAGGCCAGAGTGTTGGCGAGCTGTTACCAGAAGCTATTGAAAAATCAATAAAAGATATTCCAATAACTAGAGCGATGAAGTGGGGAAGTTCTGATTATTCCTTTGTAAGACCCGTTCATTGGTTNGTTATTATGCTTGATAAGGATATTGTGCCTGCAAAAATAATGGGGCTTGAAAGTAATAGGATAACTAAAGGCTTAAGATTTATAGACCCAATTATTGAGCTTAAACATGCAAAGGATTATGAGCAAGTTATGAGTGATAAAGCTCAAATTTTGGTTGACTTTGCAAAGAGAAAAGAGCTTATTCGAGATCAAGTTTTATCTGTAGCTCAAAAAAATAATGCTGAAGTAGTTATTGATGAATCACTCCTTGATGAGGTTTGTGCACTAGTTGAGTACCCCAGGGCGTTCTCTGGCAGTTTTGATAAGAAGTTCTTGGATATTCCTCAAGAAGCCATTATTTCCGCAATGAAATCGCATCAAAAATATTTTCACTTGGTTGACATTCAAGGCCAATTATTGCCATTATTTATCTCTGTTGCCAATATTGAATCATCCAATATTAAGGCAATTGTTGATGGTAATGAAAGGGTTATTCATCCAAGACTCGCAGATTCAGAGTTTTTTTGGAATCAAGATAAGTCTAAAAAGCTTGAGGAAAGACTGCCTGGTTTAGATAGCGTGATGTTTATGAAGTCATTAGGCTCTATGGGGCAAAAAGCAAAACGCATTGAAAGCCTTAGCTCACATATTTCTGATTTAGTTGGTTTTGATCAAAAAGCGTCTGCAAGGGCAGGCTTGTTATCAAAATCTGACTTATTAAGTGAGATGGTTGGTGAATTTGCAGACCTTCAAGGAATTATGGGTGGATACTATGCCACTAATGATGGAGAGACTCAAGCAGTTTCAGTAGCAATCCGAGAGCATTATCAACCAAGATTTGCGGGTGACAAGGTTCCATCTACCAACGAAGGTCTTGTCGTTGCTATTGCCGATAAGCTAGATACAATTTCAGGCATCTATGGTATTGGACAAGCACCTACTGGCTCTAAAGACCCTTATGCGCTTAGAAGGCTTGCTCTGGGTTTGTTAAGAATTCTGCTCGAGGCAAAAATAGAATTAAACCTCAAGTCGCTGATTGATTATTCATTAAACTTACATCTAAAAGAGGTCGATAGATCTTGTGGTGATGATATTTACAGCTTTATGATGGATAGACTGAAAGCTTACTATAAAGATGCAAATATTGATAGTAATGTTTATGAGGCTGTCTTAGCTGTTTCTCCAGAATCCCCTCTTGATTTTCATCTCAGGGTGGAAGCGCTAAATGAATTCACTCAAAGTGAAAACTCAAAGAGTTTGATAGAAGCAAACAAAAGGATTGCAAATATACTCAAAGATTCTAATGAAAAAAATGAAACACTGAATCCGAAGATATTAATTGATGACTCTGAGATTAAACTTTTTAATGCCAGTGAGTCATTATCTAAAAAACTATCTGGAAGTAAAGACTATCAGGAAGTCATGAAGTCACTAATAGATCTAAAAGACTCAATTGATTCATTCTTTGATAACGTCATGGTTAACACAGACGACGATAAGTTAAAGAGCTCAAGACTGGCTTTAATCAGAAAGATAAGATTATTATTTTTATCTGTTGCAGATATCTCTTATCTCTCATCATAACTAGATGAAGGCCTTAATTCAGAGAGTTAGTTCTTCACATGTTGAGGTTGATGGAAAGGTGGTTGGAGAAATTGATAAGGGCCTACTAGTTTTTCTTGGTCTGGAAAAAAAAGATAGTGAACTTGATGCCGATAAAATGATTAGTAAGGTTCTATCATATCGAGTCTTTCCCGATGAAAATCAAAAGATGAATTTAAGTCTCAAAGATATTTCAGGTGATATTTTACTTGTGTCACAGTTTACACTTGCTGCAGACACAAAGAACGGAACGCGTGCAGGGTTTTCAACTGCAATGCCCCCAAATGAAGCAGAGAATCTATATAACTATTTTGTTGCAAAAACAAGAGCATTTAATCTTAAAACTGAGTGCGGTATTTTTGGTGCAGATATGAGCGTTTCTCTTATTAATGATGGCCCAGTGACATTCTTACTAGAAGTTTAAAATGAATAATTCAATTACTGTATACGGAATAAAAAACTGTGACACTGTCAAAAAGGCTTTGAAGTTTCTTGCAGGTCACTCTATATCCTATCAATTTATTGACTACAGAGAGAGACCAATTTCAGAAAAACAATATGAAGACTTTAAGGATGCTGTTGGCATTGAAGAATTAGTTAATAGAAGGTCCACCACTTTCAGATCTTTATCAGAGAAAGAGAAACAAAGTATTGATTTTGAGTTGATATCAAAATATCCAACCCTTATCAAGAGGCCAGTATTAATTAAAAATGATAAAGTTGTTGTCGGTTTTAACGAAAAGAAATATTTAGATTTTTTACTTTAAGCCTGCTCTTGATTTTCAAGTTCTTTTCTGACCTCATCCATGTCAATTGATTTGGCCTTAGATAATAAATCCTCTAAATCCTTTGCAGTCATTGATCCAGGCTGCGAGAAAATTCCAATAGTTTCTCGAAAAATCATGAGGGTAGGTATTGACCTTATGCCAAAATGTGCTCCAAGTGATTGCTCTTCTTCAGTATTTACTTTAGCAAAAGTTACGCCTTCAATCTTTTCAGAGGCCTCTTTGAATGTTGGAGCGAATTGAAGACAAGGTCCACACCAAGGCGCCCAAAAATCAATAATCACTATTTCATTATTACTAATGGTCTCATCAAAGTTTGATTGAGTAAGTTCAACGACTGACATAAAGCTTCTCTCATAAAAAATTAAAGTGCATTATAACTTTTTTACTAAAATACTGGCTTGTTTTTACTTAGCTGATAGAATAGCTTCATGAAAATACTCGGCATAGATCCTGGCTCAAGAATTACTGGTTTNGGCTTAATAGAGGCTAATAAACTAAAGTTTTCTTACATTAATAGTGGATGNATAAGAACCCAAGGTGATTTAAATGAGAGAATTATTACGATCTATGAAGGCATCAAAGAAATCATCACTAACCACGAAGTAGATATCGTTGCTGTCGAGAGGGTATTCATGAGNCCAGATAGACCNAATCCAGATGCTGCAATTAAGTTGGGGCATGCTCGAGGGGCAATCATTTCAGCTGCAGGCGGCAAAGGGATTCCAATTGTTGATTACACAGCAAACCAAATTAAAAAGTCAGTCGTAGGAAGAGGGCATGCATCAAAAGAGCAAGTTTCATTTATGGTTCAGCAGCTTTTGAAGCTTAACAAGGCTCCNCAAGCTGATGCTGGCGATGCTCTTGCGGGAGCTATTTGTCATGCTTATCATGCACTTTAAAGTCAACTAAAGTAGACTTTTACCTCGCCAAAATCTGGAAGTTTTTCTAAGGCTGCACTGAGTTCAGATTTAATATTATTTAACTCTTGATTTTTAAGATAATCAGCTGACAAGAAAAAATCTACTAGTATCTCCCCCTCAAGGTAGTGCAATTGAGTTTTTTCAATGTTGTAATTAACATTTTCAAGCTTTAAAGATTGACTAATAATCTTTAAAGCTTGGGCTCGCTCTGGAAGGTCTTTATATGGGGCATCTTCTTTTTCCTCATCATTTTCAGGATCTATATGGACGGTAACATCATCGAGCTCTTCGATACACTCCTTTGCAACTCTTTCAACACTAACACTGATAATGTGACCTTCACTCACAGACAAAAACGGGTTAACTTGTACGTGAACATCTGCAGACTTTTTATGGCCAACTTTTCTTGTCCTAAGTGTGTGAACACTGTTAACACCTTTGATTTCTGATAGGGCAACACGAAGTGCTTTTATATCCTCTTGATCAATAGATGTATCAACTAACTCCTTGGTCGCCTCAAATCCTAGTTGCCATCCAATATAAATAATTAAGATTCCAACTATAATTGCAGCAACACTATCAAGGAAAAAATAACCATTTGCAGCGCCTATTATTCCAATAACCACCACAATTGAGGAAAAGGCATCAGTTCGATGGTGCCAAGCATTTGCTTTAAGTAGGTCTGAATTAATATCTCTGGCAACCTTTACTGTATACCAGTAAAGTGCCTCCTTACTAAGTACAGACAATGCAGCAGCGGCTATAAGCCAGTTTTCATGTCTAAGTTCATTGGGATTTGAGAATCGACCAAAACCCTCAAAGATAATAATAGTTCCTACAATTGCAAGAAAAATACTTAAACCTAAGGTGGCAACAGTTTCAAACCTTTCATGCCCATAAGGGTGGTCTGCATCCGGTGCGTCCCCAGAAAGCTTAGCAGCATACCAGGTGACCCAATCAGTTAGCAAGTCAGAGAATGAATGGACTCCATCAGCAATTAAAGCACCAGATTGACCGATGAAGCCCAAAATGATTTTGATGATTGAGAGTAAGAAATCAATCAATGCTCCAACAATTGTTACTTTTTGGCTAGCTTTAGTTCGATTATTAGACTGCATTTAGGTCAGTGTTAATAGATTCATTACAACTATTTTAGGTTATCTTGCCCGTATTTATTGACTTCAATAAAAATTATTAATTTTTTTTTAAAAAAAGGTTGCAAACACAAATGAGAATGAGTATCATTATCATTAAATAAGAAATTAAGAAAGTTTGAAATGATTATTAACAAAACTGACTTCCTCAATCTGATGTTTTTTTTTAATCATTTCAACTGTTTCAGAATAGCCCTCCGAACTATGATGAAACAAAATATCAAAGGAGATTTTAAATAAGTGATATTTTAATTACCTATAAAAGTTATTTACTTCCTTTAGTAGCTCTATTTGTAATTAATTGGCCCTATGTCTTCCTCCTTCCATAGGGCTTTTTTATAAAAAATTAATTATGAAACTTTGGTATAGCTACAAAATATATTTACTAAAAAAAACGAATCGTTTGAACTTTATATCGATGAGACAGTACGGTATTCCAAAGACAATTATTGGACAAATTATTTTAGATGAAGTGAAAAATGACTTCAATAAAGAATTAGCATCTTACTACAAAAGCCCGAGAACATTAAATAGGAGAGTACTTTGAGCGTATTGGTTACTAAAGAAGCACCAGATTTTATTTCATCCGCNATTCTTGCAGATGGAAGTATTGTTGAAGATTTTCAACTATCAAAATTTAAAGGTCAAAAAATAGTACTTTTTTTCTACCCACTAGACTTTACATTTGTTTGTCCTTCTGAGATTTTGGCCCATCACAAAAGAGTCAAAGCTTTTGCTGAGAGAGAAACAATGCTTATTGGAGTCTCAATAGATTCTAAACATACTCATAATGCTTGGCGAAATACTAACATTAATGATGGTGGAATAGGAGCAATAGACTTTCCACTAGTTTCAGATATGAATCATTCAATTATGAGCTCATATGGAATTGAACACCCTGAAGGGACAGCATTAAGAGCATCTTTTTTAATAGATGAGAATTTTGTTGTTCGTCATCAAGTAGTTAATGATCATCCATTAGGTAGGAATGTAGATGAAATGCTCAGAATGGTCGATGCACTTGATTTTCATACTGAAAATGGAGAAGTATGTCCAGCTGGATGGAACAAGGGTGATGAAGGAATCAAAGAAAATGCAGATGGTATTGCAGAATATTTATCAAAAAATGTAAGTAACCTATAGAAAAGTCAACTCACTCAACAATGATTTTAAAATCAGGAAGTGCNTTNANCAGTAGTTTTCCGTAAAATTTCTGGATCAATCTATTATCAAAAATAGTAATTGTTCCCGTATCAGTCTCAGTTCTAATCAGCCTTCCACAAGCCTGAATCAGCCTCAACGATGCATCTGGAAGTGATATTTCCATAAATGAGTTTCGATTCAGAGATTCTAGATAAGACTGGGTAGTCATTTCAATGGGTGAGGTTGGGACGCTAAATCTAAGTTTAGCTATAAATACATGGTTTAAGTAGTCACCTTTAAGATCAACCCCTTCAGCAAAGCTATCTAATCCAAAAATAATACTTCCTTTGCCTTTTTTTCTATTTTCTATATGCCTTTCTAAGATATTTTTTTTACTATATTCGCCTTGTATTAGTAGCTCACAATCAATTGATTTTTCGATTATATCGGCGACACTTTGCATTTGACTATTTGAGGCAAACAAAACTAGAGTTGCAGATTCAGTATCGATTCGATTTTTTAGTGCGAGTGCAACCTCTTCAGTATGATCAAATGAATTTGTTGGACTTGCTTCAATCTTAGCAATTTTAAACTCTACTGAATTATGGTTAAAAGGTGATGCAAGCCTAAGGTATTGATTTTTAGAAGCGTCTAATCCAAGCTGCTGATTGAGTCTATTAAAGCTGCCAAGTGCTGTTAAAGTGGCAGATGTCAGAACCACTCCAGCTGCCTTAGACCATATCATCTTATCGAGTGAGCTTGAGACATCTATTTTTGCAGAATTTAGTTGATAATTATTTTTCCTGTTTGCAAGTCGAGAACGGCTGATCCAATTACTTGAAGGCGGTTTATCTTGATCGGGCATACGATTAAATGTACTGAGAAGAGACAGAATGGAGGATAAATTCTGATTGTTTTGACCAATAATGTTATTTAAGTTATCAGTAGTCGCTTGTTCTATTTTGTTGGCTTTGGTATATTCCTCCCATTGTTCTTTATGCTCATAAAAATCATTGTAAGCAGAGTTGAATAGAATGAATATCTGTTTGGTTTGATTGACGATTTCATTGGGTATCCCAGTTATAGGAAATAGAGACACGTCATCAGAGTAATCTAGATCAGATAGTAAATCAGAGAGTTCATTTAAAGCAGTATCAACCTTCTCAATATAATTATTGGAAGATTTGGATTTTGAGATTTTAATAATTTGATCTATAGCACTATGGCATTGTCGAATCGAGGTCTTCATAAATTCAGTACTTCCACCTTCTGAAAAATGAGATAGAGCTTTTTGCGATAAATGGTGTGCCTCATCAAATACAAAGAGACAATCTTCGACATCTGGAAGAACATTATTGCCATTGATGATATCAGCGAGGACAAGATCATGATTTGCAATAATTACATCAGACTGGGATGCCTTTTTTCTAGCTTTAAAAAAAGAGCAATCATTATAAAATTCACAATTCTTTGAATTGCATGTGAACCTATTGCAAGCAATTTTTTGCCAAAGGCTATTATCTGGAGGGCTCTCCAAATCATCGATCTCTCCACTCCATCTGGTTGATGAATAACTATCAGCCATCTCTGAAAGTTGGTCTAAATCACTTTTAGTTGGTTTTTCGTCCCAAAGTAGCGCATCCTCAAACGCATCAGGAGAGTTTGAATTTTCTTCTGTAAGATTGATTAAATTTCTGATGCAGACATATCTAGATCTGCCTTTTGCCAAAGCATATTCGAAATCTACAGAGGAGTATTTTTTTGCCTCAACAATGTCTTTGTTAAGTATTTGTTCTTGAAGAGCAACATTTGCTGACGCAATAATTAGTGTCTTTTTAAGCGTTTTGGCAATCGGTAAACAGCTGACAAGATAAGCCATCGTTTTTCCAGTTCCAGTTGGCGCTTCAACGCAGATAATTGGGTTCATATTGGGGTATTCACCCATCAAGGTTTTTGAAATTTCAGCAATCATTTTATTCTGAGATGATCGATTACTATAATTACTCAATTGAGTTTTAGCCCCATCAAAAGAGGTTCGAATCTGCTGTTTAAGTTTTGGAGTCAGCATTAATTGAGCTATGAATTCCTTTCAAGAGAGAGTTCACAAAGCAACCTTAAAGCAGATTTATATTCTGAACTTGGTATTAGGTCTAGGGATTCTATTGCTTTAGCTGACTGCTCTCTGGCTATATTTCGACTGTAATTAAATGCGTCCACATTTAAAAGAATCTCAACAATGCTTTCAATATTAGATGAGTCAGCTTGTTTTATTGCATTGGAGAGCATTTTATTTTTAGAACCGCTAGTTTTCTCTAAAGCGTAAATCATGGGCAATGTCACCTTGCCTTCGGATAAGTCATCCCCAATTTCTTTTCCAATGATTAGTGCGTTAGATTCGTAATCTAACGTGTCATCAATAACTTGAAAAGCATTACCAAGATGCATTCCAAAACTTCCAAGTGCCTCAATGATATTTTGATTTGAACCGGATAAAATCCCAGCTATCTGGCAAGCAGCCTTGAATAAGCACGCTGTCTTTCTTTCAATGACTTGAAAGTATTCAGATTGAGTAACTTTTGCATTTTTTATATTTAATAATTGTAAAACCTCTCCCTCAGAAATCTGATTGGTGGCTTTTGATAAGATTTTCATAATTGCCATTGAGTTTGGTTCAACCATTATTTCAAAGGCTCTTGAATAAAGAAAGTCTCCTACAAGAACGCTGGGTGCATTTCCCCATAACTCATTTGCAGTCTCTTGACCACGACGCGTTGATGATTGGTCAACTACATCGTCATGGAGAAGAGTTGCAGTATGAATAAGCTCAATCACCACTGCCATCGAGTAATGATAATCTCCATCATAATCTGTGGCTTTAGCACACAAAAGAAGTAGCAGTGGCCGTATGCGTTTTCCGCCTGAATTTATTATGTAATGACTCATCTGACTAATGAGGTCAACATTTGTATCTAGCCGATTGACTAAAATCTTATCCATTAGTTCAAGTTCGCTCTTCATGAGCGCTTGTATTTCAGCGAAGTTTTGCATAAAGATTTATTTTAACTGACTTGCTAATAAATATACTTCTTTAGATCTAGGTCGAGAAGCTTTTGGTTTAATTACAGAGACTTTCTTAAATGCTTTTTTAGCATTCTGAACAAATACATCAAAACCGTCACCTTGAAACACTTTGACAACAAAACTTCCACCTGGATTTAAGGTTTTTATGGCCATCTCAATTGCAAGTTCAGCAAGGTACATTGACTTGGGTTGATCAACTGATAATTGTCCACTCATATTAGGCGCCATATCTGAAAGAACTACATCTACTTTAGCACCATCAGTCATGACTAATAAGTCATCATAAACGGACTGTTCTGTAAAGTCCCCTTGAAGAAAATCTACACCATCAATTAATTCTATGGGCAATATATCGCTTGCAATAACTTTGCCTTGAGAGCCAACAAGTTTTGCAGCAACCTGAGACCAGCCACCCGGAGCAGCTCCAAGATCTAAGACCTTATCACCATTTCTAATAATTGCTTTTTTTTCAACGATTTCAAGAAGTTTATAAACAGCTCTAGAGCGATAACCCTCTTTTTGTGCTTTTTTTACAAACTCATCACTTAAATGTTCATGCATCCAGCGACGAGAACTCCCTTTTTTGGCCACAGTCAAAATAATTAGTAATTATTACTTTATTTTATAAGATAAGTCCTTTAACTTAAATTAAATTGATTTCTCATTTATGTTGGGTATGGTTGATTTTTACGGGATAATATGCCATCGATTTTTTTGAAAAAATATATTATGGCAGTCAATTTAAGAAATATTGCAATCATTGCTCACGTAGACCATGGAAAGACTACGCTTGTAGATAAATTACTTTCACAGTCTCAAACCTTTGATGAGCGTTTTCAGGCGACTGACAGGATGATGGATTCAAATGATCTTGAAAAAGAAAGGGGAATTACAATTAGCTCTAAGAACACCGCTATTAAGTGGGGTGACTATAGAATTAATATTGTTGANACTCCCGGACATGCTGATTTTGGTGGTGAGGTGGAGAGAGTTCTCTCAATGGTTGATAGCGTTCTACTTTTAGTGGATGCTACTGACGGCCCAATGCCACAAACAAGATTTGTTACAAAAAAGGCTTTTGAGCAAGGCCTTAATCCTATAGTAGTGATTAATAAAATTGATAGAGATAGCTCAAGACCAGACTGGGTTATTGATCAAGTATTTGAGCTTTTTGATCAGCTTGGCGCTACTGAAGAACAGTTAGATTTTCCAGTTATATATGCCTCAGCACTTGGCGGATATGCTTCTGAAGATGATAGTGTTAGAGATGGAGATATGACTCCAATGTTTGAATTAATTGTTGACAAAGCACCAGCACCAAAAGTTGATATTAATGGCCCATTTCAAATGCAAATAACGTCATTAGATTATTCTTCATTTGTTGGAGCTATAGGTATTGGAAGAATTGAAAGAGGTATTGCAAAAAAGAATATGCAGAATGTCTTGATTGCGCCAGATGGATCCAAGCGTAACGTAAAAATTGTTCAATTATTAGGATTTAATGGTTTAGATAGGCATGAAGTCAATTCTGCGAATGCAGGGGATATTGTTGGCATTGTGGGAATTGAAAACATATCTATTTCTGATACTATTTGTGATTCATCAAGTGTTGAGGCTTTGCCGCCTCTAAGTGTTGATGAGCCGACAGTAAGTATGGCTTTTAGAGTGAATGATTCCCCTTTCGCAGGCCTAGATGGTAAGTATATAACCTCTAGAAATATCAGAGAAAGGTTAGATAAAGAGCTGATTTATAATGTTGCGCTTAGGGTTGAAAATACGCAGGATTCTTCTGAATTCTTAGTATCAGGAAGAGGAGAGTTGCATCTTTCTATTCTAATAGAAACAATGAGAAGAGAGGGCTTTGAACTTTCAGTCGGAAGACCTCAAGTTATTCTCAAAGAGGTTAATGGAACAATTTGTGAACCTTTTGAAGACCTTACGGTAGATGTTGAGTCAGTTCATCAGGGATCTGTTATGGAAAAACTTGGAGAAAGAAAGGCCGAACTGACCAATATGACTCCTGATGGTAAAGGCCGAGTAAAACTTGACTTTATTATTCCAGCTAGAGGTCTTATAGGTTTTAGGACTGAATTCCTTACTGCAACAACAGGAACGGGATTGATGTATTCATCATTTGACTCTTATAGGCCTCAAAAAGATGGAAAAATTGGTCAAAGAACGAATGGCTCACTTATTTCAATGAATCAGGGAAAATCGGTAGCTTATGCTATATTTAACCTCCAGAAAAGTGGAAAGTTCTTTGTAGGGCATGGAGAAGATATTTATGAAGGAATGGTAGTAGGTATAAACACGCGCGATAAAGACCTTGTGATCAATGTCATGAAAGGTAAGCAGCTGACTAATGTGAGGGCATCTGGAACCGATGAAGCAGTTGCCTTGACACCAAAGATTAGTCTTGACTTAGAGCAAGCCCTGGAGTTTATTGATGATGATGAGTTGGTAGAAGTTACTCCTCATAATATTAGAATTCGCAAAAGGTTGTTGACTGAAAATCAAAGAAAACGCTCTAGAAGTTCATAAAGTCTCCACTATTTCTTCATGCGACAACTATATAATGCAATCTTTTTGACCTATTTATATTGTAATTTATGGAAGCATTTTTAGAGTTTTTAGTCAAGCAAAAAAAGTTTGCAATTGTATTTTCACTTGCCTTCATTGCTATTGGTGTTTTATCAGTTGTTGGGATGCAAAGAGATCAGTTCCCTACGGTTGACTTTGAAGTGTTGAGTGTGACTACTGCTTATCCTGGAGCTTCCCCTGAAGATGTAGAGAAAAAAGTTACAAATATTATCGAAGATGAATTACTAGGCGTCAGTGGAATTAAAGAAATTACATCTTCGTCTCGAGAAGGACTTTCATCGATTATTGTTACACTTGAAGCAGATTTAAAAGATGTCACCACTGTTAAGAATGATGTTCGGAATGCAGTAAATCGTGTCAAATCATTTCCTGAAGAAGTAACAGACTTGCCTGCAGTTGTTGATTTTAATGTCAGTGACTTTCCAGTTATTACTGTCAATATTGACAGTACATCGGGAAATTTTGATCAGGCGAGACAAATTACAGACGAACTTCAGGTTTCATTGTCTAGAATTAAAGGTGTTGCCGCAGTTGATAATCCAAGNTACCTTGAAAGTGAAATACAGATAAAGGTTAATCCTGTTAAGCTTGATAAATTCAACATGTCTATTAATGAGGTTATAGCTGCAATCTCAAGTCGAAATGCACGTTTTACTGTAGGTGGAAATAATCAAGAGAGTCTTGAGAAAAACATTGTAATTCTCTCTGAATTTGAGAGTATTGATGATATTAAAAATGTAGTCATAAAGTCAAGTTTTGATGGACCTGTTATTAGGTTGGGCGATATTGCTGAGGTTTTTAGAGGACAAGAAGAAGAAATGTCCATTACGCGAGTTAATGGAACTAAAGGTTTTGTCCTCCAGGTTAGAAAACAGGCTCAAGCGGATATTATTAGAACAGTTAAAAGAGTAAGAGAAAAAGTTTCAGAGATTCAAGTTAATATTCCAGATGATATCAATATTTTTTATACAGATGACTCGTCAGAGGCAGTTGAAAATAGACTCGATATTATTATTAAAAATGGTTATATTGGCCTTGCATTAGTTTTAGTTGTTTTGGGCATCTTCCTTTCGATTAAGACAGCATTTTGGGTTGCTGTGAGTATTCCAGTAACACTTCTAGGAACAGTATTTGGGCTCGGTCTAACTGGTAATACGATAAATCTTATTTCACTTTCTGGGTTTATCCTTGTTCTTGGTATCGTTGTGGATGATAGCATCGTCATTGCTGAGAGTATTCATCATTACAAATCCAAAGAAGGGAGTCTATACAAAAATGTAGTAACAGGTTTAAAGCGAGTCATTTTGCCTGTAATTACAACGATTATTTCAACTATGCTTGTCATGTCTTCTTTTTTCCTAATGGGAGGAGTCTTAGGAAAATTTATTTATGTACTTCCTGTAGTCGTAATTTTCGCTCTCGGAATATCTTTTCTTGAAATCACTTTTGCTTTGCCTGCTCATTTAGCAACTCCAAATAAAAGTGGAAAACAAAAAACCTGGTTTATACCTGTTGAAAATTTCTACAATAAATGCATGCACCGTTTTCTAAGATGGCGCTACTTAATTGTTCCTATTTTTATTGCCTTACTTGTTTATTCAGCAATGTTTGCAATGAAAAATATTCCATTTAATTTATTTCCTTCAAGGGGTGCAACAGTAATGTTTGCTAACATTGAAGCACCCAATGGAAGCTCAGCCTCTTACACCGAGAATATTGTTATTGACGTTGAAAATCTAATTGTTAGCGAGATTGGTGATGATCTCAAGTCTTACACTAGTAAAGTCGGTGCCTACTTTACAAATAAGGCGGATATTGAAATTGCTCTATCTCCTACAAGTGATCGCGAGAGAACTGCAGAAGATATGCAAGAAAAACTTAAAGAATTAGTCAAGAGTGTTGAAGGTGCTGAAGAAATTAAAATTTCATTACTTAGACCTGGACCACCTCAGGGCGCAGATATTGAGGTAACTCTTGTATCTGATAATGATTCTCAGAGAGCTCTTGCTGCCGATAGACTTGAAGAGATTCTAAAAACAATTAAGGGTGTTGACAATATCAATCGTAACGATGAGATCGGAAAGCCTAGAATTGAAACAGTACTTGATTTCGATGAGATGGCGCGTTTAGGTGTTGATTATTCTTCTGTATATCGTCATCTTAGGACCGCTTTTTCAGGGTCATATGTGACTGATGCAACAATTGCTGGGAAGGATGAGGATATTAGGATTTATATTGGTGAGAATGATTACACTGAAAACTTTATTAAAAATACTTCAGTTAAAAATCGTCAAGGCAACTCAATCCCAATGAGCCAGTTTTCAACTCTACGAGAATTGCTGGTGAGCCTGACTATAACCATTTAGATGGTGATCGCTCTATAAAAGTTACTGCAAGTATTGCTGATGGGCGCCCTAGAGGAAGGCCAAGTAGTGCTCAGAAAGATCAAAGTGAAAATCAAAACACTGGTGAACTCCAATCCCTAGACCAAAAACCTGAAGGAGCTCCAAAAGCAAGAGGGGGACGACCACCTTCTAAGACAATAATATTAGCGCAGGCATTAAAAGAGCTCAATGCTGCAGTTGATTATCCACAAGTTTCAATTATTACTGCTGGAGGGGCGCAAGAGTCTATAGATTCGCTTCAAGATTTTCTGAGGGCTTTCGTTGTTGCAATATGTGGCATTTATCTTTTATTGGCAATACTCTTTAACTCATATTCACAGCCAATGCTTGTATTAGCTGCAGTTCCATTTTCTTTAATTGGAGTTGTTTGGGCATTTTATTTTCATGGTGAGCCACTAAGTTTCTTTGCATTGACAGGCTCATTAGCCTTAATGGGAGTAATTGTAAATGACTCTTTAGTAATGGTAAGTCACTTAAACTATATCAAAGCAAAGAGCGCAGAACTTGAAGACAAAATCGTCTGGATAGCGCGAGGCTCTAGAGATCGTCTTAGAGCGGTAGTATTAACTACTTTAACGACGATGGCTGGTGTATTGCCACTTGCATATGGTATTGGTGGTACAGATGTGTTCTTGCAGCCAATGGTTCTTGCTCTTGGTTATGGCCTAATATTTGGAACAGTTTTAACTTTAATCTTGCTTCCATGTATGTACATGATGAACTATGACTTTATCAATATGCTTGGAAGGATAAGAGCTAAGTTTTCTAGGAAGAAAACTACAGCTTAATTATTTATTTTGAAGTGCTAAGCGAATCAATTGCTCAGTTGAAAGATCTTGGTCATCAATTTTTGAAACCATTCTATTGGCTTCTTTTGTTTTAAAGCCAAGAGATTGAAGCGCCTCTATAGCCTGTTTAGAATTAGGGTTATTTCTTTGATCCATCTGATTAGTGGCTTCTGGGCTTCCAACTAATTCTAACTTAACAAGTCTGTCTTGTAGTTCAACGATGAGCTTAAGGGCAGTTTTTTTACCAATTCCTGGAGTTTTTGCAAGAAGATCCGCATCTTCTGTTGAGATACACTCAATTAAAGATTTGACAGTTAAATGAGAGAGAATAGCTAGAGCGACTTTAGGGCCAACACCATTCACTCGTATTAACTCTCTAAAAATATTTTTTTCGTCTTTAGTAATAAAGCCAAATAAAGTGTGCCCATCCTCTTTAATACTGAGATGAGTAAATAGTAAAACATCCTCAGATAAATTATCAAGTTGATAGAATGTGGACATTGGGCAAAGTACTTCATATCCAATACCACCAACCTCAAGAATTACCTCGGGTGGATTCTTACTGATAATTGTTCCTTTTAGATGTCCAATCATAGCCAGGGGTATTTCGCAAAATGCGCTGTTTCAAATATGCGAATTTGATTTTCGTTCTGTAATGTTAAACCAATATCATCGAGTCCATTGATTAGTCTTCGCTTTCTTTCAGGGTCCACCTCAAATTCAAACGAATTTTGATCAATCTTTACAATTTGCTTTTCTAGGTCAATATTTATAAGTCCTGAATAACTGAATAAGCTATCAACAATTTCACTACTCAATACTATTGGAAGAACACCATTCTTAAAACAATTGTTATAGAATATATCAGCAAAACTGGGGGCAATAATTGCTCTAAAGCCATAATCTTCTAAAGCCCAAGGTGCATGTTCTCTAGAAGAGCCACATCCAAAGTTGCGCCTTGTTAATAATATTTGTGCACCAGAGTAGGTTGGGTTGTTTAAAACAAAGTCTGGATTAATTGGACGGATTGAATTATCCATGCCTGGCTCTCCATGATCAAGATAGCGCCATTCATCAAATAGATTTGGACCAAAACCACTTCTTTTAATTGATTTTAGAAATTGTTTTGGAATAATTGCATCTGTATCAATATTAGCACGATCAAGTGGCATAGCAATTGAGTTAATTGAGCTAAATTTTTTCATGAGCTTACTCCAGAAAAATGGCCAGCAATTGCACTAGCTGCTGCAATAGCAGGGCTTACAAGATGTGTAAAAGAGCCTTGACCTTGACGCCCTTCAAAATTTCTATTAGATGTGCTTGCACACCTCTCACCAACTTCTAATTTATCTGCATTCATTGCAAGACACATTGAGCAGCCTGGCTCTCGCCATTCAAATCCAGCATCTTTGAAAATTAGATCAAGACCCTCTTCTTCAGCTTGTTTTTTTACAAGTCCAGAGCCTGGAACGACAAGCGCTAATTTAATATTATTTGCAATTTTTTTACCCTTCGCAACTGAAGCAGCAATTCTTAAATCTTCTATCCTAGAATTTGTGCAAGAACCAATAAACACTTTATCTATGGTTACTGAACTCATTGCAGTATTCGGTTTTAAGTGAATATATTCAAGAGCAGTTCTAATACTATCTGCCTTTACAGCATCTTTTTCATTTTTAGGATCAGGTGTTGATCCGTTTATATCAACAACCATTTCTGGAGATGTTCCCCAAGTGACTTGAGGTTTAATGAGACTTGCATCAATCAATATAGACTCATCAAAATGAGATCCACTGTCACTATGAAGAGTTTGCCAATACTCAAGGGCTAGTTGCCAGTTTTCACCTGTCGGTGAAAACGGTCTGCCCTCTACATAATCAATTGTTTTATTATCAACTGCCACCAGTCCAACCTTCGCTCCTGCTTCAATTGACATATTACAAAGCGTCATTCTTCCTTCGATGCTCATATTTTCAATTGTTGATCCACAGAACTCTATTGCAAATCCTGTTCCACCTGCAGTTCCAATTTTTCCAATGACATAAAGTGCAATGTCTTTGGCAGTAACATCAATACCTAAGTCACCATTAATTTCTATTTTCATATTCTTTGCTTTGTTTTGCCATAGACAGCCAGTCGCTAAAACATGTTCAACTTCAGAAGTTCCAATGCCAAATGCTAAAGCTCCAAGTGCACCATGGGTTGTCGTATGAGAGTCACCGCAAACAATACTCATGCCAGGTAGAGTTGCCCCTTGTTCAGGACCAATTACATGAACTATGCCTTGACGGATATCATTCATTTGAATTTCGTTAATATCAAATGACTCACAGTTTTTATCTAAAGTTTCAACCTGAAGTCTAGAAATTGGATCAGTAATGCTACTCACTCCGCTTGATCTATCAGTTGTGGGAACATTGTGATCTGGGACAGCTAGATTTGCTTTTTTACGCCAGATTTTTCTACCTGCTAAGGTTAAACCCTCAAAAGCTTGGGGAGAAGTAACTTCATGAATTAGTTGACGATCAATATAGATAAGCGTTGAACCATCTTGTTCTAAAACTTTATGGGCGCTCATTAGTTTATCGTAGAGTGTTTGAGGCATTATTGATAACAATACTTGATAAAATGACTATTTTACATTTCTAAGATAACCTTCATTATAGAAATAATCAAAAGTGTCTATATGTTGGATATTAAATTTATTTTAGTTTTTACGCTTTAGGGTTTAATTTTATGTGCGGTATCTGCGGCCAATTTCGCTTTGATGGAAAAAAAGTTTCTTCAAAGTCTTTAGATATGATGATGTCCAAACTTGCCCGACGAGGACCTGATTCTAGTGGTAAATGGATTGAAGGCGCAATTGGTTTCGGACATCAGCGTCTCAGTATTATTGATTTATCAAATTTAGGCTCTCAGCCAATGGTTGATGAAAAGCTTGGATTAACACTTGTTTTTAATGGAACGATTTATAACTATAAATCACTTCGAGCTTTATTAATTAGTCTTGGCTACATTTTTTTTTCAAATTCTGATACTGAAGTGATCATAAAGGCATACCATTGCTGGGGCGTGGAATGTCTTGAGCGTTTAGATGGTATGTTTGCTTTTGCAATTTGGGATGAAGCCTCTCAAAAGCTATTTATTGCAAGAGATAGGATGGGAATTAAGCCATTCTATTTTAATGCTTCTAGTAAGGCGTTTACATTTGCTTCCAACTCTCAAGCGCTTCTCACGCAGGATCTTGATAAAAGTATAAACCCTGTTGCTCTTCAGCAGCAACTCTCTTTGCATGGTGTTGTGCCTGCTCCAAATACAATTATTAATGGCATTCAGAAATTAAAACCAGGCACATTTATTATTTTAAATACTGATGGTCAAATTCAAGAAAAAACATACTGGAGCCCCAGCGCAAAGAGACCTTCAGAGAATATTTCTGATCAAGAGTATATTGAGAGAACACATGAGCTCTTGACTGCAGCTGTTACAAAAAGGATGGATGCATCTGATGTTCCAATTGGAGTTTTACTCTCTGGTGGCCTTGATTCATCTCTTATTGTGGCATTACTTAAAGAAGCTGGTCATGAAGATATTCGAACTTTTTCGATTGGTTTCGAAGATATTGATGATGAGGCTGGAAGTGAATTTGAATACTCTGATCAAATTGTTTCTCGATTTAAGACTCAGCATCAAAAGTATAAGATCAGTAATCAAGAGGTACTTCCAAGATTGTCAGAGGCAGTCATGAATATGTCTGAGCCAATGGTCGGTCAAGATGCTGTCGCTTTTTATCTCCTATCAGAACAGGTTTCAAAGCACACTAAGGTGGTACTTTCAGGGCAAGGAGCCGATGAAGCTTTTGCTGGATATTTTTGGTATCCAAGAATGGCTAAAGAAAATGGTAGTGACATTGAGCGCTTTTCTAGACACTATGTTGATAGACCACATAAGGAGTATTTAAAAACTGTTGCATCTCAATATCAAGGAGAAAACCACACACATAATTGGTTAGATAAAGAATTTTCTAAACCTGGCGCTGACTCTTTTATAGATAAGGTGTTTAGGACTGATATGACTCGGTTGATAGTCGATGATCCTGTTAAACGAGTTGATAATATGACTATGGCATGGGGGCTAGAGGCTAGAGTTCCTTTTATGGATACTGAGCTTGTTGAATGGGCTCTATCTATCCCTCCAAGTCTTAAGATGAGAGAAGAGGGCAAGTATCCATTAAAAGATATTTCAAGGGGGCTCTTGCCAGACTCAGTTATTGATCGAAAAAAAGGTTATTTTCCAATGCCAGCATTGAAGTATATTCAGGGTGAATTTCTGGAATTTATGTCTGATATACTTCTATCACGCGCATGCATTAATAGAGGTATTTTTGACAAACAATATATCAATAAAGTAATTGATTCACCAAGAGATTATATGACTGCATTGAATGGCTCTAGACTTTGGCACTTAGCATTACTTGAGTATTGGTTTCAAATTAATGTGGACAAATAAATAATGGAAAATATTGTAATTTATACAGATGGTGGATGTAGAGGTAACCCAGGAGTTGGTGGATGGGGAGTATGGCTTCGTTATAGAGATCATGATAAAAAATTAAAAGGTTCAGAGCTAAATACAACCAATAATAAAATGGAATTAACTGCAGCCATAAAGGCATTGGAGGCAGTGAAAGCATCTGAAATATCAATTGATTTATATACAGATTCTAAGTATGTTATCCAAGGTATAAATGATTGGATTGATGGCTGGAAATCTAAAGGATGGAAAACATCTGGCAAAAAACCAGTAAAGAACGTTGAGCTTTGGAAGCAACTAGATACCCTTAATCAGAAATACAGTGTGAACTGGCACTGGGTTAAAGGTCATAGTGATGACCCTGGAAATGATATGGCTGATCTTTTGGCTAATCAGGCTATGGATGAACTCATTTAATAATTAATAGTTCGGGATGCTCTAAATAATCTAATTCACTTTGACTGAAGTCTGAGAGCAGTCTTGCTTCAATATTAAATGGCCCACGTAAATTTGTTCCAATATGTTTTTTTATTAACTGGTCAAAAGTTTTAATTGGATCAATCTTCCTCTTTTTGCATAAATATTGATACCAAAAGTTTCCAATCTTTACATGCCCAATTTCATCTTCAAAAATAATATCTAATATTGAAACCATTTCGTTGTACTTTGAGCCGCTAAATTTTTTTTTGATGCTCGGAGTGACATCCAGTCCTCTTGCTTCAAGAACCCTTGGAACTAGCGCCATTCTTGCCAATACATCATAGTCGGTTTCAACTGTCATTTGCCATAAGCCATTATGAGCATCGAAATCTCCATATTGATATTCTAGGCTCTCAAGATATTTTCTTAGAAGTGTAAAGTGATAGGATTCCTCAATGGCAACTTTAATCCAGTCATCATAGTATTCAATTGGCATCTCTTGAAATCTGTAAATTGCATCAAGCGCTAAATTGATTGCATTGAACTCAATGTGACAAATGGCATGAATATTTTTTATCATGCCTAGTTCAGACTTATCTCTTTTTGGAGCTCCATTAAAATTAACTAAGGTTGGCTTTTGGGGTCGACCAGGAATTGAAATTTTTTTAATATTGCATTTTGGATGGGCATCTTTCAGACCCTT
>JGI26114J46594_1000058_pt1 | contig 30663 bp, 38 predicted proteins | sample AOAMet1_18_M0_10_2_FD_46594 | JGI IMG/M metagenome (IMG submission 46594) | reverse complement strand
TCTATTTCTGAGGATGATCTTAAAAAGTTTCACGGCTTATATGCTTCCGATTTGATGCCTCTTAAGTTTGAAGTTTACACCAAAGATGGAAACTTAGCTATGAATCCTGTTGGAATGGATCAAGAATTAGTACTTGAAGCTACATCAAAAAACACTTTCAAACAAGAAATTGCAGGAATGGAAGTTACTTTTGACAAAGGATCTATGAAGTTAAAAATGCAGGGTAGAGAAATTAGNTTTAAAGCTGTCCCCNCTACTCCAAAAGATTCTAAAGCAACTGATATTGAATAAAATTCGAATTATATTTATAACAATAAAAACGTCCTTCATGGGCGTTTTTTTTATGAAAAAATATCATTTAGAACTCCGGCTAAAGTTGATCCAGCTTTAAATAATTTATGTTTTATAAAAGGAATTTTACGATTTATATAATCTTTTTCAATATTAATAACATTCTTTATTTCAGGGTATAATATTTTAACATCTTGATGAGTTTCATAAACCCATTCATCAGGGCTTAATGAAAAATCAACTTCATTCATTAACATTAACTCATCTGATATCTGAAGATAATCCATATTTAAATATTCAATAATATGGATATCCCAAACAATATGAAAATTTGTAGGCTTTCCTAAAAAGGAAAGTTTTATGTCATTACCTCCCCTGTCCTCAAACATACCAGTATGTAATGGCTGGTGAATGTCACCAACTAAATGGATTAAAAATTTTAAATAAAAAGATTTAGACTCTTTACTTGATTCAGGATTTTTTAAAACTCTAATACACTCTTTTAAAGTCGTTACTATATCACCTTTTGGATTTTTTTGAATATCCGAATATTCTTTATCTAAAGGCATATTGACATAATGCCATGGACTGTATTTCTTATATAAAGGATCTGATTTTATTTCATCAGCCCAAGTACTAGCACTAGCCAAAGATTCACCATCTAACAAATCATTTACTATAAGCTTAACATTAGAGTTAAGTTTTCTTTCAGCAATTTCTCCAACAACCTTATGTCCAATACTTCCCCAAACAATAGAATAATCAAATGAATTGAAAGAAGAAAAAATAAAAAATATTAGAAAAAGAAAATAGATATTAAAATTTTTCATAAAGAATTAAATTTATTTCTGTTTTTAAAAAAATCAAATCCAAATTTTAAAAAAACAATAATTAAAATTATAAAGGCAATTACATGAAATTTTTCCGGATCTGCACCTTCAAAATCTCCTCTGATCCTTGCCAAATAAGTCACTAAAAAAACTATGCCAACATAATAGAAATATACTAAATGGTAATTAATTCTATTAATTTTGTTAATTATAAAAGGATAAATAATAATCATCATATAAGCTATTGCACCACCTGTAATTTTTACAGGGATAATTGGCAACTCATTTAAATAAACTGACATAGCTAAATAACCAAAATGAATCACGTGTAAAATTCCAAAAATCAACACTATTTCCTTTAGTTTATTAAGATTTTTATTCCTAATTAATGAAATATAAAAAACATAAAAACAATACAAATAAATAATTAATGATAATCTGCCAGAATATCTTGCAGAATATCTAAAAACGTCACCAAAATTTTCTTTGTATAAGTAGGAAAATAAAAAAATCAATAATTCAGTGAATATTCCTAGAAAAAGTAAAGTATTGAATGTTATTTTTTTTTGCATTTCGATTAAAATTAATGAAAAATAATATGAATTAATATCAAACTAATTAAAAGACACCATCCCAAAATTTTATTTTTTTCCGATGAAACATGAATCAGTTTAAATACATTTTTAATTCGATTGAGATTAAAAATAATGGCAACAAAGAGTCCAGAAAAAATAACCCAAAAAGCTCTAAGGAAATAATTCATATCAGGGAACAAAAATTGAAGAACTATATTTAAAGGCAGAGTTAAAAGAAATGCAATTAAAATTGATTTTTTAGAGGGTTTTAAAAGTATAACAGCACTACATATTAAAACTACAACACCACAATTAATATAATATCTAAGATTATTTAGAGTATGTGTAAAAGCAGAATCAGGATCATCAAATTTTAAATAAAGTAATATCATTGCCATCAGAAGAGCTGTAAATAAACTAAAAACAATCGCTCTTCTGCCAGATCTTATCTTTTGAAAATCATTAGCCTTTTTATTAATATATTTTGAATATATGTCAACTGACCACAAAGTAGCTAATGAATTAAATGTCGAATCAACAGTACTCATAAGTGAAGCAAACAAACCACATAAAACTACCCCTTTTAAACCTATTGGCAAATAAGTTTTAACTAAATATGGAAATGCTAAGTCTGGTTCAGCTAAACTGTCTCCCAAAATTCCATACAAAGCAATTCCAGGAATTACTATTATTACAGCCATTAAATATTTAATTAATCCTCCTATCATTAATCCAGATTGAGCATGAGAAACACTTTTTGCCGCAAGGGCTCTTTGCATTACAGTCTGATTAGCACACCAATAATTAATATTTAAAAAAAATAATCCAAGCAAATGAGTCCATGGTAGAGTAGAATGACTAGCTGGTAGATGAAGATGCATTTTTTCAGGTGTTTTAACATATAATTGTTCCCACCCACCTAATTGATTAACAGCAATAAAACACACTACAATCCCGCCAATAAGTAATATAGAAAATTGAATTATATCAGTTTTAACAACAGCATTCAGTCCTCCTAAATATGTATAAATCGCTGAGAATATCCCTAAAATACAAATAAGTATTGCTATTCTTAAAATTCTATTTTCATGTAGAAAAGAAAGCTGTTCTCCAAAGACCATTTCCGCAGCATATGCTCCCCAAAAAAGAGCAGCTCCAAGTGTAATAGTAGAAAATAACGCAATATTGCTTAATGAATAGAAAAGGGCAATTTTATCTCCTAACTTTATTTTTATAAATTGTGTTATTGTTGTAATTCTTTCTTTTAAAAAAAGGGGAACAAAAATAAATGTGGCAATTAAAATACCCTGAACAGCATTAATTTCAAGATTCGCCTGAGCTAGTCCATATAAATATGCAGATCCCATCATACCAAGAAATTGATAACCTTGAATGTTTGTAGCAATTGTGGACAACGCAACTGAATACCATTTAAGGTTTCTATTGCTAAGAAAATACTCGTCAGCTGTACTTTTTTTATTAACCTTTCCTTTAATTGCCACCAAAAAAATTAAAATAAAATAGAATATAACTATAGCAAAATCTATCATAAATATTTATTTTCTTAATCCGTTTCCTAAAGGACTATCTGGATTCGATTTAGGTACTCTGTTAAATTTTTTTGAAAAATGAATATTATTGAATTTTGGTAAAACATATTTAGCAAATAATTCACATTCATCTTGATGGGGATATCCAGACAGAATAAATGATTTTATACCCATATCTACATATCTCTTTAATTTATTGTAAACCTGATCTGGATCTCCAACAATTGCAGCTCCACATCCAGATCTAGCTAATCCTATTCCAGTCCAAAGGTTAGATTCTACATAATAATCTTTATCAGATCTTGTTCTTAGTGAAGATTGCATTGAAACTCCTAGTGATTTTGCATCCTGAGCTCTGTTTTTAATATCCTCACCTTTTTCAAAATCTAAATTTGAGATTAATTTATTAGCATAATCTTTAGCTTCTTTCTCTGTCTCTCTTACAATAACGTGAACTCTAAGTCCAAACTCAACTGTTCTATTATAAACAAGTGCCTTAGTTTTCATATTGGATATCAGAATTTTTAATTTATCCTCGGTATCTGGCCACATTAAATATACATCACAATGCTCAGCACACAAATCAACTCCATCTGGTGAATAACCACCAAAATATAGTAAAGGACCACCATTTTCTTGAAAAGGCTTAACTGGTGCCGATGGTAAATTAATATTATAAAAATCTCCCGTAAAGTTAATTTCGTCCATTGTCCAAGCTTGTTTTAATATTTCTATAACTTCTCTTGATCTTGCGTATCGCTTTGAAGATTCAAGATTACTTCCTGGTAAATTAGAGGATATTATATTTATTGTAAGTCTTCCTTTTAAAATATGGTCTAACGTTGCTATAGCTCTGGCTAACATTGGAGGGTGAACCTCACCACACCTTATTGCTGCAAGAAAATTTATTTGTTTAGTTAAGGTGGCCATTGCAGAAACATATGTCAGAGTATCTTGACCTACTTGATAAGATGAAGGACATAATACATTAGTATAACCTAACTTATCTGCTGTTTTAATAATTCTTGATGTATTTTCCCATGTGCTTTTATACTTTGGATTTCTTGATCCTAAAACGTCATCATCTCCATCACATATGGGAGCAAACCAAGAAATTTCCACATCATTTATCATAATATTTTATTTTTTTAAACATTAAAGCATCCCAAGCAAGTAATTCAATTTGATTAGATGAAATTCTTGGTTTCGTATTTAGATTAGAAAACTCTAAACTGTATTCTGTTAAATTATTAAAATTATAATTTATTAAACTATCAGACATGTTTAAAATAATTAAATATGTTGTTTTAAGTCCAACTCTTTGATAAATAAATATGTTTTGATGATTAGGGTCTAAATCAAAATAATGTCCGTAAATAAGATCTTTTGACTGTTTTCTAATCTGTAAAAGTTTTCTGTAAAAATGAAAAATCGAATCTTCATTATTCAAGTCATTTTCAACGTTGATTCTATCATGATTTGGATTAGATAAAAACCAATTATTATTTCCATTACTAAAACCTCCCTTCGTGCCGCTGCTCCACTGCATTGTTGTTCTGGAATGATCTCTTGATGTTTTATTTAGATGCAATATATATTCTTTTTTACTTATTCCTGAACTTATTGCTTTACTTAGATTTCCTAGAACTTCTAAATCATCAAACTGAGTTAGCTCGGAAAAATTATAGTTTGTCATACCTATTTCTTCACCTTGGTATAGAATAGGTGTTCCTCTTTGAGTTAAAGTTAGCATAGCTAGCAATTTTGCAGATTTAATTCTATAGTCCTTATCATTTCCATATTTACTTACACTTCTTGGATTGTCATGATTGTTTAAAAAAACTGTAGGCCAGTGAAACTCATCTACACTAGACTGAGTGTTAAATAATTTTTTTAATTGAGCTAAATTCCATTTGTTTTGAATCCAATTTTCACGACCAATTCTAATAATATCAAATAAAAAAACTAAATCTAGTTCCTCTTCTCTTTCATCAGATAATTGGATCATTGTATCCTCACTAATACCAAATGCTTCACCAATTGAAAGAATATCATATTTAGAAAGAACCTTTGAATTCATTTCTTTCAAAAATTCATGTAGCCTTGGTCCTGAAGCATATACTTTCTCTGGATTTAAAAGTTCTTTTTTTGATAAGTTATTAAAATCTTGATCTTTGGAAATAAAAGGGATAACATCCATTCTAAAACCATCAATTCCTTTATCTAACCAAAACTTCATAACATCATAAACCTCTTCTCTAACTTTATTATTTTCCCAATTTAAATCAGGTTGTTTTTTTGAAAAATAATGCAGATAATAATCATTAGAAATTGGATCTTTTTCCCAAGCAGAACCTCCAAAAAAAGAAGTCCAGTTATTTGGAGGAGAGTTTTTATCACCAGCTTTCCAAATGTAATAATCTCTATACTTATTGTCTTTTGAAGATTTACTTTCAATAAACCAATTATGCTCATCACTGGAATGATTTACAACTAAATCTATGATTAATTTCATTTTTCTAATATGTATTTCATTTAGTAACAGATCAAAATCCTCCATAGTTCCGAATTCTTCCATTACTTTCTTGTAATTTCTTATATCGTATCCATTATCGTCGTTAGGAGAATCAAAATGAGGGCTAATCCATATTATATCAATCCCTAATAATTTTAAATAATCTAACTTTAAAATTATTCCTTTAATGTCCCCTATTCCGTCGTTATTAGAATCATAAAAAGATCTTGGATAAATCTGATACACAACTTGTTCCTTCCACCACTTTCTAATCATGTTTTTTTCTTACTTGACATTCTACATTTCTGACTACAATAAATAACATTATCCCAGTTTTTTTCCCATTTTTTTCTCCATGAAAATGGAAAATTACAAATAGGACAAGTTTTTTGAGGAAGATTATATTTTTTCATTAATTAAACAAAGGATGTTCATCTGGCCATGGGACTATTGAATTAGTTATTTTGTTGTAAGGCATTTGTGCATTAACTGATTTTAAATATTTTGTTAAAACATTAGCTAGTAACTGAGATTTTGAAGTGTTTACAGAAATTAAATTATTATTTTCAGAAATATCCTTCTCCAAATTATACAGTTCAATGATTTGAGTATCATGAAAATAAATAAATTTCCATTTACCCTGTCTGACCGCACTGTAACTACCTATTCCAGGTCCAATTGGTCCCCACCAATTAGGATAATGCCAAAACAATGGCTTTTGTTCAACAGTTTCGTTGTTTAACAGAGGAACAAAACTTTGACCATCAATATTTTGCACAAAACTACTTTCTTCACATTTTGTAAATTCTAAAATTGATGGAAAGAAATCGTCAATTATAACTGGGTGGTTAATTTCTCTAATATTAGTTTTATGAAATGGTGAATAAACAATCATAGGAACTCTTATACCTCCCTCATATATTGATCCTTTTCCACTTTTTAAAGGATAATTATGATTATGCTTTTCTCCCTCTCTAGCAACAGCACTCAAGCCTCCGTTATCAGACATAAATACAACAATTGTATTTTTTAGAACATCCTTATTTTCAAGCTCTTTTAAAACAACACCTAATGCATGGTCCATACTTTCTACCATTGAAGCATATTTAATTTCTGAGTTTTTTAAACCAATATTTTTATATTTTTCAACAAAACGATTATCCTCCATTAATGGTGCATGAACATTATATAAAGAAAAATAAAGAAAAAAAGGAGACTTTGAATTAATGGGTTTTTGTAATTTTTCTAAAACTTCTTCACTTAAAGCTTGAGTTAGAAAAATGTCTTTTCCATGATATTTTTCAAGTCCTGGAACTGCCCATATTTTATTTTTCGAATTATTATTTCCAAAATTATCTACACCCAAATAACTTTGAGGAGCACCAGCAGCGTGACCTGCTATGTTAATGTCAAAACCAATATTTAATGGATTTGAAGATGGATATCCAATTGCACCAAGATGAGCCTTTCCTGCATGAATAGTATAATATCCATTGTCTTTTAAAATTTGTGGAAGTGGAGTAGCATAAATTGTATTTGAAATCGAATCTAAAGTTGACAGTCCATTATAATTCCAATCAGGAAACTCAAAAATTTTGTGATTAATTTCTGCTGGTTTTTTTTTATTAGGATTCAGAGTCCAATTGGTAACTCTGTGCTTTGCAGCATTCATTCCTGTCATCAAACTTATTCTTGAAGGTGAACAAACTGGAGTTGCATAAGCATTAGTGAATTTCACGCCCATATTAGCTAATATTTCCATATTAGGTGTATTGTAAAGCCTATTGAATTTAGTTTCGTTCTTCCAAAATGAAACGGAAGTATCCTGCCATCCTAAATCATCTACCATAAACAAAACTATGTTAGGCTTACTAATTTCATTTGAGGAATTACAAGAAAGAAATAAAAAGGTAGTTAAAACAAAAAATGATCTTAATAATGTCATCATAACAATATACAAAAATGAAAAAAAATATACATGTTAAGCTAGCTTAACATTATTTTTATATATTTGTAAAGTTAACTTAACACATAAATATAAAATGAAANTTAAAATANTAAGAATTATGGCAATAATAACAGGATTAATTGGAACAACTTTATTTAATAGATTTATGGAAGGAGGAGCACTTTTTATGTCTTTTGTTCTTATTTGTTTAATAATATCATTTTACTTCACTGTAAAATCTATTTTTAATATAAAATCAAATATTGAAATTTCTAGAAAAATGCTTAAGCATATAAAGGATAGTGGCTCACTTGGACTAGCTTTAGGTGTTATGGGTTCATTTATAGGACTTATAACTGCTTTTGATGTTCTTGAAGCAACTGGAGAAGCGAATCCTTCAGTAATAGCTGGAGGCTTAAAAGTTGCCTTGCTATCAACTCTATTTGGACTATTTACTTATTCCGTTTCTAAATTTTCAATACTTATACTTCGAATTGTTCAAAAATAAAATTATGTTATTATCAAAAAAAGAAATATCAATTTTAATTGAGATTGTATATTCAATTGTATTTGCATTAATATTTCTTCCATATTTTTATGAAAATCAAGAGAAAAATCTAATATTAATGGATGGTTTAGTTGAAAAAATAATTCAAATTATAATATGTACAGTAATCTATTTTGCTATTGCCTATTCTGTATTAGAGGTTGCTTTTAAAAAAAAGGAAACTAGAGATGAAAGAGATGATATGATAAATTCAAAATCGTATAAATTAGGTTATTTACTATATGAATTTTCCTTATTCATTTTTATTGGATATGTATGTTCTAAATTTCAAAATAAAGAATTATTAAATTTAACTGGAAACATTGAATTATATAGTAGTTTTCAATTAACAGATGCTGGAATTATCTTTATTGTTCTTGTTCTACTTGCATTTATATCAGTTATAAAATCAATATATCAATTTTACTTATATAGAACCGTTTAAAATGATATTAAAAAACAACTTGAAAGAAGTTAGACAAAACAAGGGTTTAACTCAAGAAGAACTAGGAGCAAATGTTGGAGTCAGTAGACAAACAATTATTTCGATTGAAAGATACAGATATAAACCTACTCTAGAGCTGGCTATGAAATTAGCTGAAAAACTTAATATTAAAATTGAAAAATTATTCTATTTTGAACAAGAATAGTTTTAGAACTAAATATTGTGAAATCTGTAAAATAGATTATTCTACAATGTATAGAATTCAATTTCAACCAACTAAAGAATGGGTTTTTTCTTGTAAAAATTGTCTTAGCATTGTAAAAAAAGATAATAAGTTTTACAGATATGGAGGCACTTGGAAAAAATAAGATTTGGTTTTTCTCAAATGTTTTAATTGTCATATCTTTAAAACATGTTAAAAACCAAAGAGGTTGAGTTTAATTATGATAATCAAATGTTTTTCAAGTTTCAGAACATTGATTTAAATAGTAATGAAAACTTATTAATTATTGGTGAATCAGGTGTTGGAAAAACTACACTAATGCATCTTCTTGCAGGACTTTTAAAATCAAATTCAGGATCAATTAAATTGTTTGATAAAGAACTTAATCAGATGTCGTCTTATCAACTAGATAGTTTTAGAAAAAATAATATCGGAATAGTATTTCAAAGACCACATTTTGTTAACTCTCTTACTGTAAAAGAAAATCTTCAACTTGCCCAATATATAGCTAATAAAAATGATAATACTAGAATTGAAAGCATACTCAAAAACTTAAATATTTTTGAGAAGTCTAACAAAAAAACAAATCAATTAAGTCAAGGTGAAAAACAAAGAGTTTCAATTGCTTTGGCAATTGTCAATTCTCCTAAGTTAATTTTAGCAGACGAACCTACCTCTAGTTTAGATGATAATAATTGTTCTAAGGTTATTAAACTTCTAAAAAAACAAGCTACAGATTTTGGAGCACAATTAATAGTTATAACTCATGACAGTAGATTGAAAAAACATTTTAAAAAATCGATTGAACTGTGAATATATTTAAATTAAGCATAAAAAATATTTTTAATAAACCACTAAGCTCATCTATAAGTTTAGCGCTATTAGTTCTTGGTGTTGGAATAATATCTCTTTTACTTCAGCTAAATACATTGATAAAAGATCAAATGGATAATAATTTGAGAGGAATTGATATGGTTGTCGGAGCAAAAGGAAGTCCTCTTCAACTAATTCTGTCATCTGTTTATCATATTGACTCTCCAACTGGAAATATTTCTCTTGCTGAAGCTGAGACAATAAGTAATAACAGAATGGTAGGTTCAAGTATTAAAATTCTTTATGGAGACAATTATAAAGGTTTTAGAATTGTTGGTGCTGAAAAAAAATTTATTGAACTATACAAAGGCGTGATTAAAGAAGGAAAAGATTGGGATAACCCGTATGAAGTTTTAGTCGGTTCTAAAGTATATGAAAAATTAAAAATCAATTTAGGTGATGAGCTAATTAGCTCTCATGGACTAAGAGAAACAGGTCAATCCCACGATGAAGGAACTTTTAAGGTTGTAGGATTATTAAAACCTTCAAATTCTGTAATTGATCAATTAATTATTACATCTCCTCAAAGTGTTTGGGATATCCACGAAACTCATGATCACGATGAACATGAAAATGAAAATGAACATGAACATGAACATGAACATAATAGAGAAATAACTGCAATGCTAATAAAATTCAAAAGCCCAATGAATATTATTCAATTTCCTAGGCAAATAAATGAAAATACTAATCTTCAAGCAGCAGTTCCATCTTATGAAATTTCAAGATTATTTAAACTTTTTGGATTTGGAATTGAAACTTTAAGTTATTTAGCGTATTTAATTATAATTGTTTCCGGGTTCAGTTTATTTATTAACTTATTTAATTCAATGCGTGAAAGAAAATATGAAATGGCACTTATTAGGACATTGGGAGCTTCAAGATTTCAATTATCAACAATGATTATTTTTGAAAGCCTAGTTCTAACAATTTCAGGATTTATATTAGGATTACTGTTTAGCAGATTTGGAGTGATGTTCGTATCTTCACTAATGGAAGAAAGTATAAATTACAACTTAAATTCATTGAAAATTTTGAATGAAGAATATTGGCTTTTAGGATTATCTGTTCTCATTGGTGTTGTATCGTCTTTAATTCCAGCTATTCAAGTTTATAAAATGAACATTTCAAAAATATTAGCAGATGCATAAACTAACTTTCATAATTATTTTATTTATTTCAAGCAGTTTGTATTCTCAAGTAGAAATTGACTGGCTTAAACTAAGAGATGTTTATTATAAATCTGAATATGCTGAAGATGTTTATGGTTATGTTCAAATTCCATATTTTGGAGAAGCAGTTGAACCTTTAGACAATAAAGAGGTTGTAATTACTGGTTATATGCTTACTCTATCACCTGACGAAGGTGTGTTTGTTCTTTCTGAGAACCCTTATGCTGATTGTTTTTTCTGTGGTTTTGGAGGGCCTGAATCAGCTATAGAATTGAGATTGAAACCAGGCTATGATGATTTCTTAATGGACGAACTTGTTATTGTTACAGGAACTCTAAGATTAAAAAGAGAAGATGTAAGTAGTGGCGTTTATATTATGGACAATGCTACTGTTGTCAAAAAAGAAGATTAAAAATACCAATATTTAATGAAAAAGTATATTATAACCTTGATAGGCTTTCTAATAATTAACTTTGGTGGTTTAGCCATTGGCCAAGTTTGGACAGGTGATGGTGTAACATCAGAATGGTATACATCACTAAATCAGGCCCCTTGGACTCCACCAGGATGGGTATTTGGACTGGCTTGGACATCAATTGCAATCACTTTTTCTTTATTAATGACTTCGTCTTATTTAAATAATAATATAAAATCATTAAAACTATTCATCCCCTCGCTATTATTAAATATTATATGGAATCCTGTGTTCTTTGGATTACAATGGGTTTGGATAGGTTTAGTTGTTTTGTTGTTATTATCTTATTACATATATAAAATAATTGATTTAAATCGTAAAATATATGGTTGGAAAATTGCATGGTTAGGTCTACCCTATTTCATTTGGCTTATGGTTGCAATGTCTCTAGACATTTATATATCATTAATGAACTAACTATCTCTTTTATTTAATATATTTATCTGAAATAAATACATATGAAAAATTCAATTTTATCCATAGCTATTTTAATAATAACATTAATTAGCTCAACAGAATTAACAGCGCAAAAATTCAAAAGCTTAGATAAAAGCCCAATGGATGCGACTGCTTTTCCAAATAGTTATAAAATATCAGATAAAATTGTAAAGGTAATATATAGTCGTCCACAATTAAATGGAAGAGATTTAGTAAAATTAGCACCACCTGAAAAAGTTTGGAGAACAGGAGCAAATGAAGCTGCTGAAATTACTTTTTATAAAGATGTTATTTTCGGAGGAAAAGCATTAAAAGCAGGGACTTATTCTCTATTCACAATACCTTCTTTAGATGGAGATTGGACAGTAATTATCAACAGAGCAAGAAATATTTGGGGGTCATATTATTATAAGCAGGATCAGGATGTTATTAGAGTTTCTGGTAAAACCTCTAAAGTAGAAGAAAATATTGAAGCTTTTTCTATGATGTTTGAAAAAGACATGACACTAAAAATGGGCTGGGGAAACACTGTCATTTCAGTATCTATAAAATAAACTATGGAAAATAAGTTCTTTTACATAATTGTTGTTATTGTTCTAATTTATTTTTTTTACAATAATTATTCAAAGTCAAAAAAAGCAATTAAAATGATAGAAAATGGAGCCAAAGTAATTGACGTAAGAACATCTAAAGAATTTAACTTAGGACATTTTAATGGTTCAGTTAACATTCCTTTAAACATAATTGAAAATAATATTGAAAAAATTAAATCATTCAAAAAAGATATTATTGTAGTATGTGCAAGTGGTGCAAGAAGTGGAAAAGCAAATAGCATCTTAAAAAAAAATGGAATTAAGTCTGCTAACGGAGGTTCTTGGTCAAGTTTAAAGTAGAATAAACAGTAATAGTAGAATTAGTTTTTTCATAAACTATGATTTAATTAATCAAACTTCTCCTTAATACTTGTAAAATATAGTGTTGCTAAAATTACGCCATCAACAACACATAGTAAATTTTCTAAGGCTGAAATTACAGGAGTGTAATAAGAGTAATCTACTGCTTCAAATAGAATAATAACAATACCCAAAACAAGTGTTGATACAAACAACTTCTTCCCAATCGGCTTAAGTTTGAACAGCATAAACAGAGAAATAAAATAAATAAATCCAATAATAAGAGAAACAATTTCTATCAATGAAAAACTTAAATCTTCATCAGCTGGGTTTACTGATTCATCAGCAATTACAATAGCAAATAAAGTAAAGATTAAAGCTAATTGAGTTAAAATGATGTTTTTGAAAATCTTTTGTGTAATCATAATAATTATTTAATATTTAAATGTAATATACAATAAAACATTCAATTCGGAATGCTAAATATTAGTTTAGCCTACTTACGTGGATTGCTAGTTGCTGAATTAAAAGAAGAAAATATGCCTATGGTTTAATACGAATGGATGATTAAATAGCTTCTAAAGTAGTGCAGGAAAAGGTCCAGCAATTAAAGCCAAAACAACTAGAACGCCAACAGCAATATACCCATGTTTATTGAATCCTGTAATCATGTGAAAAGCCTTATAGTGTTTCTTATTTGTAATGATTTTACCGTAATTATCAAAAATCACAGTTCTATTGCTCTCAAACTGACTACTATAGTCATATCTCCATATTTCTTTTCTTCTAGATTTTCAACCTTTGAAGGTTTTCCATACTTTGATAGAATTAATTCTTTTGCATTGTCACTTTTAGAATACAAAGGTCTATTAATAGTTGACGAACAACTATATACTACAAAAAGAATAAAAAATGATAGTAGAAGGAGTTTTTTCATTATTCAAGAATTTTAAACAAAAAAAGTATCATAAACAACATAAATTGACAACAAAACAATTATAAAAGCCATTGAAAAATCTAACCATTTTGGAATCACTATTTTTTTAGTGTCAACTAAAAATGACCTAAGAAACATAACTCCTGTTATAATCAAAACTAATAAACCTAAATATGATATATCCATAACCCTAATATAACAATTATCTAAACCTTATTAACCTACTTCCTTTATAGAGGACTATCTTTTTTGGACTTCATTTAGGTCTTGGCATATTTTATAGTATTTTATTGTTTATATTGTTGATTAGTTATGATTATAAAAAATAAGAGTTTTTATGAAAAATTTGTTGACTGGTGGAATGATTTTAAAAAAGACAAGCCATTAATAACTGGAAGTGCTAATGATATGATTTATTCCATATCTATTTTACTTTTTGTGCTTTTAGCTGCGTTTTATGACCCCTTGTGGAGACCTTTTTTACATTACTATTTTCCAGATTCAATTCCATTAATGGATTACCAACCGTACACTCCTTAATTATTCACATATCAGACCGCTATATATCTAAACAAAAAAACCCCCGGTAACTCGAGGGCTTACTTTTGGGTGGAAGACCGGATTCGAACCGGCGACCTCCTGAACCACAATCAGGCGTTCTAACCAACTGAACTACAACCACCATTTAATCAGGCGCAAATTTATATTATTTTATCTAATATTTCTAATAAAATACTTGATATTAAAAGTTAGAAAAAAAATTCTTAAATAAGATGTATTTAATATTTATTATATTCAATATCAAATAATTATCTGTTTATGGATTTAAACTCTATATCTCTATGTTTGATGATTTTTTTTTACTTATTCGCAGGAATTAGTCATTTTAAAAATCCTAAATTTTTTCTAAAAATAACACCAAAATGGGTTTACAGACCTGATTTAGTGAACATTATAATTGGCATTATTGAAATAGGACTAGCACTTGGTCTTGTTTTAAAAACAACAAGATCAATATCTGCCATTGGAATAATATTATTATTAATAATAGTATTTCCCGCAAACTTATATCATTTACAAATTTCAATTAAAAAGAAAAAAAATATAATTGGAACAATAATTCGATTACCAATTCAGGGATTACTAATTTATTGGGCTTATATATTTATATAAGACTTTGCAGATCGTTTATCCCAATTGACTTATTAGATGTAAAACCTTCAGCATGATCTACATTTATTAACCTGCCTAAATCAGCAGATCTGTTGATCACGTTATTAATAAAATTTTTACTGCTAATCAATGTTTCAGGCTCATTACTATTTGGGTCAAAAAACTGACTGGAATATGATTTTATAGCATTAGTCTTAGTATCAATATGTCCAGAAATGTCTACTAAAAAATCAGGAATAGAATTTTTCCACTGAATGTAATGATAAACGTTTTTTGGACGCCACTCCGTTTGAGACAAACCGTTAAGTTTAGTTACAACTTTTCTTAAACCACTTAGAAAGCAAGCATTACTTACTAGATTTGCTCCTTTTGGGTGGTCAATATGCCGATCATCTTGTGCATTACACAAAACTATCTCTGGTCTGTATTTTCTTAAAATCTTAATTATTTCTAGCTGATGAAACTCATCATTAATAAAGAAACCATCTCTAAAATTTAAATTCTCTCTTGTTTCAACTCCAAGTATTTTTGAAGCAGCATTAGATTCAGAATCTCTTGTTTGAACATCTCCTCTTGTTCCTAATTCACCTCTAGTTAAGTCAATAATTCCTACTTTCTTTCCGTTGTGAATCTCCTTGGCTATTGTACCACCACATCCAAGCTCTACATCATCAGGATGAGCACCAAACGCAAGTATATCTAATTTTATATCTTTCATATTTTTTCAAAAGCTTGATTAAGATCGGCAATAATGTCTTTAGAATCTTCAATTCCAACTGAAAATCTTAACAAACCATCAAAAATACCTAAATTTTCTCTCTCTGCTTTTGTAATTTTTGAATGAGAAGTTAGTGAAGGAGAACATAATGTAGATTCTACTCCACCAAGACTCATTGCAGATTTTACTAATTTTAATTTTCTAGTAAATAATATTGCAGTATTTAAATCTGATAATTCAAAGGATAGCATTCCACCAAAACCTCTCATTTGTTTCTTAGAAAGTTCATAATCAGGATGAGATTTTAAACCAGGGTAAAAAACTGATTTAACCTTATCTACTTCTGAAAGATGTTCTGCAACAAGAGCAGCATTTTTATTTTGTTTATTTACTCTAAGAGATAATGTTTTAATACTTCTCTCCAAAAGCCAAACTGTATACTCACTTAAATTTCCACCATAATTGATTGAAGATTCAACTATTTTATTAATATTTGATTGACTTGAAGCTAATGCACCGGCTAATATATCACTGTGTCCACCCAGATATTTTGTTGCACTATGGATAACTATATTTATACCATAATCTGCTGGGTTTTGATTAATTGGACTAGAAAATGTATTATCAATTATAGAAATAAGATCGTATTTTATTGAAAGATTTGAAATAGCTTTTAGATCCATAACTTTCAAAAGAGGATTACTTGGAGATTCAATAAAAATTATTTTAGTATTATCTTTAATTTCAGTCTCATAATCATCAATTAAAAAACTATCTACAAGACTGTATTCAATATTAAACTTGTTAAATTCTTTTATAACTAAGTTTAATGTACCACCATATATTGAAGATTGAAAAATTACATGGTCACCTGATTTTATAAAACTAAACAAGGACGTATAAATTGCTGCTATTCCTGAACTAAACAACAGAGCTGATTCACAATTTTCAAGATCAGCAATTTTTTTTGATAAAGCTATTTGATTTGGAGTGTTAAAGTATCTTGGATACTTATCATCCTCGACGTCTACAAAATCGTAAGCCGTTGAGGGGAAAAGTGGAGATGTTGCACCCTTAAATCGATCGTCAATTAATTCTCCTGAATGAACACATTTTGTACTTACTCCATTTTTATTTTTCATTTAACTAAGTTTTAATCCACTGGATAACCGAGGGATCATCTGGCTTTGTCCTTGGTGAAATTATTTTTTCAAGGTAACCATTTTCATTAATTAAATATTTTTGAAAATTCCATTTTACAGAGGAATCTTTATAACCATTTTTATTCTTACTAGTTAAAAATTTATATAATGGATGCATGTCAGATCCTTTAACAGAGATTTTTTCCATCATTGGAAATGATACTCCATAATTTTTTTCGCAAAATGCTGCAATTTCATCATTCGAACCAGGTTCTTGCCATAAAAAATTATTTGCTGGAAAACCAATAATTACAAAATTGTCTGATTTATATTCATTATACATTTTTTCAAGAATTTCATATTGATATGTTAAACCACACTTCGAAGCAGTATTAACTACCATAACTTTCTTTCCTTTTAAGCTAGACATGCTAAAAGTATTTCCGTTTAAATCAGTTAATTTAAATTGATGAATAGTTTCTTTGACAGAATTAGCTGAAGGTTCCTGAGCATTGCAAGAAAACGTAAAAAGTCCCATAAATAAAAAAATTAATTTTTTCATATAATATATGTCACAAAACTCATGCCATAATGATATTATACTATTTCTGCTGATAGACCAGCTTGTAATAATTTAGTACACATAGGTTTTAAATCAGAGTATGAACCAGATTTTACACTACATTTGCCTTTATAATGTACAATTAAAGAACACTGTTCGGCTTGTTCTAAAGTATGATCACAAACACTTATTAAGGTATTAATAACATGATCAAATGTGTTTACATCGTCATTGTAAAGAATGATTTCATTTTCATGCATTAAATCAGTCTCAGAAAGATGTTTTTCAGAAATTTTTTCTTTTGTTCCCAAAATCACTCTAATTTACAAAATAAATAACTTAGCTATTAGCTTTTATTATTTCAATAAAATCGTTTGCATTTAAAGCTGCTCCTCCAATAAGACCACCATCTACATCTTTTTTATTAAAAATTTCAACTGCATTTGATGGTTTTACACTTCCTCCATATAATATGGATACACTATTAGCTATTTCTCGACTAAACTTTTCTGAAATATAATTCCTAACAAACTCGTGTATCTCCTGAGCTTGATCTGCTGATGCTGTTTCTCCTGTTCCAATGGCCCAAACTGGTTCATATGCTAAAACAATTTTGTTTAAAGATTTTGAATTCAATTTCATGACTGTGTTGTCAAGTTGGCTTTTAACAACTTGAAAATGAGAGTTAGATTTTCTGTCTTTTAATTCTTCACCAAAACAAAAAATTACATCCATATTGCACTCTAATGCTAAATTAATTTTTTTCAAAAGCAGTTCATCATCTTCGTTATAGTATGCTCTTCTTTCAGAATGGCCAATTAAAGTAGAATCTACTCCTATACTTTTCAACATNTCTATTGAAACCTCACCTGTAAAAGCTCCAGATTTATTATCATTAATGTTTTGAGCTATAACCTCAATATTTAAGTCCTTTAATTGATCAACTGCCGTTTTTAAAAATGGAAAAGATGGAGCAATCATAACTTTCACATCACTACTAACTATATTTTGTTTTAAATCATTAATTAAATTAATTGTATCATTTAAGGTATTGTTCATTTTCCAATTTCCTGCAACTATTTTTTTTCTCATTATTTAATTTTAAAAATTATTTTTTGTTCTTGGGTCAAGCCAAGTATAAATTATATCAACAAATATATTGATCATTATGAATATTATCGAAATGGTAAGAACAGATCCAATTAAGACTGGAACATCTAATTTATTCAAAGCATCAACAATTTCCTTACCTAAACCATTCCATCCAAAAATGTATTCTACAAAAACAGAACCAGCTAACATACTTGCAAACCATCCTGATAATGCAGTTATGACAGGATTTAAAGANTTTTTAATAGCATGATTTTTTACAACATTAAATCTTGATAATCCTTTAGCATATGCTGTTTTAATATAATTTTTGGAAAGTACTTTTAACAGAGAATTTCTCATCATTTGAGAAATTACAGCAATTGGTCTAATTCCTAAAACAAGCGAGGGCAGAATAAGGTTTTTTAGCTGTAATTTCATATTTTCACCATAATCATCTAGTTCATACAAACTTCCTGTCATATTTAATCCGGTAAATTCATTTAAAACATATCCAAAAAACCAAGCAAATACAATTGCACTAAAAAAAGAAGGTACACTCATTCCAAGTGTACTCAATAGTTGAATTGAATAATCAATCCAAGTATTTTTATTTAATGCTGAAATAATACCAAAAAATAATCCCAAGAATACGGCAATTAAAATTGAAGCAAAAGCCAAAACAAACGTATTTGGTAATGTATTACTAATAATTTCTATTACAGAAACTCCATTTTTTTGATAAGAATCTCTTAAATAAGGTGTTTTTACAACAATAAATGAATTTTTGTTTTCAAAAAGGCTAAAGTAATTGTACTTATTTTCTTTTAAAAAAGAGATATTCTCCGGATTCTTTGAATGATAAGACACTAAAGATAAATCATTCAAATAATATAAGTACTGAGTAAAAACAGGCTTATCAAATCCATATTTTTTTTTCAAAACAATTAATTGTTCTGAATTTTCGTTTTGACCAAGCATCATCTGGGTAGGATCGCCAGGCAAAATATTGAATAGAAAAAAGATTACAGTAACTACTCCAAAAAGAGTAATTAATATGTTACCTAATTTTTTCCAAAACCAAAACATAATTATTTATTTGCTTTGCAAGTGAATAAGAGCAAAAACAGAATAGTTTATCATGTCTTGATAATTTGCATCTATTCCTTCACTTACAAGAGTTTTTCCATTATTATCTTCAATTTGCTTAATTCTCAATATTTTTTGGATAATTAAATCTGTTAGTGAACTTACTCTCATCTCTCTCCATGCTTCACCATAATCGTGGTTCTTATTTTCCATTAAACTTTTGGTTTCTGAAAAGTTAAAATCATAAAGTTCAAGGGCCTGTTCAGTACTTAAATCAGGTGATTCAACGACCCCTTTTTCAATTTGAATTAAAGACATTACAGAATAATTAATGATTCCTATAAACTCTGAAGACTGACCCTCATCAACTTTTCTTTCAATATTTGTTTGAAGACCTCTTATTCTTTGAGCTTTTATAAAAATTTGATCTGTTAAAGATGTTAATCTTAATATTCTCCACGCACTTCCATAATCTGTCATTTTTTTCTTAAAAAGATCTCTACAGATTGAAGCAATATGATCGTATTGAGTTGAAGTATTTGTAGCCAATTATTTTTTTGTATAAATTTCGTTGAAAAAATTGAATTAGGTAGATTACTTTTGTAAAAAGTTATTAAAAATCATGATTTTAAATATTAATGGAGGAGTTTTTGACTTATCAAGTCCTAAAATCATGGGTGTTTTAAATGTTACCCCAGATTCATTTTACGATGGAGGAGTTTTTTCAAACGAAAAAAAAATATTAGCCCAGGTTGAAAAAATGATTTTAGATGGTGCAGACATTATTGATATTGGAGGTTTCAGCTCAAAACCAGGAGCAAAAACAATATCTTTAAAAGAAGAAGAAAAAAGAGTAATTCCAATCATAAAACTAATTAATAAAACATTTAATAAAATTATTATTTCAGTTGATACTTTTAGAAGTGAAATTGCAGAAAAATCATTAAATGAGGGGGCTTCAATAATAAATGATATTTCAGGCGGTGATTTAGATAAAAACATTTATCAAATATCATATAAATATAAGGCACCATANATAATGATGCATATGAACGGAGTTCCTTNAAACATGCAAAACAATCCAAAATATGAAAATATTAATCACGATATAATAAAAGATTTTACATCTAAGATAGATTCTGCAGAAAAAAAAGGAGTTTGTGATATTATAATAGATCCTGGTTTTGGGTTTGGCAAAACAATTCAACACAATTATCAAATATTAAATAATCTTAAACTTTATACCGTTTTAAAGAAACCAATATTAGTTGGTATTTCCAGAAAATCGATGATTTATAAGCTCTTAAAAACAGACCCGTCAAAAGCTTTAAATGGAACAACTAGCTTAAATACAATAGCATTAATTAATGGAGCTAACATATTAAGAGTTCATGATGTTAAGGAGGCAAAAGAAGTAATTAAGCTTTATAGTTTTTTAAAAGAAAACGTTTAAAACAATTTTAACTAATTTTGTAGAGATTTGGAAGACATCTTAAACATAACTCATAATTATATAATACCATTTATTGATATTATTTTAGTTGGAATAATGCTCTACTATGCATATAAATTAGTTAGAGGCACTGCAGCGATTAATATTTTTTTAGGATTTGTTATAATATATATAATTTGGTGGTTAACTGAATTAGTTAATATGCCAATTTTAAGTAATATACTTGGAGGCTTCATAAGTGTAGGAGTAATTGCGCTAATTGTAGTGTTTCAACAAGAAATAAGAAAATTTCTTCTTTTACTAGGATCTTCTAATATTACTAATAACAAGAATATTTTAAAAAAATTCAATTTATTCTTTAAAATTTCAAGCGAACAAACTGAAATGGACTTGGATGAATTTATTAAAGCTTGTGAAAATTTAAAAAGTAATAAAACAGGAGCCCTCTTTGTGATAGAAAGAAACAACAGTCTAGATTTCATAAGAACCACTGGAGATGAGTTAAGCGCAACAATCTCTAGTCCGATAATTGAAAGTATTTTTTACAAAAACAGTCCCCTTCACGACGGTGCTGTGATTATAGAGGGTAATTACATAACCGGATCTAGAGTTATTCTACCTGTAACTGAAAGTAAAAATATTAATTCTAGACTTGGTTTAAGACATAGGGCAGCGATTGGAATTACAGAAAAAACTGACGCTTTAGCTATAGTAATTTCGGAAGAGAATGGTAAGTTATCTTTAATTAAAAATGGTGAACTAATAGCTATTAAAAATAGTGAAATTTTAAAATCTAAACTTGAGATTGAGCTTCAGTAATTTTTTCCTTTTGAAATTGAATTTCATATAAACCTTTGTAATATCCATTTTTCTTAGCCACTAACTCTGTATGTGTTCCCTGCTCTACCAGCATTCCTTGACTCATAACAAAAATTCTATCTGAATTTAGAATTGTTGATAGTCTATGTGCAATTATTATTGATGTTTTGTTTTCAGTAATTTTTTCAGTAGCATTTTGGATTAATTCTTCAGAATTTGAATCAATACTTGAAGTTGCTTCATCTAATATTAAAATTGATGGATTTTTAATGTAGGCCCTTAAAAAAGAAATTAATTGTCTTTGTCCCTGTGACAACATTACTCCTCTTTCTTTTACATTATAGTTATAACCATCTGGCAGAGACAAAATAAAATCATGTATACCAATTTTTTTTGCAGCATTTACAACCCTATCAAAAGAAATCGAGGAATCCCAAAGTGTGATATTATTAAGAATAGTATCTGCAAAAAGAAATACGTCTTGTAATACCAAAGCTACACGAGATCTAAGTGACTGTAATTTGTAATCTTTTATATTATGATTTCCTATAAATATTGAACCATTTTGGACTTCATAAAATCTAGATATTAAATTAACAATTGTTGTTTTACCAGATCCAGTTGAACCAACAATTGCAATTTTTTCACCATTGTTAATTTTAAAAGAAAGATTTTTAATAACCTTTTCATTTTCAATATATGAGAAACTAACATCTTTAAAAACTATTTTTCCATTAATTAAATCTTTATTTTTTGTTCCAAAATCAGAAATATTACTAGTTGTGTCTATTATTTTAAAAATTCTATTAGCAGCAACCATACCCATTTGTAAAGTATTGAACTTATCAGCAATTTGACGTAATGGTCTAAAAAGCATTTGAGATAGTTGTATAAACAAAAATATAGTTCCTAATGTAACTGAAGAGTTTTCTAAAACAGCATTTAAACCACCAAACCAGACAATTAAGCCGATAGTTATTGAGGTTGAAAGTTCAGCAATTGGAAAAAAGATTGAATTATACCAAACTGTCTTCAACCAAGCTTTTTTGTGTTTTTCATTAATTTGAACAAAATTGTCATATTCAATTTTTTCTCTATTGAACAATTGAACGATTTTCATTCCAGTAATTCTTTCTTGAACAAAAGAATTTAAATTAGCAACCTCAGATCGAACTTCATTAAAAGCAATTTTCATTGACTTTTGAAACTTTCTGGTTGCAAATAAAATGAAAGGTAAAATTATAAAAACAGTAAGTGACAGCTGCCAACTTAAAAAAAGCATAACTACTATTACTAATGACATTTGCATTAGATCAGCAGCTATCATAAAAAGACCTTGACTAAAAATACTTGCTATAGTTTCCATGTCATTTACAGCTCTTGTTACTAATCTACCTACTGAAGACTTGTCAAAATATGACATTTTAAAATCCAAAATATGTTTAAATAACTGAACTCTAACGTCATAAATAACTTTTTGCCCAAGTAAATTGGCATAATAACTAAATAAAAACATAAAAAGCACAGTAAGTAATAAATTAAAAAGCATAAAGATTATCAAGTAAATAAAATCTTGATACTTACCTAACGCTAGGTAATCATCAACAGCCACTTTTATAAGGTACGGAGTAAGTGTAGAGAAAATAGAAATTAATATTGCTGAAATTGCTACAAAAACAAACACAGTTTTGTAAACTAGAACATACTCTAATAATCTTTTAAAAAGTTTGACATCAAAAAGGTTTGAGTTTTTACTCATCTAATAATGTGTTTTTTGGATAAATAATATTTGTTAAACTTAAACCGTGAGCTGGAACTGAATAACCTGCTTTCTCTCTGTTTTTACTCAAAATGACAGTTTCAAGGTGGGAAATATCATACTTTCCCTCCCCTATTTCTATAAGAGTTCCAACAATTGCTCTCACCATATTTCTTAAAAAACGGTTGGCTGNTATTTCAAAAACCCAATGATTTGCCTTTAAACTCCATTTTGCATCTGTAATAGTACAATCAAAAGTATGTACATCAGTATTAGATTTTGAAAAAGACTTAAAATTTTTATAATTATAAAGCTTCAAGGCTGCTAAATTCATTTTATGAAAATTTATATCCTTTCTAAGATAATAAGAACTTTTAATGAGAAATGGATTTTTAAACGTATTGATTTTATATTGATAAGTNCTACTTAAAGCATCAAATCTAGCATGAAAATCGTCCTTGACTTTATATATTCTGCTAATGGAAATGTCTTTTGGTAAAAAAGAGTTTGATTTATAAATAAAATTTGATTTATCATTTATTATTTGATTATAATCAAAATGTGCACAAAAGTAAGAGGAATGAACACCAGCATCTGTTCTACCTGCACCAACGATGTTAATTTTTGTATTTAAAATAGTTGATAAGCACTTTTCAATTGTTTCTTGAACAGAAACAGAATTGGGTTGTATTTGCCAACCATGATAATTAGCTCCATTAAAAGATAATTCTAATAAATATCGCAAGAGAAATACTACTTTTGTTTAATAAACCAAATATACTTTTTTAAAAAAGTCAAAAAAATTTTAATTGAAAAAAATTCTATTATTATCGGATACACATAGTTTTATTGATGATAGTATAAAAAAATATGCAAAAAAAGTAGATGAAATATGGCATGCTGGTGATATAGGTAATATTGAGGTCTATGATAATTTAAAAAAAATTACAAAAACAAGAGCTGTTTATGGAAATATTGATGACTATCTTGTAAGGTCTTCAATACAAGAGATTAATACTTTTATTTGTGAGAAAGTAAAGGTTTCTATGATTCATATTGCTGGAAAGCCTCCATATTATAATAAAAAAAGTAAATCTTTAATTAAAAAAGAAAATCCTAAAATATTCATATGTGGACATTCTCATATACTAAAAATTGAATTTGATAAAATTAATAATGTATTATACCTAAATCCTGGTGCCGCAGGTAGACATGGTTTTCATAAAAAAAGAACTATGATAAGATTTGAAATTAATGAAGATAAAATTGAAAATATGGAAGTAATTGAACTAGGAAATCGTTCAAAGCTACCTCAATCTATTTGATGAACTAATTATAGCTTGATCTTTTTTTATTGAACTAATTGACATAAAAATTAAGAAAAAAGAGATTAAAAAATATATAAGCCCAGGATCTATAATTGAAATTTTTAAAGATCTTTCGTCAAATAAATTTATTAATCCAAATACCAGAGTTAAAGATAAAAACCTCAATATGTTTATTTGATAGGATGGTTTTTTAAATAAAAAAATATTAATCAAAATTATCATTGCTGAAATTTCAGCAAAAAAATAATTTTCCACGTATGGCCTAAAATAACCAAAATAAGAGTCAGGCAGTGATGCTGTTGGATCAGAATCTAAACTAATTACAATAATGATATTTAACAAAAACATCAAAAACATGTATAATGATTGAACTCTTTGTAACATAATTTCTTTTTTTAAAAACATAAATTTATGTATTTAAATTGATTTAATAATTAATTGTATATTTACATTGATTATTGTAATCATTCCCACAATCACATATAACGAATCACATTCTTCAACATATTATTATAAACTTAAACAACAAAAATGTTTGAAATATCCGCATTAAAAGAAAAAAAAATTGCTGAATTACAAGAAATTGCTTCAAAACTCGGCATTACTAAGGTTACAGGATTAAAAAAAATGGATTTAGCCTACAAGATAATTGATCATCATGCAGCTAATCCTAACTCTGGAAAAGAAGATACTGTACAAGAAAAAAGTAATTCTAATGAGAAAAAAGTTTCAAAAAAAGAAACTAAAAAAGAGGACGTTAAACCAAATAGCGAAGTTTCTAAAGAACCTTCACATAAAAAAGACAAACCTCATCATAAGCCAAATAACTTTGTCAGAAAAGAAAGAAATCACAATAAAGACAATCGAAACAGGTACAAAGAGCCTGACTTTGAATTTGATGGAATAATAGAAAGTGAAGGTGTTCTTGATATAATGCAAGAGGGATATGGATTTTTAAGATCATCCGATTATAACTATTTAACATCTCCTGACGATATCTATGTTTCACAATCTCAAGTAAGATTATTTGGATTAAAAACTGGAGATACAGTTTTAGGACATGTTAGACCACCTAAAGAAGGTGAAAAATATTTCCCTTTAATTAAAGTTTCACTAATCAACGGATTAAGCCCTAATATTGTTAGAGACAGAGTTTCATTTGAACATTTAACTCCTTTGTTTCCAGACGAAAAATTTAATATTGCCGATAAAAGCAGTACAATTTCAACTCGTATAATGGATTTGTTTTCACCCATTGGAAAAGGACAAAGAGGAATGATAGTTTCTCAGCCAAAAACGGGAAAAACAATGTTATTAAAAGATGTTGCTAATGCAATCGCAGCTAACCATCCTGAAGTTTACCAAATTATTCTTTTAATTGACGAAAGACCTGAAGAAGTAACTGATATGCAAAGGAATGTTAAAGGTGAGGTAGTAGCTTCTACTTTTGATGAACCTGCAGATAGACACGTGAAAGTAGCTAATATTGTTTTAGAAAAAGCCAAAAGATTAGTCGAATGCGGTCATGACGTAGTCATTCTTCTAGATTCAATAACTAGACTAGCTAGAGCATATAATACTGTTCAACCAGCATCTGGTAAAATTCTTAGTGGTGGTGTAGATGCTAATGCTCTTCATAAACCTAAAAGATTTTTTGGAGCTGCAAGAAACATTGAAGGAGGAGGTTCCCTTTCAATTATAGCTACTGCATTAACTGAAACTGGTTCAAAAATGGATGAAGTAATTTTTGAAGAATTTAAAGGAACTGGTAATATGGAATTGCAATTAGATAGAAGAATTTCTAACAGAAGAATATTCCCTGCAATTGACTTAGTTTCATCTGGAACCAGACGTGACGATTTATTATTAGATGAAAATACTATTCAAAGAATGTGGATAATGAGAAAATATCTAGCAGATATGAATCCAGTGGAAGCAATGGAATTTATTAATGATAGAATAAAAAGATCTCTTAACAATGAAGAGTTTCTTATTTCAATGAATTCTTAATTATAAAAAATTATAAAGAAGAAACTTGCTTTGTAAGCTTAGATTTAAGATTTGCAGCTTTATTAGCATGAATAATATTATTCTTAACTAATTTATCAAGCATTGAAACAACAGACGGTAAAAGTTTCTTAGCTTCTTTTTTAGCACTTAAATCTTTAAGCTTTTTGATAGCGTTTCTAGTAGCTTTGTGCTGAACCTTATTTCTAAGTTTAACAGCTTCATTTCTTCTGATTCTTTTTAACGCTGATTTATGATTAGCCATATTATTTATTTAGTAGCCCGTAGGGGAATCGAACCCCTCTTACCAGGATGAAAACCTGGCGTCCTAGCCGATAGACGAACGGGCCTATTAAAAACGATTGCAAATGTAATTGAAAGGATACAAACTTGCAACATAATTTTTTTATTTATAAAAACTTGTAAATCAATAAGCCTTAGCAAACAATACTCTTTGAGAAGATGGCTTATTTGAATAGATACATTTTCCTGATTCTTTTGATGAATTTANAGGTATACATCTAATAGTTGCTTTAGTTTCTTTTTTTATTTTTTCTTCTGTTTCTGTTGTTCCATCCCAGTGAGCTGAAATAAACCCACCTTTTTCTTTTAAAATNTCTTTAAATTCGTCATAATCATTTACAACTCTAACATTATTTTCAGTAAATGTCTTTGCTTTAGAAAATAAATTGATTTGAATATCTTCTAACAAAAAATCAATTTTTTCAAAAACTTCATCAAACCTAATAGTTTCCTTTTTCATTTCATCTCTTCTAAAAATTTCTAAAGTTGAATTCTCTAAATCTTTTGGCCCAACGGCTATTCTAATTGGAACTCCTTTTATTTCATGCTCATTAAATTTGAATCCTGGTTTATGAGTATCTCTTTTATCAAACAAAACAGAAATATTTTTGGATTTAAGCTTGTCAATTATAGGGTTTACTTTAGAACAAATTAGATCAAACTGTTCATCAGATCTATATATAGGAATTATAACTACTTGAACAGGTGCTAACTTTGGAGGCAGCACTAAACCATTATCATCGGAGTGAGTCATAATTAAAGCTCCCATTAATCTAGTTGAAACACCCCAAGAAGTTGCCCACACATAATCNAAAGAACCAGTTTTATTTGCAAATTTAACATCAAATGCTTTTGCAAAATTTTGACCTAAAAAATGAGAAGTTCCAGCCTGCAATGCTTTACCATCTTGCATTAAGGCTTCAATACAATAAGTTTCTTCTGCTCCAGCAAATCTTTCACTTTCTGATTTAAGTCCCTTAATCACGGGTATTCCCATAAAATTTTGAGCAAATTCAGCATAAATATTATTCATTAATTCAGCTTCATCTAAAGCTTCTTGTTTTGTTGAGTGAGCTGTATGACCCTCTTGCCATAAAAACTCGGCAGTTCTCAAAAANAATCTAGTTCTCATTTCCCATCTCACAACATTAGCCCACTGGTTTATAAGTATAGGCAGATCTCTGTATGATTGAATCCAGTTTTTATAAGTATTCCAAATAATTGCTTCGCTGGTTGGTCTTACAATTAATTCTTCTTCAAGCTTAGCTTTTTCGTCTACAATTAATTTTCCAGGATTTTCATCATCATTTTTTAATCTATAATGTGTAACTACAGCACATTCTTTTGCAAACCCTTCGGCATTTTTTTCTTCAGCCTCGAACAAACTTTTCGGAACAAACAGAGGAAAGTAAGCATTTTGATGACCAGTCTCTTTAAACATTATATCGAGTTGGGCCTGCATTTTTTCCCAAATAGCATAACCATACGGTTTTATCACCATACATCCTCGAACAGATGAGTTTTCTGCTAAATCAGCTTTAACTACTAACTCGTTGTACCATTTTGAATAATCTTCTTCTCTTTTAGTTAACTTTTTAGACATGAATTGCTATTGGCATAATTATTGATTAATTTTAAGTGTAGCTAAATTAATTAAATTATAAATAAAATGAGATACTTAATATTATTACTTTTTACATTATCATTAATTAGTTGTGGACCCTTGAATTCAATCAACTCAAGTACTAGTGATGGTATTTACGGTAATAATAGTGAAGTTTCAGGTAATAACAGTGCATTTTATAAAAATTATTTTGAACAAAAATCTGATGAATTGGGTCTTAATAGCTCAATAAACGATTCAGTGCTCACAGACATAAATTCTTATTCTTCAAATACAAATATTTCTTACTCAAATAGTAATGGTTCTTGGGGAGATAATCCAACCTCAGTAAATATAATTTTTAGAGATCGTTATGTTTACAAACCTTACATGAATTACTACCCTTATGGATATAATTGGTATGACAATTATATGACAAGCTATTGGAATAGATGGTACTCTCCTTGGGGATATAACTACCCAAGATATAGAAACGGATATGGATATGGATATGGATATGGATATGGATATGGAATGTGGAATAATTGGTGGCATCCATACTATAATGGACCAGATTATAATGATCCATATTATTACAGAAACGAAAATAGAGTTGCTTATATGAATGGTAAAAGAAGTTCTATATATTCAACTGATAAAGGAATTCTTGAAAACTCATCTAACTCAAACGTTACAACAAATTATAATGTTGGAAGGAATGACAGTAAAATAGTAAATTCCAAAACTGGAGAAAAATCAGAACAAATAAAGAATAGAAATATTAATAGAGTATATTATGCTCTAAAAAATAGTCAAGGCAGAGTAGGACCAGCTAGAGGATACCAAAACAGAGGTGAAGTTGGAAATTATGGAAATTCTGCAACTGATAACAAATCAAAATCTAATTTTCAAGCAAGTAAATATGGATCAAATACAAGATCATATGATGTTTCGAGATCTAGCAAGGGTTCCTTAAACAAAGGAAGGGTTTATTCTAGACCTGAAAATAATAGTAATAATTCCAGTAATACAAGAAGTTATTCTAGACCAGAAAGCAACAGTAATAATTCTAGTAATAAAGCTAGAAATTATTCAAGACCTCGATCAAATACTTCGTCAAGCTCAAGCAGTTCTAGACCGACCTACAGTCCGCCATCTAGCTCATCAAGGTCTAGTGTTGGTAATGTGAGCAGCAGTAGTTCTTCAGGAAGATCAGGTGGCGTATCTAGAGGTAAAAGATAATGTCTTAAATGTTACATAGAAAAATTTCATTTTTATTATTAATTTTTTCATTTTCTTTAAACTCACAAAGTTTAAATGATTTTTTAAAAATTTCTATTGATAATCCAGTTGGTTCTGCAAGGTTTGAGTCAATGGGAGGTGCATTTGGTGCTCTTGGTGGTGATTTGTCTGCAATTAACGTTAACCCTGCTGGCAGTGCTGTTTTCAACGATAATCAATATGAGTTTACACTTTCTAACAGTAAAAAATCAACTAAATCCTATTATTATTCTGACACATCTGTTAAAAATAAAAATAAGTTTAGCGTTAATCAAGGCGGTGGAGTTTGGGTTTTTAAAAACTATGGAGGAGGAAATGTTAATAAAATTTCTTTCAGTGTAAATGCTCAAACTAATAGTTCCTATTATGATAATTTTGAAATAAAAGGTAAAAATCAATTTAATTCAATTGATAAATTTTTCCTTAACAATTCTAATGGAGTTACCGTTTCAGATTTAAGTGTTGGTACAAATGAATCCACCACAGAAGTTTATAAATTTCTAGGAGAGTATTATGGTTTTTCAGCGCAACAAGCATTCTTGGCATACCAAGGTTATCTAATTGACTTTGATGATTCAAATAATACCTTTTATTCGCTTGCACGCTATAATAATGGAGTTGATCA
>JGI26114J46594_1000052_pt1 | contig 31307 bp, 29 predicted proteins | sample AOAMet1_18_M0_10_2_FD_46594 | JGI IMG/M metagenome (IMG submission 46594) | reverse complement strand
GCATACTTTCCAGCAATAGGGCCTACTCATATGGCACAAGTAGCTGGTGGAGCTTTCCAACAAGGATTGACACCACTATCTATGATGGCTGCACCATCTTTCAATGATGCATTCGTTAGAGAAGGTTTTGCATTGGCACCATTATTTACTTCTGGTTCAATGTACCTTATGGCCTTCGTCGCTCCGTATGAAGCTGAAACAGCTGGTCATGCAACTATGAGAGCTACATTTACAGCAATGGGAATTGATTCAGCGAATACATTCTTAGTTGCTGGTTGGGCTTCACAACATCACTTAAAAGGTGTTCTTGAAGCTGCCAACAAAGGTGGAGATCTAACAAGAGCAGGTATCAGAAGAGCTGCTGGTAGCGTTTATGTTGACTCTGATGGCATGATGCCACAAAGAGAACTTGGACAAAACAGAGCAGATGCTGAGAGCTTCATTGCTGTTCCAGATGGAACAATTGCTAGTGGAGTTAAATTATTGGCAGGAAACTATGTTGGTCCATCAGCCGGTGGATACGACTGGGAATCTGGTCCATGTAGTTAATTTTTATTAACTTAGTTATTTAAAGAGCCGACTTTTGTCGGCTCTTTATTTATTTAGATAACCTAAAATTTTATTGTGAAAAAATTATCTACATTTGAGAAAAAGCGACTCCTAGTTATTTTATTAATAACTTCTTCTCTATCTTATTTCGGCCTGTTTGTAGATACAGAATATTACTATATGTCACCTGGTCCTCCATATGAGTGGGATATAAATATCGATGCTGCTGAGCAATATGAATCTGATGGAAATCTTTACCAACTAACTGTTCGTAGAGATGTTGCTAATTATTTTTTATATTCTTGGGCTTATTTAAGTGATTCTGTTGATTTATACCCAAAAGAAGTGATATTACCAAAGGGTGTTACACCCAGTGAGCTTAGTGAAATAAGTCTTCAAAATATGCGAACGTCCGAAAATGTTGCGATTGCTGTAGCTTTGAATTCTCTTGGTTACGATGTACAGTCTGAGGGAGACGGTGTTTTAGTAGTTGGGATACTAGATGACTCTCCAGTAAAAGATAAACTCTTAAAAGATGATTTGATAACCTCTATTAGTGGAGAGGATAAAATAACTTACAGTNTTAANTCATCAACACAATTTATTTCTTTACTAAGAACCTTTTCTATNGGAGAGACCGTTTATATTGGTGTTCAACGAAATGACAAAGAAGTTCAAATTGANACACAATTAATAGAACATATTGAGTANAAGAATGAGCCAATGGTCGGCTTCCTNGCNTCNACACCAAATCAAAGGTTTGTCTTTCCGATAAATGTAGATATTGATACAGGAAGTGTTGGCGGCCCTTCTGCTGGTTTAATGATGGCTCTAAATGTTTATAATAAATTAACGGAAGCTGATATAACAAATAGCACAGTCATTGCCGGTACTGGAACTATTGAGATCGACGGTTCAGTTGGACCAGTCGGTGGAGTTAAACAAAAAGTAATAGCAGCCAAAAAAGCAGGAGCGACCCTGATATTAGTTCCTACCGCTAACTATCAAGATGCAAAACCTTACGAAGATAATGAAACTTTAATTGTGGCTGTTGAAACCTTTGACAATGCATTAAAAGTAATTTCTGAGTATAGTTCACGTTAAACGCAGGACATAAATACAATATATTTAGATGGTAAACATAGGAAATGTTAACAACGCAGGTTCAGAGAGACGAGGACTTTCTTTTCTTGTCTTTATAGGAATAATTGGATTTTCCGTAGCAAGAGGGATTGCAACTTTTTTTACAAATTATCTTTGGTTTGATTCGGTAAACCTCAATGAAGTATGGGTAAAGATACTGTTAACCCGACTAGGGCTTGTTGGAGCAACAACGACAATTGCTTTCGCTTTTATATTTATCAACCTAAGATTGGCTACACGTGCAACCCCAGTTATAGATATATTTGAAGCTTTCGACACGCAAGATCCTCTAGCTCGATTTAGGAGTTGGGTAAGCGAGAGGTTTGCTAGATTTAGACTTACAGGCGCACTTGCTTTATCTCTATTTTTGGGTGCGGGGTCTTCAACTCTTTGGGAGCAAGTTTTATTATTCATTAATCAGGAAAATTTTAATATCACAGATCCAGTTTTTAATAATGACATATCAAATTACATTTTTGGTCTACCTCTTTACAGACTTTTTGTTTCATGGGGTTTTCAATTAATAACTTTAACTTCAATAGTGGTTGTTCTTTATTTCATTGCCACAGGAGCTATGCAACTTCGTCCACAAAAACTTCCTGAGGTAAGTAGTGGAGGGAAAGCACATTTATCAGTTCTTTTAGCATTTGTTGCTATATTAAAAGCTGTTGCTTACCGCTTAGATGCCATGGAGCTACTTTATTCACCAAGGGGTAAAGTTTTTGGAGCAAGCTACACGGATGTAACTGCTCATCTCCCGGCACTTCAGTTACTAGTCTTAATTTCATTATTTGGTGCAGGACTGTTATTAGTTAACATAAGAAGAAGGGGCTGGTTACTTCCAGCAACCGCATTAGGACTTTGGCTCGCTGTTTCTATAGTTGTCGGAGGGGTAGTTCCAAGTGCTATTCAGAGGTTTAGAGTACTTCCAGATGAGTTAAACAAAGAGCTTCCTTATGTTGAGGAACATATTGACTATACAAGGCTAGCTTACGGCCTAGATGCTATTGAAGAAAGACCATTTGAAGCAAGTCCTTCGTTATCTAATGAAGACATTACTCAAAATGCACAAACTGTGAATAACATAAGATTATGGGATCCAACTGTGTTGGCCGAAACATATAGCCAGTTACAAGAAATAAGAGCATACTATGCCTTGGATGAGGTAGATGTTGATCGCTACACAATAGATGGTAAATTAACACAAGTAATGGTCTCAGCAAGAGAATTAGATCAAACAAACCTACCTGCTCAAGGTTGGGTTAACCAAAGACTCCAATACACACATGGCTATGGAGTAGTTTTCAGCCCAGCAAACAATGTTGCAAGCCAAGGGCAGCCAGACTTCTATGTAAAAGGTGTTCCAGCCACCACAACAGCACCTGAGCTTGAAGTATCTCAGCCAAGAATTTATTTTGGTGAATCAGCAGAGTCTCAAGAATATGTCGTAGTTAACTCACTCCAGGAAGAGGTTGATTATCCTTTGTCAACTGAAGGCCAATCTGTTGCATATACAAATTACTCTGGTCAAGGTGGAGTTGGAATAGGTTCTTTCTTTCAGAGACTTGGTTTCTCACTTAGATATAGCGAGCTAAATCTAATGATTTCAAATCAGTTGAGTGATGACTCCAAAATTATTATGGAGAGAAATGTTACAAGTAGAGTAAAAAAGGCAGCACCATTTTTATATACTGACAATGATCCGTACCTTGCACTAATTGAGGGTGACCTCTTTTGGATTATTGATATGTATACAGTGAGTGACAAATATCCATATGCCCAGCCGGCGGATACTAGAAGAATTAATGAAAGATCTGGATTACCCATGAACTTTAACTACATTAGAAACTCTGTAAAAGCAGTTGTTAATGCTTACGACGGAACTATGAAATTTTATGTTTTCGATGAAGCGGATCCACTGATACAATCTTATGCAAATATCTTTCCGTCATTGTTTACTGATAAATCAGAAATGTCATCTAGCCTTTTAGATCACATAAGATACCCAGAAGATTTATTTACAATTCAATCAGATATGTACAAAGATTATCACATGACAGATCCTCGAGTTTTTTATGCTGATGAAGACCCATGGGAAATTCCTACAGATTCCTCTACAACCCCAAGAGTGGCAACTCTACGTGGTGAATTTACAGAACTTGGCTACAAACCAATGCTTCCTTATTATCTACTAATGACACTTCCAGAAGAAGATGACCTCAGCTATTTAATCTTTCAGCCATTTAATCCTGAAAATAGACCTAATATGCAATCCTTTTTAGTTGCAGATGCTGATCCTGAAAATTATGGTCAGTTAATTGACTACAGGCTACCAAAAGGTGAATTTGTTGATGGCCCCTCACAGGTTTCAACTAGAATAAACCAGGATCCAGACATTTCTCAGATATTTACCTTACTTGACCAGCAGGGATCAAGTGTTATTAGAGGTAACCTTTTTGTAGTCCCGATTAATCAATCTGTGTTGTATTATCAACCAATTTACCTGCAAGGTGAACAAAATCCACTTCCTGAATTTAAGTTTGTTGTAGTTATTTTCCAAGACAAAATAATAATGGAGGAGTCTCTTGGTGAGGCACTTCAAGGTATTTTCGAAGGTTCAAGCTTTGGTGAGGATAACATTTCTGACAATGACGATGGACTTGGCGCTATCCAGCTTCTCGAAAAAGCAAACGTTGCGTTTAATCAAGCTCAAGACGAACTCATTTCAGGTAACTTAGGTAGATACCAAGAACTTATAGAGTTGGCAGAAGAGTATGTTGCCTTAGCAATTGAAGAATTAAACAAATAAAACTTGAGTTTAAACTTATTCTAATTACTATTGATTATTCAGCGCGGGGTGGAGCAGTCTGGTAGCTCGCTGGGCTCATAACCCAGAGGTCGTAGGTTCAAATCCTACCCCCGCTACCAATAAGATTATCTTATAAAGAAATCAAGTATTCTTTTTCTTCCTGTTGATGCAGCAAGCAGCTTAAGAGTAAAAATCCCCATAACACCAAGAAAAGTAAGTATGCCACCTAGTAAAAAAATTCTCCAAAAAAGTATTTGATCCATATTNAATTATAAACCTGTCTTGAATAACACTTACTTTGAAATATCGTTAATCATGGCGTATGTAATAGGTCCATTAAAAGTTTTTATTATCACATAATCAAGATCTAGCACTACTGAGGTTGGAATACCACTCCACTTAAATTCAGTGAGAATAACTTCCACATCATCTTGATTAAGTTGATTTTCATACTCTATGTCATATTCTTTAATAAATTCTTTACCATTCTCCATAGAGTCATCAACTAAAAGACCAATTACATAAAATCTACTGTCATTTGAAATTTTTTTAAGTTCGTCCACTTCTTCAATACAAGGTATGCACCAACTTGCCCAAAGGTTAACAATTATGAAACTCTCACCACTTAAGTTCTCGTGAACAGAAGTAATATTTCTGATTGAGGACAACTCAACAGATTCATTGTTATTCTCAGAAATTTCTACCTCAGCAGGAGGATTGTAAGTCAAAAATGTGACTGAAATAATCAGAACCAATATTGATAATATGAAATTTCTTTTCAACATATGTTTAATTTAATCACTAATGAACATAATATATGTGTATGAGTATTGAAGATATAGTTTATCCCGGATTTAACAAAAGTTTAATGGAACTTAATTGTCTAGAAAAGATTGATGATAAGACATACGAGGTTCTTGATTTTACAGATATTGAATGGGTTCGCTCCGCATTAAATGAATCAGCTCTATCTATTGATAACTTGATCAAACTTGAATTTAGAAAACCTACTGATGAGGAAATGACCAAGGTGTTAAAAAAAATTGGAGCTGATAAAACACCGGATCAAGTTAAAGATGCTTTTAATGATGGAAAACGTGTTATTGGTATTTCATCGGGAAAAGGTGGAGTTGGAAAGTCTACAGTTACCTCACTACTTGCTCTAGCGTACGCAGAAAAAGGTAAGAAGGTAGGAATAGTTGACGCAGACATCTGGGGGTATTCAATACCTAAAATCCTAGGTGCAAAGTTTCCACCAATTCCATTTAGTAACAGAATATTTCCTTCAAAAATAAATGATTTAAATGTTATGTCTATGGAGTANTTNGTAAAGCAAGATGAGGCTGTAATTTGGCGAGGGCCAATGNTACATAAGGCAATAGAGCAATTTCTTTTTGAAGTAATTTGGGAAGATATTGATATTTTATTAATAGACATGCCTCCAGGAACTGGTGATGTCTCCATTTCACTTTCACAGCTGCTTACTTTTTTTGAGACGATTATAGTCACAACACCACAATCAAATGCAACGCTGGTCGCAGAGAGAGCTGGGATAATGTCAAAAAAAGTTAACTCCAGCATTATTGGGGTAATTGAAAACATGTCTTATATGAAAATTGAGGATTCAATTATTCATCCATTCGGTGAGGGGGGAGGAGCAACTCTATCTGAAAAATTAGACGTACCTTTAGTAGGGCAGATTCCACTTGATAAATTAATCGCTAGTTACTGTGAGATGGGTAGATTACAAGATATTACTTCACATAAAATTTTTAAAGATATTTTAGAATTTTCTGACAAAATTGATAATATTGCTCCCAAGAAAAAGCCTATTAATTTAAAAATTAATTAATAAAACAAAATACTGATAATAAAAAGCAATACAATCCAAAATATTGCAGCTTTGCGTTAACAGTAATATTTACAAGAATCTTAATAGCAAAAAGTCCAGAAATAAATGCAACAATAGTTGGCCCTAACATCGCTGAATTAAGATTAAAAGATGACTCTGCAAAAGTAAGAAGCCAGGCCCCAAAAATTGTTGGAATTCCTAGTAGTAGCGAAAAGTATATTGCTTCAGTTTTTTTTATTCCTAGATACATCCCAGTTAATAAAGTTATTCCCGATCTCGATACGCCAGGGATAAGGGCAAATGCTTGAGCTAGGCCAATAATAAAAGACTGACTCAATGAGATTTCATGAAAATTTATATTACTGTCATCTTTTATTTTGCTTGAAAATAATAAAATAATTGAAAATATTAAATAAGCTGCACCTGTAATTTGAAGAATGTTCTTATTCGAATCAATAATATCCTGCAACGGTGAGAAAAGCCCAACGGCTACTGCAGGTATTAAAGCTACGGAAATTACTTTTAAAGAAGTTGTAAAACTTTCTTTATCAGAAAATATATCAAGAATTCTTACTCTGTAGTAGATAATGATTGACAAAAGAGTTCCAACATGTAAAAAAGCTATGTCATAAGTATCTAGGTTTAGTGATTCGTTTAACGTTGAAAGAATCACTAGATGACCACTTGAAGACACAGGTAGAAATTCTGTAATTCCTTGTAATAATCCTGCAATATATTCGTACATATCTTATTTAATACTAGCTAAATGCCAGCCACTGCAGCTTGAACATCGATAAACACTATATTTTTGCTTATTTTCAGTTTCGAGCCAACCTCTATTTCTTCGTGCTTCAATTTCTGTTTCATATCTAACTTTAGATTTACAGTTATTTTGAAGCATAATTTTTTTTAAATATCATTTTCTTTATTTATTTTATCGTTTACTTTCTTTAAAACACTCTTCAAATTATTAAGTACAATTAATATATGATTTATATAGTTTTGTCCATAAGTTACCTTTTAGGATCAGTAAATTTTGCAATAATAATCAGTAAATATAAGGGCATAGACATTAAAAATGTAGGTAGCGGTAATCCTGGATCATCAAATGCACTTAGAGTTCTCGGTAAAAAATATGCAGCAGGTGTTTTGGCTGGAGACATGTTAAAAGGAATAATTAGCATAGCCTTAGGTATTTTCTTTGTTGAATCTGTAAATCCATTCATGTTTGGATTAGCCAGTGTTCTGGGGCACTGCTTTCCGATATACCACAAGTTTAGGGGTGGAAAGGGAGTGGCAACATTTTTAGGCTCATATTTAGGATATCTGATACTTTTTCCATCAACAAAATATACCGAGAGTTTTAAATTTATAATTTTTTTAATTCTCTTGTCAAGTTTTGTAGTGATCGCAAAATTTTTTCGAATTTCAGCACTTGCAAGCTTGTTCACAATTATTATTTCCGGATATTTCGTTATTACAGATACAAATAATACATCAGTTCAAATAGGTACAGTTCTAATGATTTTAATTATCATTTTTCAACATCGATCAAACATAGAAAGACTACTGAAAGGAAATGAAAATAAATTCTAAAGCGATGAATAAAAATATTTTTTTCTGTAGTATGAAATCAGAAAGTTGAGGCAGGGCAATGAGTTCAACATTTGTGTTAATTAGTTTATTATTATCGTTATCGATGGCAGTTTTAGTGCCTGAACTAAAAGACTCCAAAAAACCTATTTTTTCACTATCACCAGAATATGATTATATGGTTAATAAACAGCGCAAAGGTTTTCTATCAATAGGACTTCTTGCAGTTTCCACATTTTTTGTTTCAATACAAACCCTATCAGTCTCATTATTTGTTTTGCATCTATTTCTCGATCTTCTTTTTGGTCTATACGCTTACACTTCTTTTCAAGTTAGGAGAACTACTTTACTTCAGAATTCACTAGTTGGTTCTAGTTTTACAAATGAAAATAATAATCAGCAGGAGGAGTACCTCCAAGAAGCTGGTTAGTGCTTAATAAAATACTTAATTAAAAAATTAGGTTGTTAATAAAATCTAAAGAAAGAATTACTAACATAGTAAGTTATTCCTATGGAATATAAATATATCACAGGAAAATCTTTACCTCTTCCCAGTAAAACAGTTTGGGAAGAAGGTATGCTACTTCAAGATATTTATCCTGACTCTTCATTTGTAAGTGGCAGTAAAAATCCACAAAGTATGAGAATGAAGCCTATCGTAAAAAATAATTTTGTATATGCTAACTACATTTTTGAAGATCGTTTTGCGGGTGGACCTGGTTTAGTACACGGTGGAATTTTATCGGCTGCACTTGATGATTTAATGGGATACGCAACAGTCCTTCACAATAGAATGTGTGTAACAGCAAATTTAGAAGTAAACTTTATTACCCCAGTCCCAGTTGAGCAAGAATATGAATTATTTGCATGGGTGAAAGATATCGATGGAAAAAAAATATCAACAGAATCGGTCATCAGAACTAAAGATAACATTCATGTAGAGTCGAGAGCTCTTTTTATTGATTTAGGTGAAAATGCATTTAAACATTTTGCACCAGAAAAGAATTATCCTTAACTCAAATTTTACTTGCTAAGAAATGACTCATTGCTTGGATGGTAATCATAGGATTGACTCCAGAACATCTTGGNAACGTTGAGGAGTCAGTTATATAAACATTTTCGAGTCCATGTACTTTTCCATTTAAGTCAACAACACCTTCAGAGGGATTTGGATGTATTCTTGCTGTTCCCATTTGATGAGCTGAACCTAGGAGTATTCGAAATGGCTCATTTCTAACTTTCCTAACTTTGCCTATAAAGCTTTCAATATCTTCATTTGATTCTCTTTTCCAATGCATAGTTGGAGATGTTGCAACCATTATCTCTTCCGCACCAGCTAAAAAGTTTGCTTTAACTAGGTTTTCTATTCCATGTAATAAATTTCCATGATCAAAATTATTTAAGTTGTATTTCCATAAATGTTGAGGGTTTTTGTTAATAATTGACCCAGAACTTGTATCAGAGGTTAATACAATTGAGCCTGACCAATAATTATAACTTGAGATAAAGTCTGCAAAATTATCTTGATTGTTTGGAAAGAAAGGAAAGAAAAGACTTGGATGCATTGGCAAACCCTCAAGGAGGTATCCATAGTTATCTTTCCTAAATAAATTATCATCTGAATAAATACCCTGCATGCTCCCTGCCCATGGATTTTGTAACTCAGAAAACTTTCCAGCAACTCCAGAAACAGGGTGTAGCTTTAAATGTTGACCTAGATGTTTATTTTTATAACCACTATTCAGTAATATTTTTGGGGTATTTAAAGAACCTGAAGCTAGTATTACTTTTTCAACTGCTACTGAGTAAGATTGCCCATTGTGCTCAACATTAATATGAGTTGCTTTGCCATTTGATATGGCGAGGCTTTTTACCTGGGTGTTACTGTATATATTATCTTCATTAAATTTATCTTTTGAAAACCAAGATTTATAGGATGAATTTATAGTGTCATCAGAATGTCCAAACGTACTAAATCCAGATTCAAGACAATCATTATTTTTAGTATTTCTGGGAATTATTTTGTAACTGGTTTTATTAAGCTCTAGACCCTGCGCCAATTTGATTTCTTTTTGAGGAATTTTATTATTTGTCTCATCGACATTTAGGTTTTGGCATATATAGTCCAGGCTTTTATTAAATGAATCCGAATTAAAGTAATTATTCTGTTGGGTAAGAGCATCCCATTCACTTAAGATATTGTCAGGAGTCCTAAGAGATGTAGTCCAGTTAATACTCGTACCTCCACCAATACCCATTCCGGCTAAAAGCTGAACTTTGTATCCTCGAGTTTGTTGAATTGCATTTGTTTCATAGAAGTTGTGATACCCAAAAGTTTCATTATTTGTTTCACCATTTGGGAAATGGCCTTTATCAAATATACCTACTTCATATTTTTGATTTAATAAATTAGCTGCAATGCCTCCACCTGCACCACTGCCAATTACTGCAACCTCAAGATTTTTTGGAATAGAGTTTTCTCTTTTTTTTATCTTTGAATTTTTATAAACTGGATAATCTAGATATTTATATACAGAACCTTCTCCACTGAGTGAACGAGCAGTGCTCAAGCCAAAAAGTGCAGTAATGCTAAAACCAAGTTTTCTTAGAGTTTCTACATTAGAACTTTGTAATTTATTTATTAAATTAGCTATATTTTGATCTCTTATTAGTAATGTTCTTACTTTGAAAGAAAATATAAAAAATAAAGCTTTTAACTGTATGATTTCAGACTTATCAGGATAATTACTTAATATAAAGAAAAAATATTCTTCGGAGTTTTCTATCTCACTTTCACTAAAGTTTGGATATAAACTTTTAAAAATTGTTTTAAAACTTTTACTTATTCTTCTATTCACCCTGTAATTTTAGTAATTATTAAAGATAGAAGTCTAGATAATCATGGTCTTTTTAAATTTTTCACTTGAAACAGAAAAGAGAATTCTTTTGTCAGATCTTTATAAATCTAACGAATCCTCTTTTCCTCAAAGTTTAGTAAACATCTACTTCACTTTGTAAAGGTATTGTAAGTGTTTTTGTTGTTTAAAAATGTTTAAAATATATTTTTTAATTACTCAAAGTTTAGATGCCTTTTAGTATCTTTAATATATGAGCGAAAAGCCATTAAGTTTTTCTACTACAAAAGTTAATAAAATAGCACAATGTCCTGGATCCGAATATAAGAAATTTAACACAACATATACTCCAAATTCCAACTTACAAAGGTGGAAAAGTATTAATGATGCGATTATAGACTGGTTAGTAAATCAGGCTCCAGATGAAGTTGCAATCAATCAAGCAGAAGAAAACAACTTCAAATATTTTGACAAGTTACAGCAAAAAATTTCTTCAGAATTATTTTCGCAGTTTAGAAATATATATCATAAAAATACTGCAGACCTGAATGCAGATTTTCCCAGCAGTAGTATTTCTAAATTTATAAATGATGAGGAAGTTTTTATCAATGCTCACACACAATTTGAATTTGAAGATGAAGTCTCTACAGAGTATGTAAAGTTAAAAACTGGTAAGAAGGGAGTTAGTGATTTAGACAAAGCAATAATTTTAAAAACACGTTTAGAAAATGAAACCTTTTATGTTGCAGATCTTTACAACAACGATTTACTTGAAATTAGCAGTATAGAAAATGCCGATGAGGTAATAGATGATAATTTTTTGTTGCTTGAAGGTTTTATCAATGAAAACATAAAGCTTATACCAGGGAATCATTGTACCCTTTGCGAGAGATCATCTTCATGCGGAGAATATCCCAGTATCAATGGAGAGGGAACTAAGAAAAGTTATAGAGGAATTGTTATTTCTAAAACTAACTTATTAAATAAAGATAATTGTGAGAGACAGTTCGCATGGAAAACACAATACGGCATTCCAAAAGAAGAAAAAGAGTCCGATCCATTCCCAATGAAAGTTGGAATTAGTTTTCATAAATTCTCTGGAATGATGCTTTTAAACACTAAAGATTATCAAAAATCAGGAGAAATAGAAAGATTGAAAAATTTGCTTAAAGAAGAAGATGGAGAAGTTGCAATAGAAGTAATTAAGAAATATGAACAACTCTTAAATCAAATTAAGGATTTCAATAATCTTGAAATAACAGCAAGAGAAAGAGTTCTTGGTTTTACTGCAATAACGGATGCAATAGTTCAAAATAAAAGTCATAAAGTCTATGAGGGTAAAATTGCTGCAACATTTATGGGTTCTGCTGATCTAGTTGGCAGACTGGATGGAGCTCCTCTAGTTGTAGAACTAAAAACTGGGGCACAGCTTCCTCAACATTCAGCTGAAGCAGAGCTCTATGCATTAGGTGCATTTATTCAAACAAAGGAAAAAGAAGTAGTTGTCCTTCATATTTATGTAAGTGATAAAGAAGAAAAAATTGTTGAAAGGAGATTTACAGACGACCAGATTGAAGCTTTAAAGAAAAAGTTTGATTCAATTGCTAAAACTATAGGCCAATGGGACCCGAGTGATGCCTTACAACCTGGATTTTCAGAAGGTGATTGGTGTAATTTTTGTGATTTTCAAAAAACTTGTCTTGAATTTAGATAACCCCATCTTTAGATGAAATCAATAATATAATCATCAATATGGATTTATCTAGAACCCAAGTTGAACTAGTTTCAAATGCTTATAAGAAAATAATAAATAACATTGAAATTCTTAGAGAGAGAAAAAGTGCTCCACTTACTCTCGCTGAGAAGTTACTCTTTGGTCACGCTAAGGACGTCACAACTATTTCTTTAAACAAAGGCGAAGATTTTGGAGATTTCCTTCCTGACAGGGTAGCTATGCAAGATGCGACAGCACAAATGGCTATTCTTCAATTTATGCAAGCGGAGCTACCTAAAACAGCTGTTCCTACAACAGTGCATTGCGACCACCTAATCCAAGCCTATGAAGGTGCTAATAATGACCTACAGGTGGCCAATAAAACCCATAAAGAAGTTTTTGATTTTTTGAGGTCATCATCTGAAAAATATGGCATCGGTTTCTGGGGACCAGGAGCTGGAATTATTCACCAAGTTGTCTTGGAGCAATATGCCTTTCCAGGTGGAATGATGATTGGTACTGACAGTCACACTCCAAATGCAGGTGGAATAGGAATGATAGCTATAGGTGTCGGTGGAGCTGATGCTGTTGATGTTATGGCGGGCATGCCTTTTAATACAAAAATACCAAAGTTAATTGGTATAAAACTTACAGGCTCAATAAGTGGATGGACCGCTCCAAAAGACATAATTTTAAAAGTTGCCGAAATATTAACTGTAAAAGGTGGGACAAACGCAATTGTCGAATATTTTGGAGAAGGAACAAAAACTATATCCACTACTGGTAAAGCAACAATTACAAACATGGGAGCTGAGATTGGAGCAACATGTTCAGTATTCCCTTTTGATGAAAAAGGTAAAGACTACTTAATCGCTACAGATAGAGAAGATTTAGCTAACTTAGCTGCAGAGAATATGGATATTCTTACTGCTGATGAGGAAGTATTGGAGTCTCCAGAAAAATATTTTGATCAAGTTATAGAGATTAATCTTGATTTATTAGAGCCACATATAGTAGGTCCTCACACACCAGATTTAGCAAGACCGGTCTCAAAGTTAAAAGAGGATGCACTCAAGAATGAATATCCAATCGCTATATCCAGTGCATTAATCGGTTCGTGTACAAATTCATCTTATGAAGATATTGGTAGAGCAGCATTTATTGCACGCGAAGCTGCAAAAAAAGGACTTAAATCAAAAGTTCCTTTGATGGTCACTCCTGGATCAGAACAAACTAGAGCAACAATTGAAAGAGATGGTTATTTAAAAGATTTGGAAGCAATTGGTGCGACAGTACTTGCAAATGCTTGTGGACCTTGTATCGGGCAGTGGAAAAGGGATGATATCAAAGAAGGAGAGAGCAACTCAATTGTATCTTCTTACAATAGGAACTTTCCAGCTCGCAATGATGGCAATGCAGAAACTTTATCTTTCATTGGATCACCTGAAAGTGTTATTGGACTTGCCTTAGGAGGTTCTCTTGATTTTGACTTTTTATCTGAAACTCTTATCAACGAGAATGGGGAAGAGGTAAAATTAACCCCTCCTGTTGCAGATGAACTTCCTTCAGAGGGGTTTGAACAAACTCTTGAGGGATTTATTCAACCTTCGGAATCTACTGAGGGTATTGAAGTAATTATTGATCCCAACTCATCTAGGTTGCAAGTATTAAAGCCGTTTGAAAAATTTAATAAAAATAACTATGACTCTTTAACCGTGTTGATGAAAGCAAATGGAAAATGTACAACAGATCATATCTCGCCAGCTGGTAAATGGCTGCAGTTTAGAGGCCACCTAGAAAATATATCTCAAAATTTATTCATTGGTGTCAATAATTCCTATACAACAGATTCAGGAATGGGAAATAATCTATTAACCAATGAAATTATGTCTCTACCAGATTTGGCAAAAAGTTATCATGAAAACGCTGTCAACTGGATAGCAATTGGAGATGAAAACTATGGTGAAGGTTCTTCTCGAGAACATGCAGCTATGGAACCTAGGTTTCGAGGTTGCAAAGTAGTCCTTGTAAAAAGCTTTGCAAGAATTCATGAAGCAAATTTAAAAAAACAGGGAATACTACCTTTAACATTCGACAATAAAGATGATTATGAATTAATTGAACAGGATGACAAGTTAACAATTGAAAATCCTTCCAACATAGAGCCTGAAAAGCAGGTGATTGTAAATATTGAAAAATCTGATGGCAAAATTTTAGCTATTGCAACCAATCACTCCCTGTCCGACGAACAGATAACATGGTTCAAAGCTGGATCGGCCTTAAATTATATAAAATCTAGTTAATGGAAAAAATTTCAAGTACTTTAGCGTCTCTCAGAAAAGAATATGGAAATAAAGAGCTTGATGTGAATGAACTTTCCGAAAATCCGATTAATCAGTTTAAAAAATGGTTAGATGAAGCTATAAAAATTGAAGCAAATGAGCCGAATGCAATGGCAATTTCTACAGTAACAGATGAGAATAAGCCACGATCTAGATATGTTTTATTCAAAGATCTCGTAGAGGAGGAAATAATCTTTCATAGCCATTACGAGAGCCCTAAAGCGAAAGAAATCTTTAATAATCCCAATATTTCTGGCGTATTTTATTGGCCGGAGATTCATAGACAAATTAGGTTTGAAGGCGTTTGTAAAAAAGCTTCACCAGAAGTATCTGATGATTACTTCAATTCAAGGCCTAGAGGTGGTCAGCTGAGTGCTATTGTTTCAAATCAAAGCCAAAAAATACAGGGGAGAGATGAGATTGAAGAAAAGATAGCTGAATTAGAAATCAAATATAAAAATAAAGAAATCAAAAGACCAGATAACTGGGGTGGGTTTAGTATAAAAATAGTTTACTGGGAATTTTGGCAAGGAAGAGATAACAGGACCCACGATAGGTTCTCTTATTCTTTATTAGATAATAAATGGAAAATAGAAAGGCTTTCACCGTAATATGAGGGAAATAAAAATAACAAAAGATTTTATAAATTCTAAAAATACATCTGTACTTTACGAGTCTGGAAATACAAAAGTTTTGATAACTGTATCAATTTCGGACAGGTTACCAAGATGGCTTGAGAATGGAGATTCTGGATGGGTAACTGCTGAGTACAGTATGCTCCCTGGTTCATCGGGCAGCAGGGTTCCTAGAAAATCTTATGAAGGTGGAAGATCTAAAGAAATCTCTAGATTGATTGGAAGGTCATTAAGAGCAGTTTGTAATTTGAAATTATTAAATGGTTATTCAGTAACAGTGGATTGTGATGTCTTAGAAGCAGATGGTGGGACAAGAACAGCTTCAATTAACGGTTCATGGATAGCATTAAACGAGTCATTTAATAAATTAGTTGAAAATGGAAAAATGAATCAAAATCCTTTGATGAACCATGTTGCAGCTTTATCCGTGGGAATTGTTGAAGGTGAGTACGTAGTTGATCTTGATTATAAAAATGATTCGAACGCGCAAGTAGATTTAAATATAGTATTAAATGATAATTTTGAAATTCTAGAAATCCAAGGAACTGCTGAAAAGAAACCATTCTCCAAAGAAGATCTTGATAAGTTATTTGAAATAACGAAACCAGAAATAGAAAAAATAATAACTCTTCAAAAAAACTAATGAATATACTTCTTGCAACTAAAAATATAAATAAGCATAGGGAAATTTCTAGAATATTAAAAGATACTGGTAACTTCCATCAAGCTATCTACAAAGAAGATTTATTAGATGTTGTGGAGGATAAAAATACAATTTTAGAAAATGCTCAAAAAAAAGCACATGAAATTTATGATCATTATCAGGTTCCTGTAATTTCTGACGATTCTGGTTTATTTGTAAATTCACTTGATGGGATGCCTGGCCTTCATTCAAAAAGGTACGCAGGAGAGAATGCAACCGATCTTCAAAATATTGACAAGCTGTTGGCAAACCTCATCGAAGAAGAGGATAGAAGTGCATACTTTCAAACAGTCTTATATTTCTATGATGGCGTAACAGAAATTTCTACAGACGGAATCCTTGAAGGTCTGATTACTAAAAAACCTAGAGGTACAAATGGATTTGGNTATGATTCTATATTTGAAAATAAGGGTAAAACNCTTGCTGAATTATCTTCAGAGGAGAAAAATAGTATTAGTCACCGCAAGATTGCTACAAATAAAATGATTGGAATTCTAAATGAAAAAATCTAAGAATCTTCTCATAGTATTTTTATTTTTATTCTTCTCAGCATGTGAAGCAACTTGGACGATGGAAATAGAACTTAATGATGATAATTCTGGAGATTACAGAATAGCTATTCTTCTTGACCAAGAAGCACAGCTATATGCAGTAGAGACAGGCCAAACTTCTATTGGTGGTTTAAATGCCATACTTACAGCTATGCCAGATGGTTTTGGCTCAACTATTTATGAGGATAATGAAAAATTGGGTATCTTAATCAGAAATAATTTTCAAAATATTGAAGAGTTCGAGAATCAATTAGAAATCCTACGTGAAAATGAGAATACTGAACTGCTACTACTCCCTTTATCTAATATTTCAATATCGTCTGATGGAAATAAAAGAAGTATCTCAGGTTCTTTTGCAAAAATACTTAATGGTGCAGATGAAGAGATAGAAGGAATAGAAAATATTTATTCTGGTAGCTTAAGCATTCAGCTTCCGGGAAGAGTAACAGAACCAAACATTGAAAATATTGTAGATAATAAAATAATATTTCAACATTCAGGTTTACTTGAGCAAACCTTCCTGATGTCATCAAATACACAAGAGTTGACACAAGTTTATGTTGTTGGTTTATTATTTTCCCTCTTACTACTTGGCTATATAATTGCTAGACAACGGAATAGAAATAAGTAATATTGATACATGATGAATATCATAATTATTAATTAAGGACAACGAACGTATCGTTGTTACCCTTGCATGGCAGGGGTTTTTTTTTAGATATGAAAATAGATATATTTGATACAACTTTGAGAGATGGCTTTCAGCAGGAAGGGATATCACCTTCTGTGAAGGACAAGCTTGCTATTGCAGAATTGCTTGATGAACTAGGTGTAGACTTTATAGAGGGTGGCTGGCCGGGTGCTTCACCCAAAGAAGAAGAATTTTTTGATAGGGCGAAAACTGAACTTAAACTTAAAAATGCAAAACTAGTAAGTTTTGGATCTACAAGAAAACTAAATTCAAAAGTTGATGAGGATCCACAAGTCCAGGCACTCATTGACTCTGGAACAGAATATGTCTGTATTGTAGGAAAATCATCAAATTTACATATTACAAAAGCAATTCAAACTGATGTTAAAAGTGCTATAGAAATGGCTGTTGACACAATTGAACATCTTGGCTCAAAAGGTAAAAAAGTATTTTTTGATGCTGAACATTTTTTTGATGGATATAAAGAAGACTCCAAAACAAGTCTTGAAATAATGGATGCAGTTATTGCTGCTGGCGTAGATTGCTTCATATTTTGCGACACAAATGGAGGAACGTTACCGTCAGAAGTCACTGCAATATTAACCGAAATATTGCCAAGGTATGAAGGCCAAAAGTTTGGTGTACATTTTCAAAATGATAATGGATGTGCAGTTACAAATTCCATGGCAGCAGTCAATTTGGGAGTCAACCATGTTCAAGGGACCATGAATGGCTATGGAGAGAGAACTGGAAATGCGGATCTTTGTACTCTTGTACCAAACTTATCTTTAAAAATGGATCATGAAACAATAAATTTAGAATCTTTAAAAAAGCTAACACCTATAGCAAATCACATTGCTGAACTAGTCAATGTTACNATTGATTCTAGACAGCCATATGTTGGTTCAGCTGCTTTCACTCACAAAGCTGGATTGCATGCTTCCGGTATGGCTAAAGATAGTTCACTATACGAACACATTGACTCTTCTGCTGTAGGCAACTATACAAGAACTACGGTCTCAGAGCTAGCTGGTAGGGCAAGTGTAATTACTAAAGCAAATGAGTTTGGTTTAGAGTTTTCAAATGATGATGCGAAAGAATTAATTAATCATGTACAGAATTTAGAACATGCTGGATATCAATTTGAGGCCGCAGATGCATCTTTATTTTTACTTATGAATAAAGTAAAAAATGTAGTTCCAGGGTTTTTTAGTTTTGAGAGTTTTCGTGTATTTTCAGAAAGGCGCAATTCGGAAAATGTTATTTCAGAAGCTGTAACAAAATTAATTGTCAATGAAAATAGATATGTCACAACTGGTGAGGGAGTCGGCCCTGTAGACGCTCTAAGTAAGGCTCTTGTAGCAGCATTAGAGGCTGATTACCCAAATGTTACAACCATCAAACTTGTTGATTATAAAGTAAGAATTATTGATTCTTCTGATGGTACCGAAGCAAAAACGAGGGTCTTAATTGAATTTACAGATACAACTAAAAACTGGAGCACTATAGGTGTCCATGAAAATATTATCAATGCCTCATGGAATGCACTTTGTGATGGATTTAATTATTATTTTATGACAAGCTAATTAGATATTTTCTAATTTTTTTATTTATACTTATAAAAAAGGAGTATTCCTATGAATGAAAAAATAGAAAACCTATTAGAAGAAAATAGAAAATTTAGCCCCTCTGAAAATCTTGTTAACAATGCAAATGCTACAAGTGATTGGTTTACAGAAGCAAATGAAGACCGTATAGAGTTTTGGAAGAAACAAGCCCTTGAGCGTATTACGTGGTACAAAGAACCGACAGAAGTTTTAGATGATTCAAATGCACCTTTTTACAAATGGTTCAAAGATGGAGAGCTGAACCTTTCATATAACTGTTTGGACAGACATCTTGAAACTGATGCTGACAGAGTAGCATTTTACTGGGAGGGGGAGCCTGGAGATACTCAGGAAATTACTTATCAAGATCTTTATGAAAGAGTTTGCAGACTATCAAACGCACTCAAAAAATTAAATGTTGGAAAGGGTGATAGGGTAGCAATCTATCTAGGCATGACTCCTGAAATAGTTGTAGCAATGCTAGCTTGTGCAAGAATAGGAGCAGTCCATTCAGTTGTTTTCGGAGGCTTTTCGTCAGAAGCTTTAGCTGATAGAATTAACGATGCACAAGCTAAATTAGTCATTACTGCTGATGGTGCCTGGAGAAGGGGAGATATTGTACCTCTAAAAGAAAATGTTGACGGATCTCTTTTACTGACTGAATACATAGAAAATGTAATTGTAGTGAAAAGAACCAATCAAGAAATCTCAATGGTTGAAGGTAGAGATCACTGGTACGAAGACATTACAAAAAATGAATCATCAGAATGCGAACCTGAAGTAATGAATGCTGAAGATATGCTTTACATTCTTTACACATCCGGCACTACAGCGAAACCGAAAGGAATAGTTCACACCCAGGCAGGATATCTAACTGGAGTTACAACGACTCACCATGAAGTTTTTGACATTAAAGATGACGATATTTATTGGTGTGCTGCTGATTGTGGTTGGGTTACAGGCCATAGTTATATTGTTTATGGACCCCTTGCAAACAAAACTACAAGTGTGATGTACGAGGGAGCTCCTAATGCTCCAGATGAGAAAAGATTATGGAATATAATTGAAAAGTATAAGGTAAATATTTTCTACACAGCACCAACCGCTATTAGGGCATTTATGAAATGGGGAGTAGAACATCCACAAGCTCATGACCTATCATCACTGAGACTTTTAGGTACAGTTGGTGAGCCAATTAATCCTGAGGCATGGATGTGGTATCACGAAAATATAGGTAACGAGCAATGCGCTATTGTTGATACCTGGTGGCAAACGGAGACTGGTTCCATTATGATTTCACCATTACCAGGAATAACCGATACTAAGCCTGGGTCTGCATGTGGACCTCTTCCAGGAATAGAGTCTGCCATCATAGATGAAAAAGGAAATGAAGTTGGTAAAGGAGAAGGTGGTTATTTGGCTATTAAATCACCATGGCCATCAATGTTAAGAACAGTGTATGGGGATGATCAGAGATATATTGATACTTATTGGTCGCAACATGAAGGTCTATATTTTGCTGGCGATGGAGCAAAATATGATGATGAAGGCTATGTATGGCTTTTAGGCAGAGTAGACGACGTTATGAATATTTCAGGACATAGAATTTCAACAGCTGAGGTTGAGAGTGCTTTAGTCTCACATGAAGCAGTAGCTGAGGCTGCTGTAATTGGAAGATCTGATGAGATATCAGGCGAAGCGATTGCAGCATTTGTTTCTTTAATAGGAACTGATCAAGGTGATGAAAATTTAATCTCGGAATTAAGGCAACATGTAAGTGATAAAATTGGACCGATAGCTAAACCAAAAAGTATCGTGATAACCGCAGACTTACCAAAAACTCGAAGTGGTAAAATTATGCGTAGGCTTCTCAAAGATATTTCAGAGGAGAGAAAACTAGGCGATGTTACTACATTGGCTAATGCTGACATAGTCTCTGAGCTACAATCGAGAGCGATAGATTCCGACGATGAGTGAAAGAACATTTAGCTGGAATTTACCCCAAGATGCTGTTCAAAAATTAATAAGTCTCGACCGTTTCCAAAGAATGGAATTTTTTAGAGACCTACCTATGGAAAATGTTCCAATAGGTGCGTTAATGGGTTTTTCTGAGATAGATATTGATGATAAAGGGCAAGTAACCTTTACTATTACACCTCAAGAATTTCATTACAACCCTCTAGGCACAGTACACGGAGGGCTAGCTGCTACTTTATTAGATTCTTGCAATAGTATTTCAGCAAACTGTCAGGTTGATAAAGGATTTCTAACAATGACAACGGATATCAGAGTAAATTATTTAAGACCAATGACTATAAAAACCGGTGAAGTAACTGCTTCGGCGATTATCGAAAAAGTAGGTAGAAAAGTTATTTTTGTTAAGGGGTCACTTGCTGACAAAGATGGAAAAGTATATGCCACAGCTAGTTCTACCGAACTTGTGGTTGAAGCTTAATTCAACTTAAAAATCTGTGCGGATGAGAGGACTCGAACCTCCACGAGCAAAGCTCACTGGATCCTAAATCCAGCGCGTCTACCAGTTCCGCCACATCCGCTAAAATGTCGCGTGGGTCGCCGGGGACTTGAACCCCGAACCTGCGGATTAAGAGTCCGATGCTCTGCCAGTTGAGCTAGCGACCCTTTTATACAGATTAACCGAAGTAAGATTACTTAACTATTATTTTTTAATTAATTGTTTCCATAAAACCAGTATCATGGAACAATAATTAGACGTACGGGCTGTGGCTCAGCTTGGCTAGAGCGCCTGCTTTGGGAGCAGGAGGTCGTGAGTTCGAATCTCACCAGCCCGACGAATCGCATTATTGCGGGTGTAGCTTAATGGCAAAGCTCCAGCCTTCCAAGCTGGCTATGAGGGTTCGATCCCCTTCACCCGCTCGAGGCTCTCGTAGCTCAAATGGATAGAGCAACAGACTTCTAATCTGTAGGTTATAGGTTCGAGTCCTATCGAGAGCGCGCGTGGTGGTCGTAGCTCAGTTGGTTAGAGCACCTGGTTGTGGTCCAGGATGTCGCGGGTTCGAATCCCGTCGATCACCCTAACTTTATTAATTAAGGAGAAAATTGAAATATAAGATTAAAAAAGAATCAGAATTCGAAAAGAATCTTGAAATCAAGGTCGAGCTTGAAGACTTAGATGATCATAGAGATGAAGCCATAAAAAAAATTGGTAAACAAATTAAAGTGGACGGATTCAGGACTGGAAAAATTCCTGCCAATATTGTAAAAAGGGAAGTCGGAGAAGATTATATAAATGAAGAAGCTATAGAACTATTTTTACCACAAACATTATTTTCTATTCTCAATGATGAAGAAATATCACCAGCAACTAGACCCGCCATTAAAGAAATTAAAAAAGAAAAAAGTCATTTTGATGTAAATGTTTTGATTACTCTCTGGCCTACGCTTTCAAAATTACCAAAACTCAGTCAAACNGTTGAGGTTGATTCAATTGCACCTACAGATGAGGAAATCGCAGATCAGATAGAGAGAATAAAATCACAATTCGCAGAGGTCTCTAAAGTTGAGAGGCCCCTCAATTCTGGAGACTATGCGATGATGAATTTATCAGCAACAAAAAATGGTGTTGAAGTAAAAGATTTTACATATAATGACTACCTTTATGAAGTCGGAACTGGTGCTCTTACTCCATCTTTAGACTCCAAACTTGAAGGAGTTGCACCTGGGGCAATTATAAAATTTAATGATTCAATCCCACAACTTAATGAAGAGAATGTTGAGGTGACTGTTTTATTAAAGGAAGTTAGAGAAAAGATATTACCTGAATTAACTGATGAATGGGTTTCTGATACTACAGAGTTTGAGAATGTTGATTCCCTAAAAAAAGAACTGGTAGCAAATATTGAGAATGTTAAAAAACAACAGATAGCATCTCAGTATCAAGGTCAACTTACAAATAAATTAATTGAAGAGGTAGACATGAAACTTCCTGAACAATTAGTAATTGCAGAAATGGACAGTATTCTACAAAATTTTCTAAATGAATTAAAGCAAAGCAATATTCAATTAGAAGATTATTTTAAAATTACTGGATTAACTGAAGAAACACTCAGAGATGACCTTAATAAACAAGCTTCAAGAAATTTAACAATGGTACTAATACTTGATAAAGTTATCGCAGATTTAGACATGAAGCTTGACGAGAAAGATATCGCATTGGTTGATGAACACATGGTTACCCACAAAGATGATGCGGAAGATTCTGATCAAAGTAGCCATAGGTTGAATTTAGAAGCTGAATCTCTTCGTAATAAAGCTATGCTTCATATATTACAACAAGGTATATCAGTTGATAAGGACGGCGAAAAAGTATACCTACAGGATGTATACAATAGAGATACAGATTTAGGAGAGGAAGAATAAAATGGAAAAAATACCTTCAAATTATGTAATACCTACAGTTATTGAAAATACCAGTAGGGGAGAAAGAGCTTTTGATATATATTCAAGGCTATTGAAAGATAGAATTATTTTTCTTGGTACGCCGATCGATGACGGTGTGGCTAACTCAATTATGGCTCAGTTATTACATCTAGAATCAGAAGATCCTGAAAAAGATATTTTTATGTATATCAACTCACCAGGTGGATCTATTACTTCATTGTTTACAATTTTTGACACAATGAACTATATCAGACCAGATATTTCAACTGTCTGTATGGGGCTTGCAGCTTCTGCTGCATCAGTAATTCTAGCTGGTGGAGCTAAAGGTAAAAGATACAGTCTTCCAAATGCAAGAATTATGCTCCATCAACCATCTGGAGGTATGGAGGGTACTGTTGCTGATATGGAGAGAAATTTTGACTTAATTGTGTCAATGAGAACTCAATTAAACCAATTACTGGCAGATTTTACCAATCAGGATGTAGAAAAAGTTACAGCTGATACAGATAGGGATTTTTGGATGACCGCACAAGAAGCTTTAGAATACGGTATAGTAGATGAAGTACTAACTCAAAGGGAGTTAGTCGACAAAAAATAAAATAACAGGGTAGTAAATATGGCTAATAAAGAATCGTCATCCGAACCTCTAAAATGTAGTTTCTGTGGAAAATCTCAGAAACAAGTAATTAAATTAATTGCTGGTCCAGGTGTTTACATTTGTGATGAATGTATAGAGCTTTGTACTGAAATCATTGAAGAAGAGAAAATTGACTCAATTGAAAACACCGACGAAGTAAATCTTCCATTACCTAAAGAAATTAATCATTCTTTAAATGAATTTGTTATAGGTCAAAACGATGCAAAGAAAACCCTTGCGGTTGCTGTTTATAATCACTACAAAAGAATTTATAAAGACGACACAATTAAAGATGATCTCGAAATACAAAAATCAAATGTTCTAATTTTAGGACCAACAGGAAGCGGTAAAACCTTATTGGCACAAACGCTTGCAAAGATATTAAATGTACCATTTGCTATAGCGGATGCTACTACGCTTACTGAAGCGGGTTATGTTGGTGAAGATGTTGAAAACATATTACTTTCACTAATAAATGCTGCAGATTTTGATATCCAAAAAGCAGAAAAAGGCATAATATACATTGATGAAATAGACAAGATTACCAGAAAATCTGATAATCCTTCAATAACACGAGACGTATCCGGTGAGGGAGTCCAGCAAGCGCTGTTAAAAATATTAGAAGGTACGGTAGCCCAGGTTCCACCCCAAGGTGGTAGAAAACATCCTCAACAAGAGTATCTCCAAATTGATACGACTAACATCTTATTTATTGTTGGTGGTGCATTTGATGGGCTTGAAGAAATTATTACTAAGAGATTAGGTGAGAATTCAATTGGCTTCTCAGCTTCCTTAGATGGCACTAGCAAAATAAATCAAAATGAAATATTTCAAAATGTTGAGACTAAAGATTTAATAAAGTTTGGTTTAATTCCAGAGTTTATTGGAAGACTTCCTATTGTCACGAATGTAAATGAATTGGAAAAAGAGTCACTTATTAAAATTTTGACAGAGCCAAAGAATGCAATTACTAAACAATTTAAAAAAATGTTTGCGTTAGATGAGATTGATTTAATATTTACAGATGACTCACTTGATGCTCTTGCTGACTTAGCACTGGAAAGAAATACAGGAGCAAGAGGCTTAAGGTCAATACTCGAAAAAATACTATTAAATGAAATGTATGAATCTCCATCAAGAAAAGATATAGATCAGATTATCTTAGATAAAGAAAATGTTCTTGATGGTATCCAGCCCAAACTAGTTTTAAATTCAAACAAAGATTCTAAAAATTCAAAACCTGCATAGTTACATGCGAGATGAACAATACGAGCCTCTAAAAATAGAAAAAAAATGGCAACAAGTCTGGGCAGACCAAAATAAATTTAAGCCTAAACCTTCAGATAAGCAATTTTCTATAGTTATCCCTCCACCAAATGTAACTGGATCTCTACACATGGGGCATGCCTTGGAACACTCTATTATTGACGTTCTAGTTAGATATAAAAGGCTAAATGGGTTTGAAACATTATGGGTTCCCGGAACAGATCATGCAGGAATTATTACACAATTACTTGTTGAAAAAGAACTATCTGCTCAAGGCACAAGTAAAGAGTTACTCGGCAGAGACAAATTTATTGATGAGGTATGGAAGTGGAAAGAGACATCTGGTGAGAATATTTCAAATCAAATGAAAACACTTGGTATGAGCTGTGATTGGAGTATGGAAAGATTTACTATGGATGAAGGTCTTTCCGATGCCGTTCAGCAGGTGTTCATCGATTTGTACGAAAAAGATCTGATATACAAAGGAACTCGGATGGTTAACTGGGATACAACACTCATGTCTGCAGTCTCCGATCTGGAAGTAAACATGACTTCTAAGCAGGGAAAACTATGGAATCTCAGATACAAAGTAGGAGATGAGCATTTAGTAATTGCAACAACACGTCCAGAAACATTATTAGGAGATTCAGCAATTGCTGTTAATCCTAATGATGAACGGTATAAAAACTTAATCGGCAAAAAAGCAATCATCCCTTTGGTTAATAGAGAAGTTCCAATAATTGCAGATGAATATGTTGATATCGAATTTGGATCAGGCTGTGTAAAAATTACACCAGCACATGATTTTAATGATTACGAGATTGGCATTAAGCACTCACTAGAGTTAATCAGCTGTATGAATCTTGATGGTTCAATTTCAAATGATGAGTTTATTCCCAAAAACTTAAGGGGGCTTGATAGGTTCGAAGCAAGAAAAATAATTATTCAAGAATTACAAAAGCTTGATCAAGTTGAGAAGATTGATGATTATACAAATCAAATACCAATAGGAGATAGGTCAAAAAGCATACTTGAACCCATGATTACAGAACAATGGTTTGTTAAAACTAAAGATATTGCTAAGGATGCAATTAAAGCTGTCGAGACCGATGAAATTAAGTTTATCCCAAAAAACTGGGAAAAGACTTATTTTGAATGGATGTACAACATTCAAGACTGGTGTATATCAAGACAGATATGGTGGGGACATAGAATTCCAGCATGGTATGACGATAGTGGGAACATATATGTGGGTTTATCAGAAGAAGATGTGAGAAGTAAAAATAATCTATCGAACGAGATAGCTCTTATTCAAGATGAAGATGTCCTCGATACATGGTTCTCATCGGCATTGTGGCCATTTTCAACCCTTGGTTGGCCAGAGGATACCGATAAACTAAAACAATATTATCCAACTTCATTACTAGTGACAGGATTTGATATCATTTTTTTCTGGGTAGCCAGGATGATAATGATGGGTTTACATGTTCAGAAAGAAGTACCTTTTCAAGATATATTAATTCATGGTTTAGTAAGAGATTCAAAAGGTCGTAAAATGTCTAAAAGTTTAGGTAATACAATTGACCCTCTAGAGTTATCTGTAAATCATGGTGCGGATGCACTTAGATTTTCTTTAATAGAAAAGGCATCACCAGGTCAAGATGTTCCATTCGATGAAGAGTGGACTGTAGCAGCCAAAAAATTTGGTAACAAGATCTGGAATGCTGCAAAATTTGTACATCTTTATACAGACGATTCTGATGTTCTAAAAAATGATGAGATTATAAGTAAGGAAAATATATGGATACTCACAAGATTTAACCAAGTATTAAATGAATTCGAACTCTTATTCAATGACTATAAAGTATCTGATGCCTATAAAGTATTTTATAATTTTCTATGGTCAGATCTGTTTGATTGGTATTTTGAATTATCTAAAAATCTTATTACAAACAATATAAATAAAAATGAAACTAGCTATGTCCTGAGATCTGTATTTTTAAAATCATTAAAGATTTTAAATCCAGCAATGCCGCACATCACAGAGGAATTATGGAGTTCATTTGATGAAACTTTACTAATTGACAATGTATGGCCAGATAAATATAAGATCAATCAAAATGATACACAAGAAGTAGAAGCACTGAAAAATATAATTAGTCAGATACGAAACTTTAAAGTTACGTATGGACTTAAAAATTCACAATCTATTGAGCTACATAGTTCTACGAATTTTGAGGACTGGTTCATAATGCAGTTAGAGGTACTAACAAAGTGTACCGTTAAGAAAGATAGTGATCTCTTTTCTAGAGAGAAGAATTTAGTAGTCTTTCAACATCAAAACTTTAAGTTTGGACTAATTCCTGGAGAGTATATTGATATTGAGGTCGAAAAGAAAAAATTGAACAAAAAATTAACTGAACTCAGTAAAACTCTAGATGTCTCGAAATCTCGTTTAGATAATAAAAAGTTTGTAGAAAATGCAAAACCTGAATTGATTGAACAAGAAAAGAAAAACCTAGCTAATGTTACATTAGAAATCGACACTATTAATGAAACTCTAAATACTCTTAATGGATAACCTTCATTACCTATTACAAAAAGCATCATCTAATTCAAACAAGAACTTAGAAATATTACCAAATTTTTTTTCCCAAGAAGAGAAAAAACTATTAAGCCAGAGATCGGTTTCAATAGTTGGTACAAATGGTAAGACTTCAACGGCTACTGTTCTAAATGAATTGTTATCTAGAAATGGTNTAAGTACGATACTTTTTACTTCCCCTCACTTAGTTAATGTGAATGAAAGGATTCAAATTAAAAAAGAAATTATAAAAGACATTGATCTTGATAGGGGAATGGAGAAGGTAAGAGTATTTGAAGCTACAAATAAAATTACTCTTGGATATTTTGAGTCTATTTTTTTAATTGCTGCAACTTATTTTTTAAATAATAATTTAGATATTTTTATTGTCGAGGCTGGTATTGGAGGACGGCTAGATACAACTTCAATACTAAATAGCCAGATAGTGTGTTTAACCAATATTGGTTTAGATCATACTGAACTGTTAGGGACAACTATAGAAGAAATATTACATGAAAAAATATTGGTATCAGAAAATGTAAAACAATTCATAAACGGAAGCATAGAAATACATACAAAGTATGAACATCACATCAAAGAGTTCCTAGAAGTAAAAAATGAAGATTACCATTTAGGTTTTATAGCTGATGATTATGTTAATTCTTCAAGTATTGTTAAAACAAATTATTTGAAATCTAATCAAAGTAACGCTATTAAAGTATCGAAAGTTATTCTCGNTAATCTCAATAAATCTGATAATTTCAACAATGATCCGTTATATCTTAAAAAAATTAACAAAATGAAAACAGAAGGTAGGTTTCAGGTAATCCAAAATCTCCCTAGTCTAAAAATTATCGATGGCGCGCACAATCCATCAGGAATTCAAGCTTTTTTTGATCTACTTGAATATTCCTACAATATAGATGATGTTAAAAATTTTGATTGTTATGTCGGCTTCAATAAAAATAAGGATTATAGGGAAATGCTCACAACAATATGGTTAAAGAATTATCTGAATATCAAGGTTCTCGAAGATGGTAGTTTTTTTAAACAACAAAAAACTTATACGTTGGAAAAATTTTTTATAGCTAATAATAAAGATATCCAAAAAAGTACATTAAAAGAATTTCATTTGTCTAACAAGCCATCTATTTTGTTAGGTAGTTTATATTTAATTGGAGAATATATAAAGGAATACAAATGAAAACATTTTTTATGATTAAACCCGACGGAGTTAAAAGAAACATTATTGGTGATGTTGTCAATAGAGTAGAAAAAGAAGACTTTGTAATTACAAAGATGAAAATGATGCAAATTTCTACTGAACTAGCAGAAATGCACTATGCAGAGCACTCAGAAAAGCCTTTTTTTAGTGATTTGGTCACTTTTATAACCAGCGGTCCAGTTGTTGCAATGCAAGTTGAGGGAGATAATGCTGTTCTTGCTGTTAGAGAACTCATGGGAGCAACAAACCCGGCAGATGCTGAACCTGGAACAATTAGAGGAGATTTGGCATCTAAGCTTGAGGAAAATGTAGTCCACGGCTCTGACTCTGAAGAGAGTGCCACAAGAGAATTGGGACTATTTTTTAACTAAAAAAATTCTATTTCACTTGAATATTTAGTCTATTATTCTGAATATACATGGCAGGATTAAATCTTAGAAGAACTTTATTTGGCGGTAATGATATTGCAATAGATCTTGGAACCGCAAATACCCTTATTTATGTAAAAGGTGTAGGCGTAGTGGTTGATGAACCTACAATACTTGCCATAAACAAAGGTGATGGAAGTATTTTAGCTGTTGGAAATGAAGCCAAAAAGCTTATTGGACGCGTTCCAGACTCAATTGAACTAGTAAAACCCCTGCGAGATGGAGTAATCTCAGAGATTGAAATGGCTGAGGAATTAGTTAAAACCTTGTTAACTAGGGCAATAGGTAGAGCTTATTCAAAACCAAGAATAGTCATATGCGTTCCAAATGGTGTAACTAGTGTTGAGCAAAGGTCAATTGAAACAGCAGCTCATGCCACAGGTGCATCGGAAGTCTTTACTATAGAAGAGCCAATGGCTGCCTCAATAGGTGCAGGTTTACAAGTTTTTGAACCAGTTGGAAACATGGTTATTGATATTGGTGGAGGCACAACTGAAATTGCAGTGATCTCCATGGGTGATGTTGTAAATGCTAACTCTGTTCGTATAGGCGGAGAGGATATGACAGAGAGACTAATTGAATATCTTAGAAGTGAACATGCAATGTTAATTGATGAGGGAATTGCAGAGTCACTTAAACATGCTGTTGGATCTGCTTTTCAATTCGACAAGGAACCACAGGTTACAGTGACAGGTAGAGATATAGTGAAAGGTGTACCAAAACAGGTATTGCTAGAGGCCTCAGATGTACGAGATGCTTTGGCCCCAATAGTAAATGAAATTATTGAGGCTATAAGAATTTCACTATCTAAAACACCCCCAGCTCTAGTTTCTGATATTGATAAAGATGGTGCATGGCTCACAGGTGGCGGGTCAATTCTAAAACAGCTTGATAGAAAAATTGCAGAAGAACTAGGTATTCCAATAAATATGACAGATGACCCACTAAGCACAGTCGTAGTAGGATCAGGCATTTGCCTCGAAAGGTTTGAAGATTTTAGGACAGTGTTGAAGTCATCACCAAAACCAAATTAAACCATGATCAATAACAACAGTCCTAAAAGACGAGTATATGTTTTTTACATTTTGGGTATTCTTTTATCTGCAACAGTACTTACAGTTGATATTTTTTCTGACAAAAGTGTATCAACCTACTTAAGTAATAAATTGAGTGTATTGTCACCTACACCACTAGTAAGTTCAAATTTCCGTTTTCCTGAAATCGAAATATTTAAAAGTAAGAGTAAATTAATAAATGAAAATATTAGATTAAAAAATGAAGTCATTGAATTACGTAAACTCAAAGTTGAAAACGAAAAACTTAAGATGAGAATGAGGCAAATAAATTTGTTGTTAAAGAGGTTGATTCTTCAATTTATGATATTTTTGAATCTTCGATTATATTTAAAACTCTTACAAACCAATACATTATCTCAGGTGGAGAAAACCTTAACCTTAGTGAAAAAGATTTAGTTATAAACGATAATTCCTACGTAGTTGGGGTCATTTCACAAGTAAGACAAGATAGATCTATTGTTTCTACAATTCTTAATCCTTCTTTTTCAATTGAAGGTATTGATAAATATGGTAATGAGTATTTAATAACTTCAGATAGTAAAAACTTATATGTCAGCTCAACGAACATAAAGGAAGAAAATACTGACATAAAATACATTTATACAGATATTACTTTTGGCCATCCTGG
>JGI26114J46594_1000051_pt1 | contig 31322 bp, 28 predicted proteins | sample AOAMet1_18_M0_10_2_FD_46594 | JGI IMG/M metagenome (IMG submission 46594) | reverse complement strand
ATTCTTCAATACAAGGTAAATCAACCATTTGCAATAACAGAAACAAGTTCTTCTTATGATGTTAAAGTAAATGTTTATGGTGGTGGAATAAATGGACAAGCAGAATCTGTGAGATTAGCTATATCAAGAGCTTTATGCCAAATTGATGAAGAAAATCGTCCAGCNCTAAAGAAAGAAGGCCTTTTAACTAGAGACCCGAGAATGGTTGAAAGAAAGAAATTTGGTCAAAAGAAAGCAAGAAAAAAATTCCAATTCTCGAAGCGTTAATTCGACTCGATTATTGTTACACAGTTCATATAAATATTGAAATTAACCTGTTGTCGTATTTCGCTTAGCGAAAGTTAGTTTAGCATCTAAATAAATTTAAAATTTATTGCTAATCATACTACGGAACGTAAACTAAAAAAAATGACAAAAATTGAAATTAAACCTCTACTNGAGGCCGGTGTTCATTTNGGACACTTAACAAGAAAATGGAATCCCAATATGGCTCCTTTCATTCANATGGAAAAGAATGGGATACATATTATTAATCTTTACAAAACAGCATCTAAAATTGAAGAAGCCTCTTCGGCTTTATCTAAAATTGCTTCCTCAGGAAGAAAAATTTTATTTGTTGCTACCAAAAAACAAGCAAAAGATCTAGTATCTAAAACAGCTGCTGATGTCAATATGCCTTACATTACTGAAAGATGGCCTGGAGGTATGCTTACAAATTTTGTAACAATTAGAAAAGCTGTTAAAAAAATGTCTGCAATTGACAGAACAAAACAAGATGGTACTTTTGAAGCTTTATCTAAAAGAGAAAAGTTACAAATAGATAGACTAAGAGCTAAATTGGAAAAAAATCTTGGTTCGATAACGGACATGACTAGACTTCCTGGTGCTTTATTTGTTGTAGATATCAGAAGAGAACATATCGCTATTCGTGAAGCTCAAAAATTAAATATTCCAATTTTTGCCATGGTTGATACAAATTGTGATCCTAGAGAGGTTGATTACGCTATTCCATCAAATGATGACGCATCTAAATCTATAGATATAGTTTTAAGCCATGTTTCTTCAGCTATTAAAGAAGGATTATCTGAAAGAAAAAAAGAAAAAGAGGTTGCTGAAGTTAAAAAGGAAAAAGAAGAAGGTTCAAAAAAATCTGATGAATCATCAAACGATAAAGCTGAAGTAAAAACTGAAGTAAAAGAAAAAAAGAAAAGAACTAGAGTGTCTAAAAAAACAGAAGAATAATTATGACAAAAATAACTGCATCAGAAGTAAACAATCTTAGAAAAATTTCAGGAGCTGGGATAATGGATTGTAAAAATGCCTTAGTTGAAGCCAATGGCGATACTGAAGCTGCTATAGAAATTTTAAGAAAAAAGGGGCAAAAAGTTGCAGCTAAAAGAGCTGATAGAGAATCTTCTGAAGGAGCTGCAATTGCAAAAGTTAGTTCGGATAATTCTACTGGAGTTATTGTATCCCTTAACTGTGAAACAGATTTTGTCGCTAAAAACGAATCCTTTGTTGCCTTAGCAAATGAACTTGCTGAATTAGCTATTTCACATGAAACATTAGATGATTTTTTAAACTGTGAAATTGATTCTATGAGTGTAAGTGAAAAGTTAATTCAACAGACTGGAGTCATTGGAGAAAAATTAGTAATTGGTAACTTTGAAAAAGTTTCTGCTGGATATGTTGGAAAATATATTCATGCTGGAAACAAAATTGCCACTTTAGTAGGATTTTCAAGCTCTGTTGAAGGTATCGAAGAAGCTTCGAAAAATGTGGCAATGCAAGCAGCTGCAATGAACCCAATAGCGCTTGACGAGGATGGTGTTGACCAAAAAACAATTGAAAAAGAAATTGAAATAGCAAAAGATCAGCTTAGACAAGAAGGCAAACCAGAAGCAATGCTTGATAATATAGCTAAAGGTAAATTGAAAAGATTTTTCAAAGATAACACCTTAGTAAATCAAGCTTATATTAAAGATAATAAACAAAGTGTTGCAAACTATGTTAAATCTGTTGATAGTAATTTAACTGTTACAGATTTTAAAAGAGTTAGTTTATCCTAATTTTTTAAAGCATTCAATACTATTCTTTTTTTAATTTAATTGTAATCATTAACTATATTTACATTAATGATTTATAAAAGAGTATTACTAAAACTTAGTGGTGAAGCATTATTAGGTGATAGAAGTTATGGAATTGATCCTAAAAGAATCGCTCAATATGCAAAAGAAATTAAATCTGTTACTGAGCTTGGCCTTGAGGTTGCTGTAGTTATTGGAGGTGGTAATATATTTAGGGGTGTCTCAGCTGCTAGTAACGGAATTGACCGTGTTCAGGGTGACTATATGGGAATGCTTGCGACAGTTATTAATGGTATGGCATTACAAAGTGCGCTTGAAGAAGAAAACGTACAAACAAGATTACAAACCGCAATCAAAATTGAAGCAGTCGCTGAACCTTATATAAAAAGGAAAGCAGTAAGACATTTAGAAAAAAAACGAGTAGTGATTTTTGGAGGTGGAACAGGAAATCCTTTTTTTACAACTGATTCTGCTGCGGTTTTAAGAGCAATTGAAATTAATGCCGATGTTATATTAAAAGGGACTAGAGTTGATGGAGTTTATGATTCTGATCCAGAAAAAAACGAAAACGCCATTCAATATGACACTATTTCTTTCAATGATGTAATAAAAAAGAATTTAAAAATAATGGATTCTACTGCATTTACTTTAAGTCAAGAAAACAACTTACCTATCATAGTTTTTAATATGAATAAATCAGGTAATCTATTGAACATAATCAATGGCGAAAAAATTGGTACATCTATAAAAAATTAATTTTGGAAGAATTAGAATTTATTATTGAAGCATGCGAGGAATCAATGACAAATGCAGTAAAGCATCTTGAAAGAGAATTGCTAAATATTAGAGCTGGAAAAGCAAATCCCACAATGCTTTCAAGTGTTAAGTTAGACTATTATGGATCAACCACTCCATTGTCTCAAATAGCTAATATTAGCACTCCAGATGCTCAAACACTCTCTGTCCAACCATGGGAAAAAGATAAACTACAAGATATCGAAAAAGCAATTCAAATTGCTAATTTAGGATTCAACCCTATGAATAATGGAGAGTCAATTATTATAAGTATTCCTCCTTTGACTGAAGAAAGAAGAAAAGAATTAGTAAAAATTGCAAAATCTGAAATTGAAGATGCTAAAATTAGTATTAGAAATTCTAGAAAAGATGCTAATAATGAAATTAAAAAAAATTGAAATCTCTACTGATCATAAAGCAATTTCAGAAAAAGAAATTCAAACTTTAACAGATAATTACATCTCTAAAATAGATGAAATTTTCTCTTCCAAAGAAAAAGAAATTCTTTCTATTTAAACTACATATTTTGAATAAAATAGTCCATGAGTAAATCAAAAAGTTCCATAGGTTGGGAAAAATTTGCTCGATTAATTTTAAGAAATAGAATTCTTTTATTAGTTCTTGTTTTAATTAATACTATTTTCCTTTCAACCCAATGGAAAAATATTCGTTTCAGTTATTCTGAAGCGAATCTAATGCCTAATGATCACCCTTTTAATATAGCATATAATGATTTTGTGGATGTATTTGGTGAAGAGGGTAATCTATTAATAATAGCTGTAAATGACTCATTATTATTTGATACAACAAATTTTAATGCTTGGATAAAACTCAGTGATTCTTTTAAATTAAAAAAAGAGGTTAACAATGTTTTACACGTTGGAAACTTTCCAATAATTAAAAAAGATAAAATAAAGAAAGAATTTACGATTGATTCCTTGAAAAATGAGTCATTCACAAGTAATAAAAAAATAACTGAATTTAAAGCTTTACTGTTTAATGATTTTCCGTTTTATGAAAACATCTTGTTCAATAAAAAAACAGGAACAATACAAACAGCTATATATTTAGATAAAGAAGTAATTAATAATATTGAACGAATAGATTTTGTAAATAATATTTTTATTCCTTCAATAAAAGAATTTGAGAAACAGAGCAATTTAAATGTTAGAATCTCTGGCATGCCCTACATCAGAACTATGAATGCTCAAAATATTATGGATGAGATAGGGAAATTTGTAATAATAGCTATTTGTGTTACAATTTTTATATTCTTTTTCTTTTTTAGATCATACAGAGCAACATTAATTACTTTGTCTGTTGTAATTACTGGAGTAATGTGGGCTCTTGGAGTTCTTGGATTGTTACAGTTTGAGATAACTGTTCTAACTGCTTTGATACCGCCTCTTATAATTGTAATTGGAGTTCCTAACTGTATCTTTTTAATTAACAAATATCAGCACGAAGTAAAAAAGCACGGTAATCAAGCTAGATCTCTGCAAAGAGTTATTTCAAAAATTGGTAATGCAACATTGATGACAAATATTACAACAGCTTGTGGATTTGCAACATTTATTTTGACAGACAGTCAGGTTTTAAAAGAATTTGGGGTAGTTGCATCAATAAATATTATGGTCATTTTTATACTGTCTATTTTATTAATCCCAATCATTTATAGTTTTTTACCCTTACCTAAAAAAAAGCATTTAAAACATTTAAATAATGATTGGTTAAACTCTTTTGTTGATTTTTTAGGAAATACAGTTAAAAAAAGAAGAATTCCTGTTTTTATAATTTCAATACTTTGTTTATGTATAAGTATAGTTGGAATGAACAAAATTGAAATTTCCGGAAACTTAATTGAAGACATGCCTGCAAAGTCTGAATTTGTTAGAGACATCAAGTTTTTTGAAAAAGAATTTAAGGGAGTTCTTCCGTTAGAAATAATGATAGACAGTCGAAGAAAAAATGGAATGACTCGACTCGCCAATCTTAAAAGAATGAATGATTTTCATGAACATATTTTAAAAATTCCTGAGCTATCGAGTCCTATTTCGGTAGTTAATATTTCAAAGTATATAAAACAGTCTTTTTATAATGGTAATCCTAATTATTTTCAATTACCATCGTCTCAAGAGAACACTTTCATTTCAGGATACTTAAAAAATTCAAAACTTAAACTTGGAGAAAATAATAGTTATATAAATGAAACAGGTCAAATAGCTCGAATTACTACAATGATTGGTGAAATTGATACAGAAAGAATGGAAGGAATTGAAGCAAGTTTACTTAAAGGTATAGAATTATATTTCCCTGAAGACAGGTTCGATGTTTCGCTGACCGGAAAAACACTTGGCTACCTTAAGGGAACTAAATTTTTAATAAAGAACTTACTTATTTCTCTTTTTTTAGCAATTATTCTTATCTCATTAATGATAACCTATTTATTTAGATCATATAAAATGGTGATTATTTCATTAGTTCCCAATATTCTTCCTCTTCTATTTACTGCCGGAGTCATGGGGTTTTTAAATATCCCGATAAAGCCCTCAACTATTCTAGTTTTTAGTATAGCTTTTGGAATATCTGTTGATGATACTATTCATTTTCTTGTAAAATATAGACAGGAGTTGATTGCTAATAATTGGAAAATAAGAAAATCTGTATTTTCATCCCTTAGGGAAACTGGAATTAGCATGTTTTACACATCTGTTGTCCTGTTTTTTGGGTTTTCGGTTTTCATGACCTCTAGTTATGGTGGAACAATTGCACTGGGNGGACTAGTTTCTACTACATTACTTTTTGCAATGTTAGCTAATTTAGTTCTGTTACCTTCGCTCTTAATATCCTTAGAAAAAAACATATCCAATAAAACAGATATGAAGGAGGCTAAAATAAAATTAGACTCTGATTAATTTTATAAAAAACCAATTCAAAACTTTATATTTGAATCAGATATTTAAACATTTACTCAAACATGACAGTTAAAGATTTATTTTTAAACACTCCCATTTCAAAAAACATTAAAGTTCAGGGATGGGTTAAAACATTTAGAGCCAATAGATTTATTTCTTTAAACGATGGATCTACATTCAAAAGTATTCAATGTGTCGTGGATTTTGAAAACACTGATAATGAAATTTTAAATAATATTAACACAGGAGCCTCTGTTGAAATTTCTGGAATTTTAGTTGAAAGCCTAGGAAAAGGACAAAAAATTGAAATTAAAGTTACAGAAATTAAAATATTAGGTAAATGTGACCCTGAAGATTATCCAATACAGCCTAAAAAACATAGTTTAGAGTTTTTAAGAGAAAATGCTCATCTTAGAATAAGAACCAATACATTTAGTTCAATATTTAGAATCAGATCTAGCATATCGTACGCAATACATAAATACTTTAAAGAAAGTGGATTTGTTTATGTAAATACACCCATCATAACTGGAAGTGATGCCGAAGGAGCAGGAGAAATGTTTAAAGTAACTACATTAGACATAAATAACGCAGGGTTGGATAACGCTAATCAAATTGATTATTCCAAAGATTTCTTTGGAAAAGAAACAAATCTTACGGTATCTGGCCAACTTGAAGCAGAGAGTATGGCGATGGNGCTGGGTAATGTTTATACCTTTGGACCCACATTTAGAGCAGAAAATTCTAATACATCTAGACATTTAGCTGAATTTTGGATGGTTGAACCAGAAATGGCATTTTGTGATTTAGATGACAACATGAACTTGGCAGAAGATTTTATAAAAAATGTTTTAAAATATGTAATGGATGATTGTAAAGAAGATTTGTTTTTTCTAAATGAAAGATTGATAAACGAAGACAAAACAAAACCCTTAAAAGACAGAAATGAACTTAATTTAATTGAGAGATTGAACTTTGTTGTGAGTAATGATTTTGTGAGAATAAATTACACAGAAGCATTTGATATTCTCAGAAACTCAAAGCCTAATAAAAAGAAAAAATTCAAGTATCCAATAAATGAATGGGGAGTTGATTTGCAAAGTGAACATGAACGTTTTTTGGTTGAAAAACATTTTAAAAAACCTGTAATTATCCACGATTATCCTGCTAAAATTAAGGCTTTTTATATGAGAATGAATGAAGACGGAAAGACTGTACGAGCAATGGATATCTTATTTCCTGGAATAGGTGAAATTGTTGGAGGCTCCCAAAGAGAAGAAAGGCTAANTGTGTTAAAAGAACGAATTTCAGAACTAAATATTGACGAAAAAGAATTGTGGTGGTATCTTGATTTAAGGAAATACGGAAGTGTTAAACACAGTGGTTTTGGACTAGGACTTGAAAGACTTATTTTATTTGCTACAGGAATGTCAAATATNAGAGATGTTATTCCATTTCCAAGAACACCAAAAAATGCCGAATTTTAGTATATAATTCTTCATCAAGTTTTTTTGTACTTTTAATATTTATTAAAGCAAATGCTCAAGCAGTTTTTACAATTAAAACTTTCTCAAAAATTATCGCCTCAACAAATTCAATTGATGAAGTTGATCGAACTTCCACTTCAGGAACTGGAAGATCGACTATCAAGAGAAATTGAAGAAAATCCTGCCCTAGAAACAGGAAAAGAAAATGAAAAGGATTTATATGAAACTGAATCTGACTATGAACAAGAANCAAAAAATGAAGATTCTGAGCTTAACGTTGAAGACTATCTTAGTGATGATGATATTCCAGACTATAAATTAAAAACTAATAATTATAGTGATGATGATGAAGAAAAATCGTTACCATTTGTTTCAGGTATAAGTTTCAATGAATTTTTAAAAAAACAATTGACCCCTTTTAACCTTAATGAAGATGACTCTAAAATTGCAGAATTTTTAGTTGGGAGTGTAGATCAATCTGGTTATATAAGAACTGATATAGTTGATATTGTTGATGACTTAGCTTTTACGATGGGGATTTATACAGACATTAATTCCGTAACTAAAATTTTAAATAAAATTCATCTATTGGATCCTCCGGGAGTTGGAGCAAGAGATTTGCAAGAATGCTTAATTCTTCAATTAAAAGAAAAAAAGAGTCAAGCTCGGCAATACATGCTATTAATATTTTAAATAATAATTTTGATTTATTCATCAAAAAACANTACAAAAAAATAATTCATAAGCTTAGTATCACAGAAGATGAATTAAGACAGGCAATAAAACAAATTGAAAAGCTTAATCCTAAACCNGGTTCAGCATTTTCTGAACCAACAAAAATGAATTCAACAATAATTCCTGATTTTAAAATTGAAATTATTGAAAATAAACTCACATTAAATTTAAATTCTAGAAACGCGCCTGAACTTTTTGTTTCAAACGAATATAAAAATATGTTATCTGGTTATCAGGAAAATAAAAATATTTCTAAAAGTCATAAACAAGCCGTTACATTTATTAAACAAAAACTTGATTCAGCTAAATGGTTTATTGATGCTATTAATCAAAGAAATCAAACATTACTTATCACAATGAAAACCATAATGGAATTTCAAAATAAATATTTTTTAAGTGGAGATGAAAGTAACTTGAAGCCTATGATATTAAAAGATATTGCAGAAAAGATTGGAATGGACATCTCCACAGTTTCAAGAGTTGCTAATAGTAAGTATGTAGACACTCCTTATGGAATAAAACTAATAAAATCATTCTTTTCTGAAGGGATAACAAATGACAAAGGAGTTGAAGTTTCAACAATTGAAATAAAAAAAGAACTTCAAAATATCATTAATAATGAAAATAAATCAAAGCCGTTAACAGATGATGAGCTTACTAAAAGAATCAATGAAAAAGGATATCCTATTGCTAGAAGGACAGTTGCAAAATATAGAGAAATGCTTGGAGCACCTGTAGCAAGATTAAGAAAAAAACTATAATGATAATTGACCTAACAATTATAATTGTAAATTATAAATCTTGGGAAAAACTAACATTGTGTTTAAAAAGTATTCAAAACCAATGTCATATAAATACTCAAATAATTGTAGTTGATAACTTCTCTAACGACAATAAATTTAAAGATTTTCAAAACAAATACAAGCAAGTTAATTGGATTGAAAATAGAAATAATTTAGGATTTGCAAGGGGATGTAATATTGGTGCTTCACATGCAGAATCAAAATGGTTATTATTTTTAAATCCAGATACAATTTTAGATTCAAATTCTCTTTTCTCTTTAATTAAATATTCTAATTCAAACAAGGAACATAGATTGATTGGAATTAAGCAGTTAAATCAAAATGGTAGCAACACAAATGCCTACGGATTGTTTTTAGACATATGGACAATTACTGGTTTTTTAAGAATATTTAATAGAATATTTAGAGGTTTGACATATAAAAAAATGAATGCTGAAGAAATTTCTTTCCCGGACTGGATTTCTGGATCATTTGTTCTTATAAGAAAAACTGATTTCGCGAAATTAAATGGATGGAACGAAAATTATTGGATGTATTATGAGGATATGGATTTATGTCGAAGAGCTAAGCGCTTAAACTTAAAAGTGTCATTATTCAATAATTGGAAATGTATTCATTATCATGGAGAATCATCAAGAAAAAACAAAACTATTACTTTAATGACAAAGACTGAAGTTATAAAATCCTCTCATATATACATTCAAAATCATTTCAAAAGTTTTTATGCTTTAAGCCTTCATTTGACACTTATTGTTTCAAGATTTGTAAATCTTTTGTTTGGATCAATTATTTCATCGACTAAAAGGAGTATTCTTATGAACTGTCTTGTGTATTGGAAAACTAGTTTTTTAAGTAAAGAATGGAGCTCGGATAGAGCTAAAACATCTAATTATTAACTTCAGTATAGAACAAATTTAATCTCATTCTCTTATCAAAATTTTCTGCACTTGGACTTGGACCAATAAGAACAGTCCCTAGGGGATTAATAGCAGAAGAAAGAGGTGTGAAAGTCATAAAATCAGAATCTTCAACTTCTATATTAATTGTGTTACTAATGTCAGAAGATACTACTAGACCTAGTTTTACGTTAGTAGAATCTTTTCTAACAATATTTTTAATATGTTCGCTAATACGAATTTTATACATTAATCCATTTTTGTCCTCATCTAGTTCAATTAAACCACCATGAATTACTTTGTTTTGATAAGATTTTTGTCCAGCTGAATTATCAACAAAATAATCAATGACCGGAGCTTTATTAACTAAATCATAAAGATACAGTCGAGATGGCTCTACAATTCCGCCATTGGATGAAAGCATCTCTTTGTCAATATACATTGAAATATTTGCTTCATTAACCAACCACTCTTTTGATCTAATTTCTTCAAGGATATCAACTCCATTGTCATCTTTGAATAATTCAATTTCAGCCATAACACCCTGACCTCCTTTTAAATAAACTCTTTCTGGATTTGTTATAGTATCTGCGATGGCAGAGTAGACATAACCAGGGTAAGCATCATGTTTGAATGAATTTAATTTAACACCTCCCATTTTAAATAAAAACTGAGCTTCTTCAGTATCAACCGTGTCATCAGCAGTATCATCTGGAGTATCTTGCTTATTATATTTTTGAAATTCATAGACAACTCTTATTTCAGATTCGTTAAAATTTAAAATCATAAGTAGTGGATCAGAAAAATCATAAGTTTCTAACACTATACCTTTAAAGTAGAGCTTAAAATTATCTAAGTTTGAAATTTCTTGGGAACCTTCTTGATCTAAAAATTTTGATTGAAAAAAATCATGATCTAATTCAACTCTAATTCTTGGTGTTAACCTTTCTTTTACAACTTCTGACTCGTCATCCTCTTCTGTTTCAGGATCATCTTCATTGTAAAACACTAATTCATTAGAGTCTATTTTTACTTCATCATCAAATAATGTGTAACCTGAAAAATTTTCAGGAAGTGTATTATTTGAGTAGTATTTTTGAAATTTTTCAAAGTTTGAATCAGGATCGTAAGGCCTTAAGAAATAATCTAACTCGCTAACTTTTAATTTAAAAGTAGCTTCAGTATTTCCTATCAAAGAATCTAGTTCATAAAGAGTTCTTCCTGCATAAGGATTTATAGATTCAGTATCTTCTCCATCTAAAATTCCATCGCCATCTGTATCTTCATCTAAAGGATTTTGACCTAAATTAGATTCGTCAGCATCTGAAACGCCATCACCATCAGAGTCACTGTAAGGGTCTGTACTGTCTACATCATAGATATTTATAACACCATCGTTATCATCATCATCAACATTAGTAAAAAAAGGAATGTCTAAAAAAACATTTTTAATTGTTTCTAATTCTGGAATACGAGAAATATTATCATCTGGATTATCTTCATCGGATTGTTTATAATCTCCAAAGACTAAGTTAGGATCCTCAAAATTAATTTGACCTAAAAAACTTACTTTGGATGATCCGTAAAGGTTGTCATTATATTCTCCTATTTGAAATGTTGATAACGTGTTGGAAACATAAGGCGGAATACTTCGCATTTTTACATTAACTGGNATTTCTTTAAGGTTNGTGCTAAATGCATTATTGTCGATTAGATTAAGACCTACAGTTTTGTAATCTTTATTACAAGAAACAAAAACTATTAATAGTGTTAGTATGATGTAAAACTTTTTCAAAATAATTAGTTTAAAATCTTGTCGTTATAAAAGTTCATGTACTCTTTTTCAAATCCGTCTTTAAAACCACATTTAAGTACAGGTATTTTGGAATTGGCAGCAACATCTAAATAGGATTTTTTAATGTTTTCAGAAGCAAAGACAACTCCATCTGAATTCATTATGGATAACTTATATAAATTTTCATAGGTTGGATTCTTTAAAACATTTAAAGTTTCACTTTCAACCTCGTCAAACTTTATTTTATTAATGATGCCTGAGTTTAAGTTACCTATAATCTCATTATCGTATATCGAAGTTACGACCTTAGATTTTGAAAAAAGAGGCTCGTCTTTATAATATTGTTTCAGGTATAAAGGCATTAATGAAGCGATCCATCCGTGAACATGAATTATGTCTGGAGTCCAATTTAGTTTTTTAATAGTTTCAACCACTCCTTTAGCAAAGAAAATCGCTCTTTCGTCATTATCATCATACAACTTTTTCTTTTTGTCAGAGTCAAGTAATCTATTCTTAAAGTATTCATCGTTATCAATAAAATACACCTGCATTCTTTCCTTTGGAATAGATGCAACTTTAATTATTAACGGCATATCTAAATCATCAATAATAAGGTTCATTCCAGAAAGCCTAATTACTTCGTGAAGTTGATGCCTTCTTTCATTAATTAAGCCATACTTTGGAATAAAAATTCTAGTTTGGCCACCATTTTTATTTACTACTTTAGGTAAACTGTATGTTAATGTTGATATATCGTTGTTAGGTAAATACGGTATAACTTCGGAGGATACGTAAAGTACTTTTTTTCCAGTCATAAAATCCTTTCTTTAGACTCAATTAAATTGAAATGCAAAATTACAAAAATTATGTTAGATTTACCTCATATTTATACACATACACACTGTTAAAGTTTTATTAAATGCAGTTATATACTCTAAAGTCTCAAGTTGAAAAAAGTATTGATAAAGCAAAAGACTTAAAAAAAACTATTGGACTGGTGCCAACTATGGGCTCATTACATCAAGGACATCTCTCTTTATTAAAAAAAGCAGTCCAGAGCTGTGAAGTGGTTTGGGTAACTATTTTTGTCAACCCAACTCAATTTAATAACAAACAAGATCTTAATAATTACCCAAAAAACATAAAAAAAGATCTAAAAATGATTTACGAAATTTCAAAGAATATTTTTGTTTTTAACCCGGAAATTTCTGAGATGTATGAAAATAAATTAAAAATAGAGAATTTTGATTTTCAAGACCTAGATAAAGAACTTGAGGGTAAATATAGAAATAACCACTTTAGCGGAGTAGGTACTATAGTCTCTAAATTGTTTAATTTATTTAAACCAACAAAAGCTTTTTTTGGAGAAAAAGATTTTCAACAAACTAGAATTATAGATAGATTAATAAAAATTAAAAACTTTCAGACCGAGCTTGTAATCTGTCCAACTGTAAGAGAACAAAACGGATTAGCTTTGAGCTCAAGGAACGCTTTGCTTTCAACTGAAAATAAAGAAAAAGCTGCTGTTATTTATAAAACTTTAATTTACTGTAAAGAAAATTTTGAAAAAAAATCATTTAAAAATATTTATAACGATTGTAAAAAAGAAATTAATTCTTTAAATGATTTTGAATTAGAATATTTAGAAATTACAGATAATAAAACTCTTAAAAAAACAAAAAAAAATGATGTAAATAAGTCTTTTAGAGTTTTTATTTGTGTCTTGGTTAATGGAGTAAGGTTGATTGATAATATTTTAGTTAAATAGTTATATTTGCCGCATGGAAATTGAATATTAAAGTCTAAAATTCACAGAGTCACAGTTACTAATTGTGATTTAAATTATATTGGTAGTATTACAATTGATGAATCTCTTTTAGAAGCAGCTAATATGATAGCTGGAGAAAAAGTTCAGGTAGTGAACATTAATAATGGTGAACGATTAGAGACCTATATTATTAATGGCAAAAAAGGTACTGGAGAAATTACTTTAAATGGTCCTGCAGCAAGAAAAGTTCAGAAAGGAGACAAAATAATTATTATCAGTTATGCTAGAATGAATTTAGAAGAAGCTAAGACATTTAATCCTACCTTAATATTCCCAAATAAGGATAATATTTTAATTTGATAATGTCATTACTGTTTTTTAAATGGTTTAAAAAAATCTTTCCTCCTACTTTAGGAATTTTATTAATTTACTACTCCTATACAAATACAACTTCCTTTGAAAGGATAGAGATTTATTCGTCTATGAGATCTGCAGATTACAAATTTGTTTTATTGTCAATTTGTCTTGGTATNCTAAGTCATTTATCAAGGTCTATTAGATGGCAATCAATGTTAAAACCTTTAGGTTATAAAATCAAAATTTTAAATTCAATCATGTCGGTTTTAGTCGCATTTCTATCAAATTTAGGGATACCAAGATCAGGTGAACTCTTAAGAGCAAGTTCATTATCTTACTATGAGAAAATACCTTTTGAAAAAAGTTTTGGAACTATTGTCACTGAGAGAATTATAGATGTGATCATTTTAATTGGATTGCTATTGTTTGGAGTTATGATTTCTTCCAAAATAGGAATTCCAAAACTCTCAATTAGCAATGAACTACTTTTATCCATAATTCTCTTAATAACTTTAGTATATATTTTTTATTACGTAATTTCAAAAACAACTTTTAAAAATAAAATTGAAATTTTCATTGGTGGATTAAAAAAAGGTGTTTTTTCTATTTCAAAAATTAATAACAAACCGCTATTTGTTTTTCACTCATTATTTATTTGGACCTGCTATTTTTTAATGTTTTATGTTGTGAAATTTAGTTTGCCTGAAACTTATAATCTGGGGTTTGAGCCTTTATTTATAGCATTCTTAGCTGGAGCAATGGCGATGGCTTTAACTAATGGTGGAATTGGCGCATACCCATTAGCAATTGCTGCTGTAATAAGTCAGTATGAAATTTCTTATGAAAGTGCTTTAGCTTTAGGCTGGATTGTTTGGACTTCCCAAACATTAATGATTATAATCTTTGGTTCTTTATCTTTTGTTTTTTTACCTATATTAAACAAATAATTTAATAATTAATGGCTGTATTAAAAACTTCATATTGTTGTCAAAACTGCGGCGCTAAACATTCTAAATGGCTTGGTCAGTGCAGTTCATGTAAAGAATGGAATACATTAGTTGAAGAAGTTATCAAAAAATCTTCTAAGGTTGATTTAGGCTTAAGCAGTGATCAATTAAAATCTAAAGCCCAACTAGTTAATGATATCGATTTTGAAAAAGATCCAAGATTGTTAATTCAAGATAGAGAACTTAATAGAGTTTTAGGGGGAGGAATTGTTCCTGGATCACTTGTTCTTATTGGAGGTGAACCCGGGATAGGTAAATCAACATTATTGCTTCAAATTTCTCTAGAAATAAAAAATAAAGTTTTATATGTAACAGGGGAAGAAAGTCAACAACAAATTAGAAGAAGAGCTAATAGAATTAATAATGATTCTAATCAATGTTATATTTTAAACGAAACGAATGTTGAAACTATAATTTCTCAAATTAATACGCTAAAACCTGAGCTTGTAATTATTGATTCCATTCAAACTCTACAAACTGATATTATAGATAGTAGTCCTGGAAGTGTGTCTCAAATTAAAGAATCGGCTTCTCAATTTTTGAATTATTCAAAAAAAACAAACCTTCCAGTTTTTCTTGTTGGACACATAACAAAAGATGGTGGAATTGCAGGTCCCAAAATTTTGGAACATATGGTTGATGTAGTTTTACAATTTGAAGGCGATCGAAATAATATTTATAGAATTTTAAGAGCTAAAAAAAATCGATTTGGATCAACAGCTGAAATAGGTATTTATGAAATGTTGAATAATGGACTTCGTCAGGTAACAAATCCAAGTGAATTATTGATTTCTAATAATAAAATACCTTTAAGTGGAAATGCTACGGCTTCTACCATAGAGGGGATTAGACCAATTATGATAGAAGTTCAAGCTTTAGTAAGTTCTGCGGTATATGGAACCCCACAAAGAAGCACAACAGGTTTTAACGCGAAAAGATTAAATATGTTACTAGCTGTTTTAGAAAAACGTGCTGGATTTAAACTGAGTTCAAAAGATGTTTTTTTAAATATCACTGGAGGTATTAAAATTGAAGACCCAGCAATGGATTTAGCAGTTGTAGCAGCTATTCTATCTAGTAATTTTAATATCCCTTTGCAAAAAAGAATTTGTTTTGCCGCTGAAATTGGGCTTTCTGGAGAACTTAGATCGGTGCCAAAAATAGATCAAAGAATAAACGAGGCAGAAAAACTTGGATTCAAAATTTTAATAGTTTCAGAAGCTGCAAAAATATCTTTTGTTCCTAAAAAATTAAAAATAATTTCTTATTCAAGAATTGAAGATTTAATCAAAAATCTATTTAAGGAGCAGGGTTAGGAATAAGTTTATGAACTTCATTTATTTCTTTTAAAGCATCTTCACTTAAATCAATATTTATGCTTTCAATATTTTCTTTCAATTGATTTAGTTTAGTCGCTCCTATTATGTTACTTGTTACAAATGGTCTAGAATTTACAAATGATAAGGCCATTTGAGTTAATGATAAATTGTATTTTTTTGAAATATTATAATACATACTGGTAGCTTTCATAGAATTTTCGCCTGAAAATCTACTTAAATTTGGGAATAATTTTAATCTACTGTCTTTAGGCATATTTCCATTTAAATATTTACCGCTTAATACTCCAAAACCAAGAGGAGAATATGCCAGTAAGCCAACATCTTCTCTCATGCAAATTTCTGAATTTCCAATCTCAAAAAGTCTATTTAAAAGCGAATAAGGATTTTGAATAGTAATTGTTTTAGGCAATTTTTTCTTAGACAATTCTAAATATTTCATAAAAGCCCATGGATTTTCATTTGATATTCCAATTTGCCTTACTTTTCCACTTGAAATAATTGTTTTTAAATTAAAAAGTACATTTTCAAAATTTTCTTCCCATTTATCATTTACTGACGAGTCAAAATCTCTTTTCCCAAATGTATTAGTAATTCTTTCCGGCCAATGAAGTTGATATAAATCTATGTAATCTGTTTTAAGACGTTTTAAGCTTTCATCAACAGCTGAAAACAAAGCAGATTTTGAAAATCCAGTCGTTCTTATATGTTTAGTATAATCGCCGGGACCTGCGATTTTAGTTGCTAATACAATTTGATCTCTATTGTTTCTTTCACTCATCCATTTACCAATTATTTTTTCGGTATCTGCATATCGTTCTGCAGTTGCAGGGACTGGGTATAACTCAGCGGTATCAATAAAATTAATCCCCATATCAGTTGCTAAATCCATTTGATCAAACCCCTCTTTTTCTGAGTTTTGATTTCCAAATGTCATAGTGCCAAGACATATTTTACTAACCTTAATTTTTGTAGAGGGTAAAAAAGTATATTTCATTTATTTATAAATTTAATTCAACAACTATTGGACAATGATCAGAATGAACAATTTTGTCTAAAATTGTCGAGGATTTAATTTTGGCACTTATTGCATTTGAAACCAAATTATAATCAATTCTCCATCCTTTATTATTTACTCTAGAGTTGGCTCTATAACTCCACCAGCTATACTTATCAGGGTCTTTATTAAGTTTTCTAAATGAGTCTGTAAAACCTAAATCTAAAAAATCTGACAACCATTCTCTTTCCCAAGGAAGAAAACCTGATANTTTAGAATTTCTAATAGGGTCATGTATGTCAATTGCTTCATGACAAATNTTATAATCTCCACATATTACTAAGTTTGGAATGTCTTCTTTTAATTTTACAATATAAGCCATGAATTCTTTCATATATTGTAATTTATATTCAAGTCTTGCTATATTAGTTCCAGAGGGAAGATAAAGACTCATTACAGAAAATTTTTCAAAATCAATTCTTAGATTTCTGCCTTCAAAATCCATGTGTTCAATTCCTGTTCCGTATTCAATATGTGCAGGCTTGTGTTTTGACAAAATCGCTACTCCACTATATCCTTTTTTTTGTGCAGAAAACCAGTAATTATAATTGTATCCTATTTCTTTAAAAAGACTTAAATCTAATTGATCAGTATTAGCTTTAATTTCTTGAAGACAAATTACATCTGTATTTGAGTTTTTAAGCCATTCTATAAATCCTTTTTTAATAGCAGCTCTAATTCCATTAACATTATAAGAAATNATTTTCATTTTAAAATGTTAACCATGATTTCAAGTCTAATTCTGTTTTTATTTTATTTTTTACNTCTTGGACTGTTAATCTCTGTTGNTTCATTGTATCTCTATCTCTAATAGTTATTGTTCTATCTTCAAGAGATTGATGGTCCACAGTCAAACAATAAGGGGTTCCTAAAGCATCTTGCCTTCTATATCTTCTTCCTATGGCATCTTTCTCATCATAAACGCAATTATAGTCCCACTTAAATTCTTCTAATATTTGTTTTGATAATTCCGGAAGACCATCTTTCTTTAATAAAGGGAGAACCGCAACTTTTTTAGGAGCTAGAATTTTAGGAAATTTTAAAACAGTCCTTGAGGAGCCGTCTTCAAGTTTTTCTTCAATTAGAGATTTTGAAAAAATAGCTAAAAACATTCTATCTAAACCTATTGATGTTTCAAGAACATAAGGCGTAAAGCTTTCGTTGGAAAGAGTATCAAAATATTTTATTTTTTTTGAGGAAAATTTTTCATGACTAGTAAGGTCAAAATCAGTTCTAGAATGAATTCCCTCCANTTCTTTAAAACCAAATGGAAAATTAAACTCAATATCACAAGCTGCATCGGCATAATGAGCGAGTTTATCATGATCATGAAATCTGTAATTATCTTCTCCTAATCCCAGTGAAAGATGCCATGCTAATCTGTTTTCTTTCCATTTAGCATACCATTCTTGTTGAGTCCCTGGTTTAATAAAAAACTGCATTTCCATTTGTTCAAACTCTCTCATTCTGAATATAAATTGTCTAGCCACAATTTCATTTCTAAATGCTTTACCTATTTGAGCTATTCCAAAGGGGATTTTTAATCTGCTAGTTTTTTGAACATTTAGAAAATTAACAAAAATACCTTGAGCAGTTTCAGGTCGTAAGTAAAGATCCATAGCGCTTTCAGCAGATGCTCCTAATTTAGTGCCAAACATTAAGTTGAATTGTTTTACATCTGTCCAGTTTTTTGATCCTGAAACGGGGCAAGCAATTTCTAAATCTTCTATTAATTTTTTCAAAGCTTTAAGGTCATCTTTTTCTANAGCTTCACTAAAAACTTTATTTATATCACTGATTTTATTTTTATAATTTAAAATTCTTGAATTTGTGGAAACAAACTGTTCTTTATCAAAATTTTCACCAAATTTTTTTTTTGCTTTTGAGATTTCTTTTTGAATTTTATTATCAATTTTAGAAATATAATCTTCAATTAAAACGTCAGCTCGATATCTTTTTTTTGAATCCTTGTTGTCAATTAACGGATCATTAAAGGCATCTACATGTCCGGATGCTTTCCATATTTTAGGATGCATCAAAATAGCTGAATCAATATTTACAATGTTATCGTTTAATTGAACCATAGCCTTTAACCAATAATCCTTAATATTATTTTTAAGATCTGTCCCGTTTTGTCCNTAGTCATATACGGCGCTTAGACCGTCATATATTTCGCTAGACTGAAAAACAAATCCATATTCTTTAGCGTGAGAGATTACTTTTTTAAATTTATCTTCTTTACTCATAACACAAAAATAAGAGTTAAATTTTATATAAATTCTATTTATTCAATTAAAATAGAATTAGAGAAAATAATTGTTATTTTGCCTATGTATTACAAGTGATGAAAAAAATAAAATTAATTTTTCTGGCTCTAATTTGTTCATCGTTAATTAATTGTGCTAAAAGAGGAATTCCACAAGGAGGGCCTGAAGATGAAGATCCCCCAGTTCTTTTAAATGCTGAGCCGGCAGAAAATTCAGTTTATTTTAAAGAGGATAGAATAAGACTTTATTTTAATGAATACATCAAACTCAAAGACTTTAGAAAACAACTTGTTGTTTCTCCTCCTTTGGATAAAAGTTTTTATTCAATTAGTCCTCAATCTGGGGCATCAAAATATATTCAAATTGATATCAAGGAAAAACTTGATGAAAACAGTACGTATGTTTTTAACTTTGGTCAAAGTGTCGTAGATAATAATGAAGAAAATAAACTTCCTTTTTTTAGTTACGCCTTTTCGACCGGTGAATATATTGATTCGCTATATCTTTCTGGCAACATTACTAATTCTCTTGAAAGAAAATCTGATGATTTTATTTCAACCTTTTTATATCCAATAAATGAAAATTATAGTGACTCAATAATATATAATGGTTTGCCTAATTACGTAGGAAGTTCCCTTGACTCAACTAGTTTTAAAATGACCAATTTAAAAAAAGGGAAATATTTACTGTTAGCATTAAAAGATGAAAACAGTAATTATAAATTTGATCCTGAATTTGAGAAAATTGGATTTGTTGATGAGTTCATTGATTTACCTTTAAAGGATAGTATTAAAATAAACTTATTTAAAGAAGAAATTCCTTTTAAAAGCTTTAAACCTTTTTTAGAAACAGAAAACAGAATAGGATTTGGATTTAAAGGAAAATATAAGGATGTTGAATTAGAATTAATTGATCAAAAAAAAACAGATTTTGTTATAACCAAGAATAAAGATTCTGATACTTTAAATTATTGGTTTAATATTAAAGAATACGATTCTTTGAAATTTGTTGTCAAATCTCCACGTTATGAAGAAAAATTTACGTTGAAGTATAAAAAAATGGAAAAAGACTCTCTAGTCATTAATCCGTCAACAAAATCAGTTTTAGAGCTTAATGAAAAATTTAAAATATATAGTAATATTCCTATAACTAATATAAATAAAGACCAAATTAATGTTTTAAATAAAGATTCTCTTTTAATTCCTTTTAGTGTTGAAATAGACAAAAACAAGTTTGATGTAAATTTTGATTTTGAATTATTACCAAATGACAACTATATCGTTAATCTGTATCCAGATGCGTTAACTGATTTTTTAAAAACTACAAACGACACCATAAGTTATAAATTTAAGACTAAAAGCAGAACAGAATACGGAACATTAAAGCTTGGAATTAGTAATGTTAAAGAATATCCAATTATAATTCATTTAACTAACAATAAAGATGAATTAATTAGAAAAAAAATATTAAACTCTTTTAATGATCCTTGTGTTTTTGAATATCTAAAACCCGCTGATTATTTTGTAAAAGTTATTTTTGATGAAAACAAAAATAAAATTTGGGATACTGGAAATTTTCTAAACAGAATACAGCCTGAAGAGGTGTTTCACTTCAAAGAAGAATTTGTAATTAGAGCAAATTGGATCCTTGAAGAAAAAATTGTTGTAGAATGAAAAAGATTTCCATCTTAATTTTAATGGTACTTGGACTATATATATTTAATATTTTTTGGAGTACAGGTTATTTTAGAATAATTGAAAATAAGTTTGAAGGAGAGGTTTTAACTAAAATAAATATTGTTGGAGCAGAAGACATTACAATAAATCATATTGATAGTTTTGCTATAGTATCTTCAACAAAAAGAAAAGCTTTTCCCGCAAATGAACAAGAAGAAGGAGGCCTATATTATATTGATCTAAAGAAAATTGAATCAAAACCTATTCTTCTAACTAAAGATTTTAATAAACCATTTGCTCCTCATGGAATTTCAATTTTCAAAACAGACAGCATTACTACAATTGCTGTTGTGAACCACACCATTGAAAAAGAATACATAGAAATTTTTAAATTAATTGGAACTAAACTTACTCATTTTAAAACGCTTGATAATCCGATGATTTTAAGTCCAAACGATGTTGTTTTAATTAATGAAAATAGTTTTTATTTTACTAACGATCATAAATATAAATCTGGAATATTACGTTTAGCTGAAGATTATTTAGGGCTTGCTATTTCAAATGTTATTTTTTTTGACGGATTGAAGTTCAAAGAAGTTGCTAACGGAATCTCATTTGCTAATGGTATTAATTATAATTCAAAAAAAGATTTACTTTTTGTGGCTTCCCCNAGAAAATTTTATATAAAAGTATTTAAAAAGAATAATGATAATTCTTTGTCCTTTATTGAANATATTTACTGTGGAACAGGTGTTGATAATATTGAATTTGATCTAGACAATACACTTTGGATAGGAGCTCATCCAAATCTTCTGCATTTTGATTCATATTCAAAAGGTAATAAAGCGTTTGCACCCTCAGAAATTATATCTATAAAATACATTGAAAAGAATAATTACATTAAAGAAAACATATATTTAGAAAAAGGTCAAGCTATGTCTGGATCTACAGTTGCAGCACCTTTTGGAAATCTGATTCTAATGGGAAATGTAATGGATGATCATTTTCTTGTATTAAAAAAATAAATCTTTAGATTTAAGAAGAAATTTTGGCTTTCAAGAAATCTCTATTCATTCTTGCTATATTTTCCAGTGAAATTCCTTTAGGGCATTCTACTTCGCACGCCCCAGTATTTGTACAGTTGCCAAACCCTTCTTCATCCATTTGTTTTACCATGTTTAAAACTCTATCATTAGCCTCTACTTTTCCTTGTGGAAGAAGAGAAAACTGAGACACTTTAGCCGAAACAAATAACATTGCGCTTGAATTTTTACAAGTAGCTACACAAGCTCCACATCCAATACAAGTAGCGGCATCAAATGCTTTATCAGCACTGTTTTTTTCTATTGGAATAGCATTAGCATCTTGAGTATTTCCTGATGTATTTATAGAAATATAGCCTCCTGCATGTTGAATCCTATCAAATGACGAACGATCAACAACTAAATCTTTAATAACTGGAAAAGAATTTGCTCTAAATGGTTCAATATGGATTGTGTCTCCATCTTTAAATTTTCTCATATGTAACTGACATGTTGTTACAAGTCTGTCTGGTCCATGTGCTTCTCCATTAATAAACATAGAGCAAGAACCGCATATTCCTTCTCTACAATCATGATCAAATGCTACAGGATCAACACCATCAGAAGTCAATTGTTCATTGAGAACATCCATCATTTCTAAAAATGACATATCTGGTGAAATGTTTTCTATATCGTAAGAAACAATTTTACCTTTATCGTTCGAATTTTTTTGACGCCAAATTTTTAATTTAAGTTTCATCCTATTTATAAGATCTAGTTTTTAGTTCTATATTTTCATAAATCAAATTCTCTTTATGTAAAACAGCTTCCGAGGGCTCCCCTTTATTTTCCCAAGCTGAGACAAAAGTAAAGTTTTTATCATCTCTTAAAGCTTCCCCTTCTTTAGTTTGAGATTCTTCCCTAAAATGACCCCCACATGANTCCGATCTTTCTAAAGCGTCTTTAGCAAACAATTCTCCTAATTCAAGAAAGTCTGAAACCCTAACTGCTTTGGCTAAAGGTTCGTTAAAAGAATCTTTAGAGCCAGGTACAGAAACGTTTTTATAAAAATCTTTTCTAAGCAATTGAAGTTCTTCGATAGCTTCTTTTAGTTCTTTCTCATTTCTAGACATTCCACACTTATTCCAAATAATTTTACCCAGTTTTTTATGAAAATAGTCTACACTTTTATTGCCATTATTATTGATTAATAATTCTATTTTATTTTTAACGGCTTTTTCGGCTTCTTCAAATTCTTTACTATCAGTAGAAATTGAACCAGTCCTAATATCATCAGCTAAATAATCCCCTATAGTGTAAGGAAGAACAAAATANCCATCTGCTAANCCTTGCATAAGTGCAGATGCTCCTAATCGATTAGCACCATGATCAGAAAAATTAGCTTCCCCAATTGCAAAACATCCTGGGATTGTAGTCATTAAATTGTAATCAACCCAAACACCTCCCATTGTGTAATGAACTGCAGGATAAATCATCATTGGAGTTTCATATGGATTTTGATCAACGATCTTTTCATACATCTGAAATAAGTTTCCGTATTTTGATTTAATCACCTCTTTTCCTAAATCTTTAACTAAACTTAAATCATCTTCATCTAATCCTTTTAAATGAGCTTTTTCTTTACCGTATCTTATAATAGCAGAAGCAAAGTCTAAAAATACAGCTTCACCAGTTTTATTTATTCCAAAACCTGAATCACATCTTTCTTTTGCAGCTCTAGAAGCTACATCTCGTGGAACCAAATTTCCAAAAGCAGGGTATCTTCTCTCCAAATAATAGTCTCTTTTATCCTCAGTTAAATCTACTGGTTTTAACCTTCCTTCTCTTATAGCAACTGAATCACTTTTTGATTTTGGAACCCATATTCTACCATCATTTCTAAGAGACTCTGACATCAAAGTTAATTTTGATTGATGATCTCCAGAAACAGGAATACAAGTAGGGTGAATTTGAGTAAAACATGGATTGGCAAAATACGCACCTTTTTTATGTATTTTCCATGAAGCAGAAACGTTACTTCCCATTGCATTTGTAGATAAATAAAATAAGTTTCCATAACCTCCTGAAGCTATAACTACAGCATGAGCTGAGTGTCTTTCTATTTCTCCGTTAATTAGGTTTCTAGTAATAATTCCTCTGGCTTTTCCATCTACTTTAACTAAATCCATCATTTCATGTCTATTAAACATTTGGATTTTACCTCTTGCAATTTGTCTATTCATAGCAGAATAAGCTCCAAGTAATAATTGTTGACCTGTTTGTCCTTTAGCATAGAATGTTCTGGAAACCAAAACTCCTCCAAACGATCTATTATCTAGAAGTCCTCCATAGTCTCTAGCAAAAGGAACACCTTGAGCTACACACTGGTCTATAATATTTGCTGATACTTCAGCTAATCTATATACATTTGCTTCTCTTGATCTATAATCTCCTCCCTTGACAGTATCATAAAAAAGCCTGTGAATTGAATCTCCGTCACCTTGATAATTTTTTGCAGCATTAATTCCTCCTTGAGCTGCAATTGAATGAGCTCTTCGAGGCGAATCTTGAAAACAAAACGCTTTAACATTGTAGCCCAATTCAGCTAAAGTAGCAGCAGCAGAACCACCAGCTAAGCCAGTTCCAACGACAATTACATCAATTAATCTTTTATTAGCAGGACTTACTAAACGTATATTGTTCTTATGATTTGTCCATTTTTTTGAAATTGGACCTTCAGGAATTTTAGCATTTACTTTGGACATATCCTAATGATTTAAATAATGAAAAATTGCAATAAAACTAAATCCTAATGGAATACCTATTGCATACACAATAGTAAAAGTTTTTACTAAATAATTGTATTTATTATTGATGCCCATTGACTGAAAAGCAGAGGAAAAACCATGTAAAAGGTGAAGAGATAGGAATCCAAAAGAAATAACGTATANTACAACTTTCACCAAATCTTCAAATTTGTGAGACAGTTCATCATAATATCTATTTGGATCATCAGGTAAAAACTCTACATACTTATAATTCATTTCTGGAATCCAAAAATCATAAAAATGTAAAATTAAAAATGATAAGACTACAGCTCCTGAAATAATCATATTTCTAGACATCCAACTTGCATTACTTGAACCCTTATACTTTACATACTTTATTTTTCTTGAGGATCTATTTTGAAAATCTAGAACAAAGCCCATAACAAAATGAAAAATTACTCCAAAAATTAAAATTGGTTGTGCAATAAATTGTACAACAAAGTTTGATCCCATAAAGTGTGAAAATTGATTAAATATTGATTCACTAAAAACTGAGGTAATATTGATTANAAAGTGTTGAAATAGAAAAATAATTAAAAAAAGCCCTGAAACAGCCATTGCTATTTTTTTAATTATTGAAGCTTGAATTACGTTACTCATTACTGAATTATATATAATTACAAAGCAAAATTAACCTATGAGCCGATACAAGGCAATAAAAACTTAACATTTATTTTATATCAAACTTTTCTGAAACATCGCCTATTACTATTTCATATTGCCCCTTTTTCAAATAAAATTTACCATTAGCTGATTTTTCAACTTTATTTTTGTTGGCCATTTTTTTATTTGGATATGCTATCGTTAAATCTACTTTTTGAAAGCCCTCTTCTAAAATTAATTTCATTTTATAAATTAAACTTTTATCACTGTCTAAAAGTTTCATAGTCAGGGCTTGATCTTTAGTAGAATATAAATTAAAGTAATGGTTAGGTAAATTAAACTCCGACCAATTGTATGTTCTTTTTCCCCATCTTGACGAAAAACTAATATCTTTTGGAATTATGTAATGATTTTGTTTTAAATTTCTTTTTTCAAGAAAAGAATAAATAATAGACAAATCCATTTTATAAATTGATCTTCCGTGTGTACCAATTAATAAATCTTTTGCTCTTTTTTGTATAACCAGATCATGAGTAGCTACTTTTTGTAAACCTTTATTAAAAGAATTCCAACTCAATCCTTTATCAAAACTCATATAGACGCCATTATCAGTTCCTAGATAAAGTAAATCTTCATAATAAGGATCTTCTTTGATTACATTTACAGATGAAATTGGCAAATTTGAATGTATGGATTTCCAGTTTTCTCCATTGTCTTCAGTAACAAAAACGTATGGTTTAAANTCATCAAACCTATATCCATTTAAAGAAACATATATCCTGTTTTCTTTGTGTTTTGAAAAAACAACCCTACTAACCCACATATTTTTAGGCAAATTTCTAGAAATTATTTTCCAATTATTTCCCCCATCATTTGATAGCTGAACTAGACCGTCATCTGATCCAGTAACTATTTTTCCGAATTTAAAAATTGATTCATCAATTGATGACAAAGTTCCATAAGGAACATTTCCTTTTTTAATTCCATTTGTTAAATCCTTAGATTTAAAAGACCATTTATCCCCTCTATTAAAAGAGGTGTGAAGTTTATTACTACCTAAATACAATATGTCTTGATTGTGTGAAGAAAGTAAAATTGGTGTTTGCCAATTAAATCTTAAAGGAGACTCTCCTAGATCATGTTTTGGTTTAATGTATGTTCTTTTAGAATTATTAATTCTGTAATAAACCCCAAACTGAGATCCTGTATATATAATGTTTGAATCTCTACTATCAATTTGAACCTGCATTCCATCTCCTCCCATTATAGATTTCCAATTATTATGTCCAGTTTGATGCCATCTTAAACTTTCTTTTGAATTGCTGCTAGCCATCCAAACCCCATTATCTTGAAGACCTCCATATACATTATACGGAGTTTCATCATCTACGTTAATTGTATAAAATTGTCCAACACTTGGTTGATTAAATTTTAACCAATTTTCTCCGTTATCATAACTAATGTTTACACCACCGTCGTTTCCATTTATTAAATGATTTGGGTTTTTTGGATTTATCCATAAATCATGATGATCCACGTGAACATTTGGATAATCAATAGATTTATATGTAATTCCACCATCTGTTGATTTTATAAATGGGACACCATAAATATAAATATGATTTTTATTTACTGGCGAAACATGTATTTTTCCAAAATAATATCCATATGTATTGTAAAGCCTATCCAAATAATATGAATTTTTTAAAGTCCAGTTTAGTCCGCCATCATCACTTCTATAAACTTGAGCTCCAATAATTGGAGTTTCAAACATAACTGTATTTGCATCTTCTAAATAAAGTTTTAAATCAGATGGCTTTATAGAATCCGCTTTTACTAATCTTTTGATCTTCTTTGAGTTATATTTTTTTGGAAAATTATTTGATTTAAGAAATCTGTCTAATTTTAATACATCTATTTTTAAAAATTCTTCCTTAGAGATCGATTCAAAATAATTCTTTGTCANTTCAATCTTATCTACTGACATTTTATTTTTAGGACGTCTAAATTGATTATCAACAACTGCATAAATAGTATTGCTATCAAAAACTGCTAAACCAATTCTTCCANCTCCAGTTCCAATTGGAAATCCACTTTTTTTTGTAGAAATTAATTTCCATGTACTTCCTGAATCAACAGATTTGTAAATTCCTGACTTCTCACCGTTTCCGCTAAAATCCCAAGCTTGTCTTGATTTTTGCCATGAAGATGCATATTGAATTTTAAAATTATTTGGAGTTATATCCAAATCTATTATTCCCGTATCATCATCTATNTATAGAGTATTTTTCCAGGTCACACCTCCATCTAAAGTTTTGAATATTCCTCTTTCTTTATTTTTTGAGTACAAATGTCCTAAAGCAGCAACGATTATTTCATTTGGATTATTAGGATTTATTACAACTTTTCCAATATGATGAGAATCATTTAAACCAATATTAATCCAGGTTTTACCGTTATCATTAGATTTTAAAATTCCAATACCAGCGTATGAAGATCTAGATGAGTTATTCTCACCTGTACCTACAATTATTAATCTAGTGTTCCAATCTACATCAAAATCTCCAATATTTTGAGTGTCAGAATTATCCATTATAGGACTAAATGTGTTACCGTTATTAACCGTGTGCCAAAGCCCCCCCGAAGCATAAGCAACATAAAATTCGGACGGATTGTTAGGGTTTACTTCAATATCAGTAACTCTTCCACTCATTACGCTTGGTCCAATGTTTTTAAACTCTAAATTCTTTACTAACGAATTTTTAATTAATTCGTTTTGCATCTTCAAGCTTTTCAATACATCATCAGAACTTGTGGAAACTTGAGAAAATCCTGATGTATATAATATTAATAATAATATCGATGATAAATATTTCATTATGTATAATTAATGTTTAGTTCAATGTTTGTTATACATTAAATATACTATTTTTGAATTTTAAATTTAACAATGAAATATTTTCCAATTTCTAATACTTTATTTTCAAAAAACCGAAAACATTTTGTAGAAAACATGCTAGACAATAGTATAGCTTTTTTTAACTCTAACGATTGTTATCCAGTAAGTGCAGACACTACTTTNCCTTTTGAACAGCACCGTGATTTATTTTATTTAAGTGGCATAAATCAGGAAGAAACTGTTTTGCTTATTTATAAATACAATGACTCAAATTATGAGGAAGTTTTATTTCTTACTAAGCCCAATGATCTATTGACTCATTGGGAGGGTGAAAGGCTTAATGAAGAAAAAGCTTATTCTATTTCAGGAATTAAGACAGTGTATTGGCTAGAGCAACTTGATGTTGTTGTAAAAAAAATAATGCAAAATGTTAAGATTTTATATTTAAATAAAAATGAACATTACAGAGCAAAAGTAGAAACTGAAACTAGAGAAAAACGATTTAATGATTGGCTTAAAAAAGAATATCCTAACAAAGATTTAATGGGAAGCAACTCAATACTTCAAAAATTAAGATCTGTTAAAAGTCCAATTGAAATTGAATTAATTCAAAAAGCTTGTGATATTACTGAAAAGGGATTTAGAAGAATTTTAAACTTTGTAAAACCTGGTGTTTGGGAATATGAAATTGAAGCAGAATTTTCTCATGAATTTTTAAAAAACAGGTCTAAAAAATTTGCATACTCTCCTATTATTGCCTCTGGAAAAAATTCAACAATCTTACATTACATAGAAAACAATAATCAATGTTTAGAGGGTGATGTTTTACTTTTAGATGTTGGAGCTGAATACGCAAATTATTCTAGTGATATGACCAGAACCATTCCAGTCTCTGGAAAGTTTTCTAATAGACAAAAATCAATATATAATTCTGTTTTGCATGTTAAAAACGAAGCAACTAAACTATTAAGNCCAGGTATTCTGTGGAAAGATCATTTTAAGGAAGTAGGTAAAATAATGAGTTCTGAGCTATTAAAGCTAGGTCTTTTATCTAAAAGTGATATTCAAAATCAAACTAAAGAAAATCCTGCTTTTAAAAAATATTTTACACACGGGGTATCTCATAACTTAGGATTAGATACTCACGACTATGGAGATTTAAGCTGTCCAATCACTAAAAATATGGTTTTCACAGTAGAGCCGGGGATTTATCTTCCTAAAGAAAATTTTGGCATAAGACTTGAAGATGATGTTGTTGTTCAAGAAAATTCAAATCCTCTCAACTTAATGAAAAATATTCCAATAGAAGTTGAGGAAATTGAAGATTTAATGAATTCTTAAACCGATTATTTTGAAAATATCATCCAATTCCAAAAAAAATTTTAAAAGATATGGACCTATTATTTCCATAATGAGTCTTTTTTCGATTATTGTAATAACTACATTTTATTTTGTTCTCCAACCTAAAGTAACTTTACCAATTTACAGCCCTTCAATGGTATCCGAAGAGTTAGTTGAAGANGATATTAGATACATTAAAAAATATCACAAAATCAATGATTTTGTACTTACNAATCAAAATGGAGAATTAATTTCACAAGAATTTTATCAAAANAAAATTTACGTAGCAGACTTTTTTTTTACTACATGTCCTGACATTTGTCCAATAATGACTGAAAATATGGGCTATTTGCAAAGTGAGTTAAAAAATCAAACTGATGTTTTATTAGTTTCATTCTCGGTNACACCAAATGTCGATTCAGTTGATGTATTACGATCCTATGCTGATCTAAAAAAAGTTGATGATGCTAAATGGAATTTATTTACTGGGAGTAAAAAGGAAATATATGAACTTGCTAGAAAATCTTTTTTAGTAGCAAAAAATGATGGAGATGGTGGTAAATACGACATGATTCATACAGAAAATTTTGTTCTAGTTGATAAAGAAAGTAGAATTCGTGGATTTTATGACGGCACAAATGAAGATGAAATGAAAAAATTATTAGTCGATATAACTATTNTAAAGCAATCATATTTAGATTAAAAATTAAATAAAAAATAGTTTACTTTTGCTTCTTTAAAATCATTCTAAATAAAGGAAATTGACTTTAAACGATCTAAAAAAGGGGGAATCTGGTATTATAGAGGATATAATTACTGAAAATATTCCATTAAAATTAATAGAAATGGGTTGTCTTCCCGGNAATACCATTAAATTGTTACAACTTGCTCCTTTTAAGGATCCAATGTATTTAGATGTTAATGGCACAAGGTTAGCAATTAGAAGAGAGACTGCAAATTATATTATTATTAAAAATCTGATTAATGAGTAAAAGACTAACTGTTGCTCTTATTGGTAATCCAAATACAGGAAAATCATCAGTTTTTAATGATTTAACAGGATTAAATCAAAAAGTTGGAAACTATCCAGGAATAACNGTTGAAAAAAAAGAAGGTGTTTGTAAGTTAGATCGAGGAGTTAAAGCTCATATATTAGATCTTCCTGGAACTTACAGCTTAAATGCATCTTCACTTGACGAAAGTGTAGTCATCGAATTATTATTAAATAAAAATGATAAAGATTTTCCTCATGTTGCAGTCGTTATTTCTGATGTAGAAAATTTAAAAAGAAATCTATTACTCTTTACTCAAATTAAAGATTTAAATATTCCTTCCGTTCTTGTCATTAACATGTCTGATGTAATGAAAAGAAAAGGAATTTCTATAGACACTTCGGTTTTAGAAAAACATCTTGGAACTAAGGTGATTTTATATAGCTCTAGAGAAAAAAAGGGGCTTAGTGATCTTAAAAATATTATAACTAATTATAAAAAGTTAGAAACTAATCAATGTTTAGACATAATGAATATTGATTTAGAATATTTTGAAAGCCTAAAAAAAACTTTTCCAGATCAGTCAATATATAAACTTTGGTTAGTTATAACTCAAGATGTGAATTTTGGAAATTTAGATAGAGAAATCGTAAAA
>JGI26114J46594_1000049_pt1 | contig 32440 bp, 28 predicted proteins | sample AOAMet1_18_M0_10_2_FD_46594 | JGI IMG/M metagenome (IMG submission 46594) | reverse complement strand
TAGATAACGCAATATTCTCAAATTTAATCCAAGCTTTTTCAGTAGAAATGAGAAAACATGGATTTACAATGTTAGTTGCAACAAATGGTTATGATTTGAATGACGAATATAAATTATTAAGAAGTTTACTTGAACATAGAGTTGAGGGTGTCGCGTTAATAGGCCATGATCATTCTGAGGAAACTTACAATCTTCTTGATATTAGAAATGTCCCAGTTGTATCGATGTGGAATTACAAAGAAAAATCAAAGATTTCTTGCGTTGGTGGTGAAAATAAAGAAGCTGGTATTGAAATTGCTAAACACATTATTAGCTTGGGTCATAAAAAAATTGCCATTGCATTTCCTAACGTTAAAGAAAATGACAGGGCAAGAGACAGACAAATTGGTGTCATAGAGTATTTAAATTCAAAAAATATATGTATTCCTGAATATTGGAATATAAAAACTGAATATTCAGTTAATGATGCCAGAAATTGTGCTGAAGAATTATTTAAAAATCATCCTCTTCCAACAGCTATAATTGCTGGCAATGATGTTATCGCAAAAGGTATAATTTATGCAGCTCAAGCTAATGGGTTAAATGTGCCTGGTATATATCAATTACAGGTATTGGTGATTTTTCAAGCTCAGAGTCCTCCTTTCCGAGCATTACAACTGTTAGAATGCGTCCAAATAAAGTTGGCGTAAAAGCTGCTAACGTTCTCTTAGAACGAATAAATGGAGACAGAGAGGCCGAGCCAATCAGAATAAAAGTTAGCGTAGAAGTAAAAGCTCGGGAAAGCACAAAATTGATTACGAACTAAATATGTTTATTTAATCTTTTATCTATTGAATTGAAAATATAAATTATAATTAGGGTAAAAATAATAAAAAATATCGCAATAATAGGATAAGGCACAAAAGGATTGAATGTTTTATCAGCAAAATAACTTGCGTAATACAATGAATCCCCTTTTTGTTGCCAAGCTGGAAAGCTTGAAAAGAAAACGAGTGCTGTTGCATGAAACAAAAAAATTGCTTCATTAGTATACGATGACCAGGACAATCTAAGCATTGTTGGTAAAATAATTCGTTTGTTTATTTGCTTATTCGGTCAAGCCAAGTGATTGAGCTGCTTCAATATCACCAATTGGAATTGATTGAATCGCTCCATAAAATATTTGTGCACTGTAAGCAGTTGTATTTAAGAATAAGACAATCAATGCTCCTAACCATGCTCGGGTTAACCATCTTGTTTCAATAGTGATTTCAGTAATTAATAAATTTAAATCAATTCCAACTTTTGGTAATAAAACAAATGTTTCATAAACAATAAAAAATTGAATAAATAATGGAGATCCCCTCAGTAAAAAAATGAATATTGAAGATGGTATTCTAAACAACGCAACTGAACTATTCTTGGCAAAAGCAATTGTTGTTGCAGCAAAAAATCCAAGAAATAGTGCAATTACAGCAAAATAAATATTCCAGATCATTCCTGAACCGATTAAAACAATCTGGTCACATAACGATATATCCGCTTTTGGTAATCCTCTTACCCCAAGTCCTATCGACCTTAGTCCATAATCAGTTAATGTTTGAAAGCAGCTCATGATGACCGGTTTCCACTATTTTTATTGTTAATTCCGCTTAATGTCGCCTGCCCTCTTGTAACTCTTAAAGTTAATTTATCAAAAAATATTTCACTCAACCAAGACAAAAGTAGATAAAATACTAGCAATACAATAAAATAACCCAATCTCCAATCTTCGTGAGGATAGGTAAACCTAGCGGTTTTAGTACCACCAAGCTCCCTTGCCCAATATACGATATCTTGTACTCCTAATAAAAATAATAACGGTGTAGCTTTAATCAATATCATCCAAAGATTTGATAATCCTGGTAAGGCATATGCCCACATTTGTGGAAATTGAATACGCATGAATATTTGTTTTCTTGACATTCCATAAGCAACTCCAGTTTCAATTTGAGCTTGAGGAATAGCGTTTATTGCACCATTTATTGTATTTGCCGCAAATGCGCCAAAAACTATCGAGAAGGCAAACGCCGCTAAAAAAAACCCATAGGTTTCATGAATCCATTGTTCTGTTGATCCCATAGGCATTTTTGCTAATTGACAGACTACAAAATCATTTCCTTGTCTAATTGGATCAGTCCAATCTGGGCATTTGATTTTATGCCTAAAATATTCAATGCCTTGATCTAAGGCAATTGGCACAAATAGGAAAAATATAATATCAGGCACTCCACGGACAATAGATGTGTATGTTATCCCAAATAATCTTATGGGGTATAGCTTAGATTGCCTTGCAACTGCACCCATAAAACCAAAAATTAAAATCAAGGGAACGGTTACACCGAGTAATGCAAAAACAACTAAAAAACTTTTGTAAAAACTAATATGCTTTACTGTTGTGAGGTAACAAGACCACCAATAAAATCCATCAAGGCTTTGTGGATCTACACAATAATCAAACATATTATACCTTAAATTTTCTTAAGGCACATAAATAGTGCCTTAAGAAATTCATGCTGTAAAAATTAATACTCTACAGAGCGGCCATCAAACCACTTTGCAATTAGTTTTGTTAATGTTCCATCAGCTTTCATTGATGCTATTGCAGTGTTCATTGTAGCTTTAAGTTCCGTATCACTTTCTCTGATACCCATTCCAATACCACCACCAATAGCAACAGGTGAGCCTACAAAAGCTAATTCTCCATTTGAAGCATTAACAATATCAGCTAAATAAGCATCATCCGCCAATACTGCATCAGCTTCACCGTTTCTAACTGCAGCTACAGTTTCTTCTGGTGTTGCGAATTCAACTACTGTTGCAGATGAGCTTGCAATATATGCGGCTTGTATTGTTGAAGTTTGAGCAGCAACAACTCCATTAACAACATCAGCAGATGCACCCGCTAAAGCAACATATGTTGATGGATCTGGTGGGAAATATTCAGAAGTGAAATCAATCACTTCATCACGCTCAGAAGTAATAGACATTCCAGCTATGATAGTATCATAGTTACCAGATACTAAATTTGGAATAATTGAATCCCAATCATTTATTACCCATGTACAATTAAGATTTGCTCTTTTACATAGCTCATCACCAACTTCTCGTTCGAAACCATCTACTTCACCACTGTCATTTACAAAATTATAAGGAGGGTAAGCACCTTCAGTACCCATTCTTATAGTGTGACCATCTGCGAATGCAGATGAAGTAAATGCAGCAATTAAAGCTGCTCCTGTTATTAGTTTAGTTAAAGTCATAATTTTCTCCTTTTTTGACTATAATGAACTTGCCAAGAAATCTCGACATCGTTCAGAATTTGCATTGCCAAACACCTGCTTTGGTGTTCCCTCTTCTTCTACTTGACCTTGATGGATAAACATTATGCGATCACTGACTTCTTTTGCAAACCCCATCTCGTGTGTAACCACAATCATTGTTCTTCCTTCTTCCGCCAAATCTTTCATAACACGTAATACTTCCCCAACAAGTTCTGGATCAAGTGCGCTCGTTGGTTCATCGAATAGGAGCGCCTTTGGCTCCATAGCCAATGCACGCGCAATAGCAACACGCTGCTGTTGGCCACCAGATAGTTGGCTGGGATAAAAACTTATTTTATCATCAATTCCAACTTTTTTTAAATATTTTACAGCTCTAAATTCTGCTTCTTCAGGTGTTAATTTTAAAACCTGAATTGGTCCTTCCATCACATTTTGNAAGACAGACATATGGGACCAGAGATTAAAGCTTTGGAAAACCATACCTAATTGGCTTCTCAATCTTTGTATTTGTTTTGTATCTATTATGCGTTTATCTTTTTTATTCTTATCTATGATAACCTCTTCACCGTCCAAAATCACACGACCATTATCGGGTGTTTCAAGAAAATTAATGCAGCGTAAAAATGTGCTTTTACCTGATCCTGAACTTCCAATTATTGAAACGACATCACCTTTGCTTGCCTTAAGGTTCACTCCACGCAAAACTTTTAAATTACCAAAACTTTTATGAATATTTTCAGCAATGAGAGTATAATTATAATCTTTCACGATTTTCCCTTAAATAATTGATCAACTTAACACTGTCTTTTGCTTAAAGGTCAATACATATATAGAAAGAATTTGATTGATTAAAACAATTACTTTGCATTATTTCAATCTAATTTCATTTTAGACAATTCACCCAAGGTTATAGGTTTAATTGGAGAACGTGCTTTTGGTGCCAAAATATTAATGTCATTTTGCGAAATATTATTGAGCATGATCCCCCTAACGATTGCATCACACATACGACCTTGACATTGCCCCATACCACTTCGAATAGATGTTTTAAGCTGGCGGACACCAGTAATTCCCTCATTTAACCCAAGCTTAATCTCTCCTACAGTTTTCTCCTCACATCTACAAACAATTGTCTCGTCACTTGGTGATAGAGTTTCTTGAGGTACAGCAAATAGTGTGTCTAGAAATAAGCGTATTGAATTAGTAAAAAACAAACTAAAACTTATACTAAAAGATTGTTTTTTATAAAGATTAAAATTAATTTTCCCAGTTTCATACAAAATTTTTGTAGCAACTATTTTACCATATAAGACTGCAGCTTCTGATCCATTTATGCCTCCACAATCGCCAGCTATATATAATCCATCAATATTTGTTTTACCCCATTTATCAATAATAGGTTGGAATGCTAATTGTGACGTATTCCAAGAATGATCTACTCCTACGGATCGACTAATCTCTGTTGATGGAATAACACCTTGGTGTATCAATAATAATTTTGTTGTCAGTGATTTTCTTATTCCTTTATGTGAAAATAAAAATTTTATTGATCCGTTACCACTTGATTGCGCTTCAAGCCTCGAGACAGATTTATAGCGAGGAACACCCGCAGATTTGATTTTATAAATAAACATGAAACCCATAATTAAAGATTTCATGTTTAATAATGCTTTAGGCAAATGAATTAAGGAATTTATCATCATTCGTAGTGTTTGTGTTTCTAGTAAAGCTTTGGGTGGACAATTAGCTTCAATCATCTGTGTAGCTACAAGATATAATAATGGACCAGACCCAACTAAAACAGAATCTTTTGGGAATATACCTGATGATTTCATCAAAATTTGAGCTGATCCTATTGTCATTACTCCAGGTAAAGTCCAACCAGGGAAAGGAAATGGGCGTTCTTGCGCACCATTTGCAAGCACAATGTGTACTGCTGTTGAAACCTTACTTTCACCATTTTGAGACCAAAGTACGCGTTTATTTGCTTCAACACGCCAAACAGTTGCTCCAAAACATTTTGTAATTTTAATATGATTAAGAGCATCGACTAAATTAATACCAGAAGAATAGGATTTTCCAAACCAACTTTGTTTTGAATGGTTTTGTTTGACATTGCGATATATTTGCCCCCCCGCGTGAGGTTGCTCATCTAATAGAAGCACATCCAATCCACCATTTGCAGCAGTCAAAGCCGCTGACATTCCCGCTGGACCAGCACCTATAATGATTATATCAAAATCAGTCATCTTTGCTAATTCCAATGCTTCGCAAGCCAATCTGGCGCTTCACAACCATTTGATCATGAACCAAAACCATACAGGATTGTATGTTTGGATTACCATCTACTTCGACTAAGCAATCGAAACAAACTCCCATCATACAAAATGCTGTTCGTAAGGCGCCAGTTTCGGTTATCCGAGAAGCCTCNCCAAAATTAGAAAGTATAGCTGCTGCTAATGTGGTGCCCTTAGGAACAGTTACAATTTCGCCAAAGAGTGTAAAGTTCACGTCGTTAGTACTTTTTATTAATGTTTTAAATCTAGAATCTGTTTTCATTGAATGCCTCTAAATTTGGAGCTCTAACATTATTTTCAATCCAATCAGATAAAATCGAAGCATGAAGTGATGCTAATGTTACCCCGCTATGGCAAGTAATTAAATATGCGCCTGGATATTCTTCTGACTGAGCATAAACNGGGTAACCATCTGGTGACATTACTCGCAACGCACCCCACGCGCGAAGTACCCTTACATTGGAAAGAGCTGGATATATTTCCACTGCATGTCGAGCTAAATCTACCATAATATCTAATGTTTCATTATCATCCATACCGACATCAGCATGTGTTCCACCAATTTGTATACCACCCTCGTCTACTTGNCTTATTGTGCTTGATATAAAAGGTAATTGGTCTCCAAGTTTTTCAGTAATTAATAATTCTCCCCTTTCAGGACGAATATTAGTTTTGAAAGCTAATTGATCAGCTAATTTTATTGCACCCAATCCAGCACAAAGTATAACTTTTTCAGAACTAGTAACGCTTCCATTTGCTAAAATTAAACTGAAACCGCCATCTTTATTTGAAGTGATTTTTTTTACACTAGCATTTGATTTAATTTGACCACCTAAAACTTTTACTGCTCGCCGCAAGGCTCTTAAAAACCGTAATGGATTAATATGTCCGTCAAGTTGCGAAAAAGTGGCTCCTACAACTTTTGATCCTATTCCAGGTATTTGATTGCGAAGCTCATCACCGGAAAGAGCTTCATAATTAAATCTATTTCCAGCATGTCCCTTCTGAATTTCCAGCATACTAATGAAGTTATTCAATTTATCAGGATCAGTAAAAAATTCAAANCCTCCGTTTTGATCTAGTGAGACATCCAACCCAGATAAGTCATTCAAATTTTTAGAAAAATCTTCCCAAGCAGCAATAGCATCAACAGTTAATTTAGCGTATGGAGCAAAGTTCCACCCTTTCCCTTGCCCCCAAACTAACCCAAAGTTACCAAATGAAGCACGTGCATCACTATCTTCACCATCACAAACAATTACTTTATGTCCAGATTGTAGCAATCCTATAGCAACAGATAATCCTACGACACCTCCACCAATAATTGCTATCTCTGATTGATTATTGAGCATTTNTCTTATAATTTCTTTTGTTAATATTTTTTAATATAAATCAGTAATATAATAAAATAATTTGATCAGGTAAAATATTTTATGATTAGTATCTCTTAAATATAAAGTTGATTTTATAACAAAACAGTTTTAAATATNAAAAATCGAATCTGGGAGACACTGACTTTCAGGGCCGAAGGAGCAACCGCCTCGGAAACTCTCAGGCAAAAGGACCGTATTCGACAAAAAACTCTGGAGAGTGACACATTTGTGTCCGCCGAAGGGATAGCGATCTCAGGCAACCACGACAGAGGAGGCACTAGTGGTGAACTATGTTCATCTAAACAGTGCTGATTTTTCAGCTATTTATGGAGATAACATGGCTGATTATATTCAAACAGCTCTATATGATTTACACATTTCGCTTGGAGCAAAAATGGTACCCTTTGCTGGTTATGAGATGCCTGTTCAATACCCAACAGGTGTAATGAAAGAGCATATTCATACACGAAATAAAGTTGGGCTATTTGATGTTAGCCATATGGGACAAGTAATTATTAAACCAAAAAATGGAAACTTATCAGATATTGCAGCATCATTAGAAAAATTAATTCCAATTGATATTATTGATTTACCNAAATATCACCAAAGGTACGGCTTTTTAACTAATAAACATGGCGGTATTATCGATGATTTAATGGTATCAAATCAAGGTGATCATTTATTTTTGGTAATAAATGCTGGTTGTAAAAAAACTGATGTTGAACATCTAAGAGATAATTTGGATGATAATTGTGAATTAGAATTACTTGAAAACCGCTCATTAATAGCATTGCAGGGTCCNAAAGCTGAAAAAGTTCTTTCGAAATTTTCCAATCAAATAATTGATATGTTTTTTATGGATACATTAAAAGTACAATTACAAGGGTTCGAAGTCTGGATCTCCAGATCTGGGTATACTGGTGAAGACGGGTTCGAAATATCAATACCAAATGATAACATAATTGAATTTACTGAACAGTTATTAGAAATCGAAGATGTATTACCGATCGGCTTGGGTGCTAGAGATAGTTTAAGATTAGAAGCAGGTTTATGTCTATACGGTCATGATATAGATCAAAACTCATCACCCACTGAAGCAGGATTAAATTGGGCAATCTCAAAAAAACGTCGTGCCANTGGAACACGAAGTGGTAATTTTCTTGGGTCTGAAAGAATTTTAAATGAAATTTCAAATGGTACTGATATAAAGCGAGTTGGAATTGTTCCAATTGGACGTGCCCCGATGCGTGAAGGTGTTGAATTATTTAAAGATAGAAATGACACAATTCCGATAGGGAAAGTAACATCAGGAGGTTTTGGTCCTATTGTAGAAAGAGCAATATCAATGGGCTACCTGGATACAAGATATACAAAAGTTAATACAAAAATATTTGCAGAAATCAGAGGTAAACGAATGGAAGCAGTGGTCACNTCCCTGCCCTTTACCAAATTAAATTTTAAACGTTCAAATTGAGGAGATAATTATGAAATTTACAGAAGAGCATGAATGGCTACTTAAAGAAGATGACCATGTAATAGTTGGAATAACAGAACATGCCGCAGAAGCTTTAGGTGACCTTGTTTTTGTTGAATTACCTGATGTNGGTACAGCTGTTTCGAAAGGTGATGAGATTGTTGTAATAGAAAGTGTAAAAGCTGCTTCTGATATCACTGCGCCACTTGATGGTGAGATTATAGAAGTTAACGAACAATTGACTGAAAAACCTGAATTAGTAAATGATGATCCTCTTGGCGCTGCCTGGTTTTTCAAAATGAAACTAACTGATCCATCTGAGATTGATGGTTTAATGGATGAAGATGCTTATAAAGAATTAATCGGCTAAAATGGAAACTGTATCATGAGCTATAATATTACTGACTATAAACCATATGATTTTGCAAATAGACGACACATCGGGCCTTCTCCATTAGAAACTAAAGAAATGTTAGATATAGTTGGAGCTAATGATCTTGACGATTTGATAGAGCAAACAATTCCTGTAGATATTCGCCAGAAAAAACCACTCCAATATACTCCTGGGTTATCAGAGTCTGAACTATTAAATTACATGCGAGATGTCAGTAAAATGAATCGTGTGGTCACTTCTCTAATCGGGCAAGGTTATCATGATACATTTACTCCACCTGCAATTCAAAGAAACATTCTTGAAAACCCGGCCTGGTATACTGCATATACTCCATATCAACCGGAAATTTCTCAAGGAAGATTAGAAGCATTATTAAATTTTCAAACTATGATCATTGATTTGACTGGCTTGGAAGTTGCAAATGCATCACTTCTTGATGAANCGACCGCTTGTGCGGAAGCTATGACAATGGCTCAACGAGTTTCAAAGTCTAAATCAACTGTTTTTTTTGTTGATGAAGCATGCCATCCACAAAATATTGATTTAATAAAAACTCGCGCAGAACCGTTAGGAATCAAATTAATNATTGGNTCACCAGATGATCTAAATGAAGATGATGTTTTTGGTGCAATATTTCAATATCCAGGCACATATGGCCATGTTAGGGATTTCACTCGGATAATAGAAAAACTGCATTCTACAAAAGCTATTGCGATAATGGCTGCTGATCCTTTGGCACTTACATTGCTAAAAGAACCTGGTGCAATGGGGGCAGATATTGTTGTTGGGAATACACAAAGATTCGGTGTTCCATTGGGTAATGGGGGTCCACATGCAGCATATATGGCTACTAAAGATGCATTCAAAAGGAGCATGCCTGGGCGAATAGTGGGGGTCTCAATAGACAGCCATGGAAATAAAGCATATAGGCTTGCGCTTCAAACTCGTGAACAGCACATACGTCGCGAAAAAGCCACTTCAAACGTGTGCACTGCTCAAGCTTTGTTAGCTGTAATGGCTTCAATGTATGGTGTATTTCATGGGCCACTTGGATTAAAAGCTATTGCGCAAAGAATTCATCTAAAAACTACTAAACTTGCCGCTGGGCTAGAAAAACTAGGTTTTAAAATTGATCCAAATACATTTTTTGATACAATTACTGTTGATGTGGGTGGATTACAATCTGTTGTGATCAAATCTGCNTTAAATGAAGATATAAATTTGAGAGCAGTTGGGAAAACTAAAATTGGTATTTCTTTGAATGAAATGACAACTGACAGAACACTTGTATCTGTGTGGCGTGCTTTTGGGCTTTCTCCAGAAGATTATCCTTCAGATTCTGTTTATAATTTACCAAAGGATATGGAAAGAAAATCTGATTATATGGAGCATTCTATATTCCATATGAATCGTTCTGAAGCAGAAATGACACGATACATGCGCCGTTTAGCAGATAGAGATCTAGCACTAGATAGGACTATGATACCTTTAGGGTCATGTACAATGAAGTTAAATTCTACAGCTGAAATGATGCCGATTTCTTGGGAAGGATTTTCTAAAATTCATCCATTTGCACCAAAAAATCAGATGGCTGGATACGATCTTATGATTAAGGATCTTTCGAAAAAGCTNTGTGAAATAACAGGTTACGACGCAATTTCAATGCAACCCAACTCGGGTGCACAAGGTGAATACGCAGGATTAATGACAATAAGAGCTTTTCATAAATCAAATGGAGAAGAAGAGCGTAACATATGTTTAATTCCGATGTCTGCCCATGGAACAAATCCAGCAAGCGCCCAAATGGTTGGATATAAAGTTATTACTGTTTCTACAGCACAAAATGGCGATATTGATATTGATGATTTCCGATCAAAAGCAGAAGAGCATAATGATAAACTTGCGGCTGTAATGATAACTTATCCATCGACACATGGGGTTTTCGAAGAAAGTGTTAGAGAAATTTGCAAGATCACACATGATCATGGTGGTCAAGTATATATGGATGGTGCAAATATGAATGCAATGGTTGGATTATCCCAACCAGGTGAGATTGGATCTGATGTATCTCATTTAAATTTACACAAAACTTTCTGTATCCCACATGGTGGAGGTGGTCCAGGAATGGGCCCCATCGGCGTAAAGTCACATCTCATACCNTTTTTACCGGGTCATTNTAGTCAGAATACGTCTGGTGCGGTTTCTGCTGCGCAATATGGTTCTCCAAGTTTATTGCCAATATCCTGGGCATATTGTTTAATGATGGGATCAGAAGGTCTTGCTAGCGCTACAAAATACGCAATTTTAAACGCAAATTACATTGCTACAAGGCTGAAGGGCTCCTATGACGTATTATTTAAAGGTCCTTCTGGACGTGTCGCACATGAATGCATAATTGATACTCGGCCAATGGCAGATTATGGTGTTAGTGTTGATGATATTGCAAAGCGACTTATAGATTGTGGCTTCCATGCACCTACTATGTCTTTCCCAGTATCAGGTACTCTTATGATTGAACCTACTGAATCCGAACCAAAAGCTGAATTAGATAGATTTTGCGATGCAATGTTAGGCATTAAAGAGGAAGCAGATGCAGTGAAAAATGGTAAATATCCTAAAGATAACAATCCATTATCCAACGCTCCTCATACTATGAGTGATTTAGTTAGTGATTGGGATAGGCCTTATAGCCGTGAACAAGCATGTTTTCCTCCAGGATCATTTAAAATTGATAAATATTGGGCACCAGTCAACAGGGTAGATAATGCACATGGAGACAAAAATCTGATATGTTCCTGCCCTCCTATGGATGAATATTTAGAAGCTGCTGAATNAACACATTTTAGTGCCCAGTTTAAATTGGGCACTATTTTTAAATCATATAAACATATTTTAGTAATTAGGGCCATTTTGCAACTGGTGGTAAGCTCATTAATACTGCACTTGGATCATGGCCTGATTGAAGTCCAAAATGTGTTCCACGATCATAAACTAAATTAAACTCAGCATATTTTCCGCGTTTTATCAGTTGCACTTCACGTTCAGCGTCTGTCCAACTGTTCGCTTGGTTTTTTTCGCACAATGGAACATAAGCAGCAAGGAATGCCTTTCCNACATCTTTTGTAAAATTAAAATCAGCATTCCAATTGCCAGTGTTTAAATCATCAAAAAATATTCCGCCTACTCCNCGGGTTTCATTCCAATGTTTNATTAAAAAGTATTCGTCAGCCCATTTCTTATATTTTGGATAATATTCGGGNTTATATTTATCACAGGTTTTTTTTAAGACTTTATGAAAAAATTTAGTNTCTTCAGCTACTTCAATCATTGGATTAAGATCTGTCCCTCCACCAAACCAACTAGCAACTGGNGTCCAAAACATACGTGTATTCATATGCACAGCTGGTACTTTTGGGCTATTCATATGTGCTACAAGAGATATCCCAGAGGCCCAAAAAATAGGATTATCTTCTATTCCTGTCATTTCTTTTCTTGATGCCATAGATTTTTGCATGAGGGGATTTAGTTTTCCATATACTGTCGAAATATTAACACCAACTTTTTCAAAAACACGCCCTCCTCGCATAACTGACATCAGCCCACCACCACCACTTCCTTCATCNCGCTTGGTTTCGGTAAGTTCAAATTTTCCTGGTGGTAGATCACAATGTGGGCCAGTGGATTGGTTGTTCTCAATATTTTCAAAAGACATACAAATTTCATTTCTTAAANTAGAAAACCAATTTTCTACTTCTTCTTTTTGCTTTTGAGATGCTAATACCATTTAAAACCCTTTCATTTGTTACGGTTTAATATGACATTTGGTAAATGAAAAGGATGATTAGTCTGGACTTGCAATTAACACTATTGTTTTATGTAAACACGTTCTTCATATGGCACTTTAAAATGACAATACTTATACCCGCCTACGATAATGGTCAGTTACAGCCCATTGAAAAAATGTTGGTGCATAAAAAAGGCTTAAAACACCTAGCTATTTCAATTTTCATTATTGCAGATGGTAAGATATTATTACAACGACGAGCTTTTTCAAAATACCATACACCAGGATTGTGGACAAATACTTGCTGTACTCATCCGTATTGGAATGAAAATACTAATACATCCGCTTTGAGGAGGCTTGAAGAAGAGCTAGGGATGAAAAATATAAATTTAACAAAACGTAATACAGTTGAATATCGTTCTGAAGTACCTCCTGATTTAATTGAACATGAAGTTGTTGATATTTTTGTTGGAAAGTGCAAATCAAATCATCCCATTGAAATAAATCCAAATGAAGTATTAGAAATAAAATGGCTATCATTAAGACAAATTAAAGAGGATATAAANCAATATCCNGAAACATATACGGCTTGGATAAAAATTTACATGAAATTACATGCTGCAGATATATTTAAAGATACTGATTTTTTGTAAATTTATTTTTGATATTTAAAGCAAATTTGCAAATAAAAAGACTTAATAATCTCAAATACTTGTTCTTTATTAGAATGCAGTTTAAGACGCATTTTATAATCTTAATCTTTTAAAGGCTCTGCAATGATCCCTCGCTATTCTCGCCCAGAAATGGTCTCAATTTGGTCTCCAGAAACAAAATTTAGAATATGGTATGAAATTGAAGCACACGCATGTGATGCCCAAGCTAAAATCGGCGTAATACCAGAAAAATCTGCGCAAGCAGTTTGGAAAGCCAAAGATGTTGAATTCAACGTAGAGCGAATTGACGAGATCGAAGCTGTAACAAAACATGATGTAATTGCTTTTTTAACACATCTTTCCGAAATAATAGGCAGTGACGAAGCGCGATTTGTTCATCAAGGAATGACTTCATCAGACGTTTTAGACACATGCTTTAATGTGCAGTTAGTTCGAGCAGCTGACATGCTAATTGACGGCACAAATAAACTACTCTCTGCATTAAAAAGACGTGCCTTTGAACACAAAAATACAATAAGAATAGGTCGCTCGCATGGGATACACGCAGAACCTACGACGATGGGTCTTACATTTGCACGTTTTTACGCAGAAATGGATAGAAACTTAAATAGGCTTAAAAAAGCGCGCATGGAGATAGCTACTGGGGCTATATCCGGTGCAGTGGGTACATTTGCTAATATAGATCCATATGTTGAAGAACATGTGTGTAAAGAAATGGGTCTAGAAATTGAGCCTATATCAACCCAAGTCATACCAAGNGATCGCCATGCTGCATTTTTCGCTGCATTAGGTGTCGTAGCATCCAGCATAGAAAATATTTCAATCGAGATAAGACATATGCAGCGAACAGAAGTTCTTGAAGCAGAAGAGTTTTTTTCAAAAGGCCAAAAAGGCTCTTCCGCTATGCCACACAAAAGAAATCCCGTATTAACAGAAAACCTTACTGGCTTATCTAGACTGGTCAGAATGTGTGTAGTTCCTGCTATGGAAAATGTAGCACTTTGGCATGAAAGAGATATTTCACATAGCTCTGTGGAACGTAATATCGGCCCAGATGCAACAATTACTTTAGACTTTGCATTAGCAAGATTAACAATGGTTATAGATAAACTTGTAATATATCCAGAAAATATGATTGCTAATATGAATAAATTTAAAGGTCTTGTGCACTCTCAAAGAGTGTTATTAGCTCTAACCCAAAAAGGTTGTTCACGAGAAGATAGTTATAAAATGGTTCAAAGAAATGCCATGAGAGTTTGGGAAGAAGGTGCAGACTTTATGACAGAATTGAAAAATGACAAAGATGTAATGGAAGTCATGAATGAAGCTGAAATTGAAGATAAGTTTGATTTACAATATCATACGAAGCATGTTGATACCATTTTCTCCAGAGTATTTAACTCTGAGGTTTAATCATTTTAATTTTTTCTAATTCTAAAGTTTTTATTCAATAGTTTCAAACAACAGTTCTTGTTCGATGCAATTCAATTATTTATATAGAAACAAATATAATTATTAGATTCTCATAAGATCGGAGGCCATATATGGCACGCGGTAAAAAAATCTACGAAGGCAAAGCAAAAACATTATATGAAGGGCCAGAGCCTGGAACGATTATTCAATACTTTAAAGATGATGCAACAGCGTTTAATGCGGTCAAAAAAGATACATTAGAGGGTAAAGGTGCACTAAATAATCTTCTATGTGAACATTTCATGATTGGACTAAATACCATTGGTTTACCAACTCATTTCATAAAGCGATTAAATGTACGTGAACAATTAGTGCATAAAGTAGAAATTGTACCCTTAGAAATAATAGTTAGAAATGTTGCGGCAGGATCATTTTCAAAAATGTTCAATATCGAAGAAGGTACTCCCCTTCCACGNCCAATTGTTGAATTTTGTCTAAAGGATGACTCTTTAGGTGATCCCTTGGTGTCTGAAGAACATATATTAGCTATGAATTGGGCAACATCACATGAAATTGATGATATGCGAGAAATAGCCCTTCGTGTTAATGATTTTTTAGCTGGCTTAATGTATGGGATTGGAATTAAATTAGTTGATTTTAAGATTGAAGTTGGAAGGCAATTTGAAGATGATATGCAGCGCTTAATTTTAGCTGATGAAATTAGTCCTGACAGTTGTAGACTATGGGATGTTGAAACTAACCANAAATTAGATAAAGATGTATTTCGCAGAGATCTAGGAAGCTTAACGGATGCCTACTCTGAAGTAGCAAGAAGACTTGGAATTTTACCAAAAAATGGTGGGTCTGCTGGCCCAAAATTAGTGGAGTAAACTAATGAAAGTACGTGTAAATGTTACACTAAAACCTGGNGTATTGGATCCTCAAGGTGCAGCGGTGCGCCATTCACTAGGAGCACTTGGGTTTGATGGGGTTAATAAAGTCAGGCAAGGTAAAGTTATAGAGCTTGATCTTAATCAAAATGACCCAGAAAAGGCAAAATCACAGGTAGAAAATATGTGTGAAAAGTTATTAGCTAATACTGTTATTGAAAATTATTCTGTGGAAATTTTATAATGCGAGCTGCAGTCATACAGTTTCCAGGATCTAATTGTGATCGTGACATGGCCGTTGCATTAAATAAATTTTGTTCAGAAAAAAAACCCGCACAAATGGTTTGGCATAAAGAAAGTGGCCTTCCTAAAAACTTAGATTTAGTTGCCATACCAGGTGGTTTTTCTTTTGGTGATTATCTTAGATGTGGAGCAATTGCTGCAAGATCACCCATAATGCACGCAGTAATTGATTTTGCAAAAAAAGGTGGATTCGTCTTAGGCGTATGTAATGGATTTCAAGTGTTGACTGAAAGTGGCCTTTTGCCTGGGGCGTTAATGCGCAATTCAAATCTAAAATTTGTTTGTAAAAATATTAAATTAAATGTGGAAACTTCGTCTAGTAATTTTACTTCATGCTATTCAAAAAATGAAATAATAGACACTCCAATAGCGCATCATGACGGTAATTATAATGCGGATCAAAATACTCTAGACGAATTAAAAAATGAAGACCGCATTGCATTTTCTTATGTAAACAATCCCAATGGTTCAATGAATAATATTGCAGGAATACTATCAAATAACCGAAGAGTATTAGGCATGATGCCTCATCCTGAAAGATTGAATGATCCAATGCTTGGTGGCTTAGATGGGAATAGATTATTCCAAAGTTTATCAGAATCATTAGTGACGAGCTAATTCATTAGCAGTATTTAAAATAAAAACATAATAACTAGACCAACAGCAACTATCACTTTAGGTTTAGTTTTATGATACCACAGCAAGCAAATGAACCTTCACGCAGGTGGCCTAACTTAATTGTAAGGCTAGGTGTTATTTTGCTCATCATTTCAACTATAACTATAATACTTTTATCAAATCTATATTTAACACAAAATTATAGTCAGGTAAAAAGAACTGAAGCAGAAAGAGAACTTTCATTATATTCTGGAAGATTGATTTCTGAACTTCAAAGAATATCTGTTGTACCCCTTCTTTTATCCAGAGATACAGGTTTGATATCGGATATAAATACGAAGGACTATCAGTTAACTAGTCAAAGATTAATAACTTTTTCGGATGAAATTAGGGTTAAGTCTATTACATTATTAGAAAGGTTTGGTAGAATTGTTGCATCATCAGATCGTTCTGATTTAGGACAAAATCTAAGAGGGCAAAATTTCTTTTTCAATGCCATGAGGCAATCTGGTACGGTATTTACAATATCAGATAATGAAAAAGGTCGTAGAAGTTTTTTCTATTCACGAAAACTAGAATCCCAAGGTAAAGTTTTAGGCGTTATTGTAGTTGAGGTTGGACTTGATAATTTATTTACAACCTGGTCAGCAAATGATGCAACAATCATGGTCACAAATTCAAAAGGAATAGTTGTTTTATCCACTGATCAAGATTTCTTAAATCAATCCTTAGAAACTGCTCTTCTTGCACAACCTACATTGACAGCTTTGGAAAGAGCGATAAGAGCCACAGGTGATTGGAATGGTACTGAAGTTGATGCATATATAGAAGATCAAGCTTTATATAGGCTCGATACTGCAATTCCATTTCAAGGATGGAGACTTACATATCTCACTCCCTTTCAATCTGTACGTGAAAAAGTAAATGGTGTTTTGGCCATTGGTATTACTGCATTAGCATTACTTATTGCTTTAGGGTTTTACTTTCTCTCAAGAAGAGCCACTAGACAATCTTTTCTTTTCAAGGCTGAAAGTGAAGAATTAAGAGCATTAAATGACAGACTTTCAAATGAAATTACTCAAAGAGAACGTGCAGAACGTAATCTTCAAGTGGCAGAAGCATCACTTGAACAATCTTCTAAATTGGCCGCTCTCGGTGAAATGTCTGCAGCTGTGAGCCATGAATTAAACCAACCATTAGCCGCTATGAGAACATATTTAGCAGCAGCAAAGTTATTGTTAAGTAGAAGAAGATCTGATGAAGCTCTTTCAAGTTTTCAAAGAATTGACGATTTAATTGGTCGCATGGGTACAATTACACAACAATTAAAGTCATACTCCCGCAAAGGCAGTGATGATTTAATTCCTGTTGATTTTATATCATCAATTAATACTTCAATTGCAATGATGGCTCCTCAATTGGGACAACAAGCAGTTGAAATAACCAAATCATTACCAGACACTCCAGTAAGTGTTTTGGCAGACCCAGTTAGATTAGAGCAAGTAGTAATAAATTTATTAAGAAATGCACTTGATGCTATGAAAGGACAAACAGAACGGTATCTACAGATTTCTTTGACTGCTGGTGAAATGGCAACTTTAACTATCCAAGATAATGGTCCTGGTATAGAAAACCTTGATGAGATGTTTGAGCCTTTTTTCACAACAAAAAAACCTGGTGAAGGTGTTGGCTTAGGGTTAGCAATTAGTTCGTCTATTGCAAAAGATCTTGATGGGCGATTATTTGCCAGAAATGTGTCTCCAAGAGGTGCTGTCTTTGAATTCCAATTGCCACAAATAGTAGAAAAATAAAAAGATATTCTTGGAGTAGCCGTATGGCAGAACAAATAATGATTACTATTGTAGATGACGAACAAGATATGCGTGAAAGTATATCTCAATGGCTAAGTTTATCCGGCTACAAGACCGTTACTTATGCCAGTGCGGATTTAGCATTGAAAAATATTGATCTTGATTATCCCGGAATAATTATTTCGGATATAAAAATGCCTGGCACTGATGGTATTTCATTTCTAAAAAAATTACAAAAAATCGATAATGCCTTGCCTGTAATTTTAATTACTGGCCACGGAGATGTTTCAATGGCAGTAGAAGCAATGCGTATTGGAGCTTATGATTTTTTAGAAAAACCCTTTAACCCAGAGAGAATGGCTGAACTAGCAAAACGTGCAGTTCAAACACGATATCTAACATTAGAAAATCGATCATTACGCAGAGAGTTATCAGATGGCACAGTTTTATTAAGGAAATTAATGGGTACATCTGCATTGATGGGCCGCTTAAGAGAGGATATCCTGGATCTTGCTCAAGCAGATGGACATGTTTTAATATCAGGTGAAACAGGTACAGGGAAAAGTCTTATAGCACATGCACTTCATGCATGCGGACCAAGACAAGGCAAAAAATTTATAACAGTTAATTGTGCTGCGTATTCTGAGGATGAATTATCAAAAAGGTTGTTTGGTGAAGACACTGATGATGGTTCATTTATAGATATATCATTGGATGGAACACTTTGCTTAGAAGATATTGAAAGTATTCCATTTTCGATTCAAGCAAGGCTTTTGGCGCTTATAGCAAAATATGACCTTGGAAATGAAGGATCTAGACTTCGAATAATTGCTATATCAAACGACACTGAAGATACTCATCAGACATTAGAAGAAACATTACGACAAGATTTATATTATAGGTTAGCAGCAATGCAAATAACCCCCCCACCATTGAAGTCTCGAGGTGAAGACATACTACTTTTATTCAATCGTTATCTTGAGAATTTTGCAGATGAATATGGATGTGAGAAACCTGCAGTGGCTGCAGAAGACGCAGCNCAATTACTACAGGCTAACTGGGAAGGTAATATCAGACAGCTAATTAACCTCGCAGAGAGGACAGTATTACAAAGTCGACGTGGAAGTTATTCCATTACAGAAATGTTACCTTCAAACGAAAATAATGAAGAAAATAATGAAAAAGCAATCGCAAAACCACTTAAGGAGCATGTAGAAGCTTTTGAAAGGATGCTAATAGATAACACTATGAGAAGACACAAAGGCTCAATACAATCTGTAATGGCCGAACTGTCACTTCCTAGAAGAACATTAAACGAAAAAATGGCTAAGTACGGTCTCTCGCGATCAAATTATGTGGGATNATAATTAGTTTTCTATATGTATAATATCTTATGCTAATGAAAGTGCGGTTTCTAGATCCCCATATCCAGTATATCTTCTTTCAAGTGGCAAATTCATTTTTTTTGATATTTCATATGCTTTTTGTNCGAGCTGATTATTTTTTGTTTGAGCTTGATAAACCAGTTTTGTATAATTTCCAAAATACACATCGATTAACTCCGGGTGCTTATCTAAGCCCATAGGTTTCCAGACGAAAGCATCAAATTGATTNACCAAAAAATCTGTTAAATAAAATGCTGAGATCTCATCTTCAGCATTTTGAGTAAACTTATCATTGCCTTCAAAAAAAGAATAGCAATGGGGGCCTTTAATCATTTTCACCCCCAATTCATTACATTTTTTTTCTAACAATCCACCAGTGCCACAATCCGCGTATGCAATAAAAATATTTTTGTANTTCGAAATATGTTTTTTTACTGCAAGTTCAACTGCAGTGGTAATTTTTTCTGGATATAGGTGATATTTAGCTGGCAAACATGTTAAATCCATGTGATGCCAATTATTTATCTTTATCAAGTCAATTATTTCTCTAGCCAAAGCACCACATGCTATGATCAACACTTTGTCAATTTTTGGCATTGAATTCACTATGCCAATATCTGTTAAATAATCATCTGAATGCATATAATTATATTCCAAAAAAATTATTTCATTTTGTAATTACATACTTAATTGATTATGCTTTTTAGCCATAAATTCTTTTGCAGTTTCAACTGCAACTGCAGCATCACGACAATAAGCGTCTGCTCCAATAGCTTTACCAAATTCTTCATTTAATGGTGCGCCGCCGACTAAAACAACATAATCATCCCTCATGCCCTTTTCAACCATAGTGTCTATGACTACTTTCATATATGGCATTGTGGTAGTTAACAAAGCTGACATACCTAAGATATCATATTCTCCATCTTCAAGCTCTTGTACATAATTTTCTACAGGATTGTTTATTCCAAGATCTTTTACTTCAAAACCCGCACCTTCCATCATCATTGTAACTAGGTTTTTACCAATATCATGAATATCACCCTTAACTGTACCAATAAGCATATTTCCAAGACGTGGGGCACCAGTTTCTGCAAGCAAAGGTTTTAATATAGCCATACCACCCTTCATAGCATTTGCAGCTAACAAAACTTCAGGGACAAATAGAATACCATCGCGGAAATCAATACCCACAATACGCATTCCTTCGACTAAAGCTTTTGTTAATACGTCATACGGCATCCAACCACGCCCAAGAAGAATGTTTACNCTCTCTTCTATTTCTTCTTTCATTCCATCATACAAATCATCATGCATTTGTAATGTTAATTCTTCATCACTTAAATCTGCTAATATAATATCTTGTTCATCAGACATGGTATTCACTTCCATATTTACAAAACTAATGTTNAGTTTAATTTCGTAATTTTTTATTATTTATTCTCTACAGTTTGCGACAAAAGCAGTTCTTACACCGACCAAATTATTAAAATTATCTACGTTGTCCACGACGTACACGCGCTGGTTTTGGCCCATCACCTGTACCGTCTGTTTCTGATGAAAAAGGTCCTAATGCTTTTGATATTTCAGATAAACTTGGCACATCTCTAACCTCATAATTATCTAAAGCCCTTCTCATGGCTTTTAAATGTGCTGGCATTGTTCCACAACAGCCACCAATTATAGTCGCACCACATGCTCTTGCCAAAACAGCATATTCCGCCATAACTTCCGGTGTTCCATCATAATGAATATGCCCATCAACATATTTTGGTATTCCGGCATTACCTTTTGCTATTATAGGCCTATCCGCATTTTCATTTAATCCTAATACTGTTCTTAATAAATCTGAGGCTCCAACACCACAATTTGCACCAAAACCAATTGGAGCATATTTCATTTTTTTTACTAAATTGGACATATCATGGCTTGTAACACCCATCATTGTTCTACCGGCTGTATCAAAACTCATTGTACCAACCCATGGGGCATTAATATTTTCTATTGCTTCTGATGCTGCAATGAATTCTTCAGGGCTAGAAATTGTTTCTACCCAGATCAAATCTGCACCACCATCCATTAAACCTTGCGCAGTAACTTGGAACATTTGAACTGCTTCATTGTGACTAAGCCAACCAGCATCACCCATAATATCACCTGTGGGACCAATTGAACCAGCAACCAATATCTCTCTCCCAGATTTATCAGCTACTTCTCTTCCAAGCTTTGATGCTGCTAGAGACAATTCATATGCACGATCTTCTGAATTATGTAATTTTAATCTCGATGCATTTCCTCCAAATGAATTTGTAAGAAACAAATCACAGCCTGAATCAACAGATCCTTGATATAAGGATCTTATCTTATCTGGTTCATCTACATTCCAAAATTCTGGAGGATCACCAGCTTCAAGTCCTAAATTAAAAAGATTTGTTCCAGTAGCACCATCTGCCAATAGAAAACCCTTTTTAGCAATTATTTCATCAATAATATCAGACATAATTTTCCCATTAAAAGTCGCACAAAAATCTTTTATTTAATATAGACTAAAGTGGGAAAAACAATAGATTAAGCAAGTGGAAAAAATCACATAATGATTATGAAGCAGTTTCAAGATATGTTTTAATTCTTTTTATCATCGAGCTTAGACCATTAGATCTTTGCGTAGAAAGATTTGCACCCAACCCTAAATCATCAAAGACTTCCAACGCATTAATATCTATAGCTTTTTCAATTGTATTACCATTGTAAAGAACAGATAGTATTGAAACTAATCCACTTACAATTATTGCGTCAGATGCTCCCTTGAAATAAAATCTTCCATCGCGCAACTGAGGCAAAAGCCAAACTTGTGAAGCACATCCGTCTATCTTTACACTATCGGTTCTTAATGATTCATCTAAGGCATCGTAATCTCTTCCGAGCTCTATAATGTATAGGTACTTTTCTTCCCAATCATCTAAAAGTTCAAATGTTTCAGAAATTTCTTCAAAAGTAATAGCCATGACATTCCATTATTAAAGATTTACAATATTAAGAGTGATATATCTCTTTACTTGATCTCGACAACAATAACATTTTTACCGTTTGCAGATAAAGCAACTTTTCCATCTCTCAGGCGCATTGCATCCTTACCAAATACTTCATTACGCCATCCTTTGAAGACATTTAGATCTTTTTCACCACCTGCAATTTGATCTAAATCAGCAGATGTTGCAATAAGTTTAGCCGCAACACCAAATTCTTCAGCTTTAGCCTTTAAAAGAACACGTAAAAGCTCAGAAAGCCCTTCCTTACCTTGAGCTTTTTCTTTTTGAGGGGTTTGGCGCTCCACGTCGTTAGATTTATATTTATCNGCTTGTCTTATTGAATTAAGGATTCCTTCAGCTATCTGACCTTTTCGCGCATCACGTAACAATAATCTTGATTTGGTTAAATCTTCTAAACTTTTAGGTCGAGTAGCTGCTAATTCCATCATACAGTCGTCTTTGTATACTCTATTGCGAGGAATATTTTTTTGTTGTGCATATTTCTCCCTGAACATTGCAAGTTCAGCTATTGCAGCAAGCATTTTCCATGAGCTAGAACGTGTTTTAACTCTTCGCCAAGCGTATTTTGGATCAATAGTATAAGTTTCTGGATCCATAAGNATTTTTAGTTCTTCTTCAACCCATGCTTGTCTTTTATTATTCTTAATTTTATTTGATAAAAATTCATAAATTTCTCTGAGATATGTCACATCACCAATTGCATAATGCATTTGCTTATTGCTTAGAGGACGTGCAGACCAATCAGTAAACCGTGATGATTTATCAAGTCCTTCATTGCAAATTGAACGTACCAATTTTTCATAACCAACTTGTTCTCCAAAACCGCAAACCATCGCAGCAACTTGCGTATCAAAAAAAGGAAAAGGAATTATTTTTTTATCTATAAAAAAGATTTCTAAATCTTGCCTGGCGGCATGAAAAACTTTGACGACGTTAGGATTTTTAAAAAGTTCGTACAATGGATCTAATGAAAGATCAGGTGAAAGTGGATCAATTAAAACCGCAGAGTCTTCTGTGTTTCCCGGATGTGCCATCTGAACCAGACAAAGTTTAGAATAGTAAGTTCTTTCACGCAAGAATTCTGTGTCTAATGTTACATATTCATATGCAGAACATTTTTTGCAAAAATCAATTAATTCTTGTGTTTTTGTTATTATAATCATCTTCAAACTAATATGGACAATGAATATATTTCACAAGACAATACCTCAAAAATATTTATTATTGTAAAATTAAGTATTAATATCAATATTATTGATCATCTGACAACCTGTTGATAATCTTGATAATATGAAACATAGTTTACCATTCGTCCCACAATTTTATGTAACAGCGCCTCAACCTTGTCCTTATTTAGAAAATAAGATTGAGCGTAAACTCTTTACAGGCCTCAATGATAACAATGGTATTGCATTAAATAATACGTTATCTTCCCAAGGCTTTAGACGGTCTCAAAATGTGTTGTATCGACCTGCGTGCATAGGGTGTTCAGCATGTATATCCGCAAGAATACGAGTTAAGGATTTTAGATTTACTAAATCTCAAAAACGAATTTTAAATAAAAATTCAAACCTAGTTAGAGGTTATCACTCTTCTATAGCTACTGATGAACAATACGAACTTTTTAATAAATATTTAAATACCAGACATTCAAATGGTGGAATGTCAGAAATGACCATATTTGAATATTCATCAATGTTAGAAGAAACACCAGTAAATACAAAAATTATTGAATATCATTCAAAAACAAAAAATGGCCGCCATAAGCTCGATTGTGTAAGTTTAACTGATGTATTAAATGATGGATTATCAATGGTTTATTCTTTTTTTAATCCAGAAATGTCTAAATTAAGTTTAGGTAAATTTATGATACTTGATCATATAAATATAGCATCTAATATGAATTTAGAATATTTATACTTAGGGTACTGGGTTCCTGGTAGCGATAAAATGGATTATAAATCCAAATTTTCAGCGTTAGAATTATACATTGATGGTGAGTGGCAATTTGTAAATGATGCTTCTAATATAAATATTGGAAAATTTAATGGATCTGAACAATCTATAACAGATCAAGTCTCATCATTAGCACTGCCCACTAAATAAAAACAGCGCAATATAAATACTTTTTGATACAAATATGTGAATTTTTATTACGTCTTATTATAATTATTGTAATTTTATTACAAAATATAACTTTTTTTACACTTTTTTACTTGACCACAGTTTCCATACTAATAATGTGCAAAATTAATTATATGAAATAAAGTATAAAAAAGTGTTAAATAATATGTTTAAAAAACATTTTTCTAATAAAACTTTTCGCCTAAAACGGAGTACATTTTAAGATGTCTAAAACTATGACTGGTGCACAGATGGTAATTCAAGCACTTAAAGATCAAGGTGTTGATACAATTTTCGGTTATCCAGGCGGGGCTGTATTACCAATATATGATGAAATATTTCAACAAAGTGACATTAAACATATCTTAGTAAGGCATGAACAAGGAGCAACACACGCTGCTGAAGGTTATGCACGTTCAACTGGCAAGCCTGGAGTAGTTTTGGTAACATCTGGTCCAGGTGCAACAAACGCGGTTACAGGTATGACTGATGCTCTAATGGATTCAATTCCAATGGTTGTATTAACAGGCCAAGTTCCAACATTCATGATAGGATCAGATGCATTCCAAGAGGCTGATACGGTAGGAATTACAAGGCCCTGCACAAAACACAATTGGTTGGTGAAAGAGACAGACAAACTCTCTGAAACAATTCATCAAGCATTTCATATAGCGACTTCGGGGCGACCTGGCCCTGTTTTAATCGATATTCCAAAAGATGTACAATTTGCAACAGGTACATATACAGAAAAATCTAAATCGAAAATAGATCATTATAATCCTCAAAGAAGAGGAGATTTAGATGCTATTACTGAATTAGTAGAACTAATCGAAAAAGCGGAAAGGCCAGTTTTATATACAGGTGGCGGTGTAATTAATTCTGGAAATCAAGCAAGTCAATTACTCAGAGAACTAGTACAAGAAACTAATTTCCCAATTACTTCTACACTTATGGGCCTTGGATCTTATCCTGCCTCAGGTAAAAATTGGCTTGGTATGCTTGGTATGCACGGAACATACGAAGCAAACCTTTCAATGCATGGTTGCGACTTGCTCATTAATATTGGCGCACGATTTGATGATCGAATAACTGGAGTTTTAGATAAATTCAGTCCTCACTCAAAGAAAGCACATATTGATATAGATGCTTCATCAATTAACAAAGTAATATCTGTTGATATACCAATATTAGGTGATGTTGCTTGTGTGTTAGAGGATTTGTTAAAAATATGGAAATCTCGAGGTAATAAAACTAATTCTGCCAAAATTTTAGATTGGTGGTCTCAGATAAATAAATGGCGAGAACGTAAATGTTTATCTTATAAAAACTCTGATACAATAATAAAACCACAATATGCTTTAGAGCGTTTAGAATTTCTCACAAAAGATCATCCAAACCGCTTTATAACTACAGAAGTTGGTCAGCATCAAATGTGGGCAGCACAATATTTAGGTTTTGAAGATCCTCATAGGTGGATGACTTCTGGGGGATTAGGTACAATGGGATATGGTGTCCCAGCATCTGTTGGCGTTCAAGTTGCTCATAATGATGGCCTCGTAATTAACATTGCAGGTGAAGCATCTTGGTTAATGAATATGCAAGAGATGGGTACATGCACACAATATAATTTACCCGCTAAGCAGTTCATATTAAATAATGAACGGTTAGGTATGGTGAGGCAATGGCAAGAGTTACTACATGGGGAAAGATATTCTAATTCGTGGTCTGAAAGCTTACCCGATTTTGTAAAATTAGCTGAAGCATTTGGAGCTAAAGGTATTCAATGTTCTGATCCTAAAAAACTTGATGATGCAATAATTGAAATGCTAGATTATGACGGCCCTGTAATTTTTGATTGTTTAGTAGAAAAGCACGAAAATTGTTTTCCTATGATACCATCAGGTAAAGCACATAATGAAATGTTGATGAGTGATGATAAAACTGAAAATGCAATAGGGTCAAGTGGCGCTGTAATGGTATAATTGCAATTTAATACAACATGATCTTAACAGATTTATGTAAAAGGAAATAATATGAATGCTTTGACATTAAAAAAAGGCTCTTCTAAAAAAAGTGCATATAACCTCAAGAATACATCTAGTGATATATTGGAAACGCATACATTAGCAGTATTAGTTGACAATGAAGCTGGTGTATTAGCCAGAGTTATAGGACTGTTCTCTGGTCGTGGCTATAATATAGAAAGTTTAACGGTAGCAGAAACAAATCATATTGATAATTTATCAAGAATTACAATTGTAACCACAGGAACACCGTCAGTTATTATCCAAATTAAAGCTCAATTAGCTAGGATGGTAGCAGTCCATGATGTTCATGATTTAACCGTTGAAGGTCCCTCAGTGGAACGTGAACTAGCAATGGTCAAGGTAGTATCAAGCGGTGAAAGTAGAGTTGAAGCTTTACGCACATCAGAAATATTTCGCGCATCAGTAGTAGATACAACACTTGAAAGTTTTGTTTTTGAATTAACTGGAACCCCTGAAAAAATTGATGCATTTGTGGAGCTGATGACACCATTAGGACTAGTTGATGTCGCTAGAACTGGTGTTGCTGCAATTTCCCGAGGGCTTTAATACATTAATATACATATTAAAGTCTAATTTGCATTAGACCAAATAGATGCAAGTGAGATAGATGATAATCGTGCCGCAGAACTATCTGCTCTACTGGTAAGAAGTATTGGAACTTTTCCGCCTACAACTATACCACCCGCACATGCACCTGTCATGTAGACCATTGATTTAAACAGTGTATTGCCTGATACTATCTCTGGAACTATTATACCGTTAGCAAAGCCTGCAACAGGATCATCCTTCAAACCCTTAATAACTTTAGATTTTTCAGAAAGTATTAAATCTAGGGCTAATGGCCCCGAAAAATAAGCGTCAGGAATTTGCTGTTTTGCCCATTTAGATAATTCTGCACCTTCAATTGAACTTAAAACAGAAGGTATAACTGACTCAGTAGCACTTAAAAATGCAATCTTTGGATGCTTTATTCCAAGTGCATTAAGCAATTTAACCACAGAAATAGTTGCATCTTTTCTCGTTTCTATATCTGGATTAACGTTTACTGCTGCATCTGAAATTACAATTGGTGGCCCACCTTCGGGATGACTCATTGCAAATAAATGAACAAATTTAGAACCTATTCTTAATCCCGCATCACGATTTAATGCAGCCTTCATAAAAACATCAGTATGAAGTTGACCTTTCATAAGGACGTCAGCCTCGCCTACCCCACAAAGATTAGCCGAAATTGATGCTGCTTCTGTCTCGCCATTAGCATTTAGTATTTTATAATTAGAAATATCCCACGATAACTTTGATGCTTCTAAATTTATATCATCAGCTTCACCAACAAAAATTGGTGTCATGATACCTTCATTTGTTGCTTCATAAGCTGCCAGCATAGGTAATGCTGCACCAGCTCTTGCAATTGCAACTCTAGGAACTTTGCCCAATCTAGCACGTGTTAAAAAATCAGCGGGACAGATTGGATCTGCCCCGCTGATAAACTTATTTTCGTTATTCAAAATTATGCGCCTTTTTGAGGGATCATATCATTTTTTGAGATCCCAGCAACCGATACAGGAGCTTTCATTGCATCTCTACGGAATGGTTCACCTAACTCTTTATTCAATATAATTTCAATAAATGTTGTTTTACCTTCATTCATTTGAGCTTTTATTGCGGCATCTAATTTATCAGTTAAATCATCCATTGATGTTGCTTGTACACCGACAAGTCCACATGCATTAGCAATAGCTGCATAAGATACATCTTCATCAAGTTCAGTACCAACAAAATTATCGTCAAACCATAATGTAGTATTACGTTTTTCAGCACCCCATTGGTAATTTCTAAATATCACCATAGTTATAGCTGGCCATTCACCTCGCCCAACCGCTGTCATTTCATTCATAGAAATACCAAATGCACCATCACCAGCAAAGCCAATTACAGGAACATTAGGTTGTGCAATTTTTGCACCAGCAATTGCAGGGAAGCCATAACCACATGGGCCAAATAACCCAGGAGCTAAATATTTTCTTCCCTCTTGAAACGATGGATAAGCATTACCAATAGCACAGTTGTTACCAATATCTGAAGAAATTATAGCATTATTTGGCATAGCAGCTTGTATTGCTCTCCAAGCCATTCTTGGAGACATATGATCAGGTTTATCTGATCGAGCGCGCTCATTCCATGTTGTTCCTGGATCATCATCTTCATGATCCATAGATGTTAATTCTTGAGCCCAAGCTGATTTTGTTTTTGCAATTGTTGCTTTTCGATCGGCCCTATTAGTTTCTCCAGCATGATCAGATAAGCTTGATAATAATTCTTCAGCTACTTTTTTAGCATCACCAACTATACCAACGGTTACATCTTTAGTTAACCCAATACGATCTGCATTTATATCAACTTGAATAATTTTTGCATCTTTTGGCCAATAATCAATACCATAACCTGGTAATGTTGAGAAAGGATTTAACCTTGTACCTAATGCTAAAACCACATCTGCTTTTGAGATCAACTCCATTCCTGCTTTAGAACCATTGTATCCCAATGGTCCCGCAAATAATGGGTGATTACCAGGAAACGCATCATTGTGTTGATATCCACAGCATACTGGCGCATCTAATCTTTCAGCAAGTGCTGCAGAAGCTGGTATCCCACTTGAAAGGACAACACCCGCACCATTCAAAATAACTGGAAATTTTGCATTTGATAATAATTCAGCAGCTTGATTTAAAGCATCTGATCCACCAGAAGGACGTTCAAACTCAACAACTTTTGGTAATTCAATATCAATTACTTGTGTCCAGAAATCACGTGGAATATTAATTTGTGCTGGGCCTGATGCTCGTTTAGCCTGTAAAATAACTCTATTGAGTGTCTCTGCAATACGAGAAGGATCACGTACTTCCTCTTGGTAGGCAACACAATCAGCAAATAAGTTCATTTGCTCCATCTCTTGGAAACCACCCTGGCCAATAGTTTTATTTGCAGCTTGAGGAGTAACTAGCAACAGAGGAGTGTGATTCCAATAAGCAGTTTTAACGGGTGTCACAAAATTAGTAATACCGGGACCATTTTGAGCAACCATCATAGACATTTTTCCAGATGCTCTTGTGTATCCATCAGCCATCATACCAGCATTACATTCATGAGCTGCATCCCAAAAATTAATTCCTGCTGCTGGGAATAAGTCTGAGATTGGCATCATTGCGGATCCAATGATTCCAAATGCATGTTCTATTCCATGCATTTGCAATACTTTTACAAATGCTTCTTCAGTTGTCATTTTCATATTAAATTTCCTTTAAGAGATGCACATAGGCTATTTTGATAATTCTGATGCGCTTATATTATTTTTATCATTAAATTTGCAAACACTTTCACCCAAAATTNAGCACTTTTACGACAATGTCGCAAAACAACTTATACAAATAATGATATGACACTAGGTAAAATGTATAAAAAACGTTAAAAAAAATTACCAAATTTAATTTGAAATAAAATGTATATATATTTTATTTTCGTAANTCATTGATTTTTTTGAGTAATGGTTGAGTAGCGACGTGTAATTTAGAAATTGACTCATTTCCTTCTATAACATTTCCTATGTCAACGGCAGCAACCTTACCCAACTCAACTCCCCACTGATCAAAAGAGTTAACTCCCCATATAATTCCCTGTACGAATACTTTATGTTCATACATTGCAATAAGCCTGCCTAAAGAAAATGGTGATAATTCTTTATATATAATCGATGTACTTGGTTTATTACCCTTAAAATGTCTATGTGGGGTAAGATTTTTTGCTTTTTCAGCATCAATATTATTCTTTAGCATTTCAGCTAGAACTTTATCTTTTGTTTTCCCAAAGGCCAAGGCTTCAGANTGTGCTAAAAAATTCGCTATTAATTTTTCATGATGGTTGATTAACTTATTTGTAGTTTTAGCAGCAATTATGAAATCTACAGGGACTATATTAGTTCCCTGATGTAATAATTGAAAAAATGAATGCTGAGCATTAGTACCAGCTTCACCCCAAACAATTGGAGCAGTTTCAATTGAAACATCTGATCCATCTTTTGCAACAGATTTGCCGTTACTTTCCATATCCATTTGTTGGATATATGCAGGAAAACGATCTAATCTCTGATCATATGGTATTATCGCTAAAGTTGGTAACTTCATAAAATTTCGGCGCCAGACACCAATTAAACCCAATAAAACTGGTAAATTTTTATCTAANGGAGCAGTTTTAAAATGAATATCCATATCTCTAAAACCTGCCAAAAGTTCACGGAAATTTTTAGATCCTATTGATAGTGCTATTGGTAGTCCAATTGAAGCGCACATTGAATATCTGCCCCCAACCCAATCCCAGAATCCAAAAACATTTTCATTTTTAATTCCGAATTCTTTTGTGGCTTTAAGATTAGTAGATAACGCAACCATGTTGTGGCTAATTTCGCTTTCAGTTAGCTCAGTTAAAAGCCAATCTTTTGCTGTTTTTGCATTAGTCATGGTTTCAATAGTTGTAAACGTTTTTGAAGCTATGAGAATTAATGTTCTTTTTGGATCTAACCCATATGTTGTATCTAAAAAATCATTACCATCAACATTCGAAATAAAATGTAAATTAGGGCCATCATTTGAGAAGGCACTTAGTGCATTTACACTCATTACTGGACCTAAGTCAGACCCGCCTATTCCAATGTTAATTANATCAGTAAATGATTGTCCATAAGCATTAGAAATTTTACCTGACCTAATTGAATCAGAAAATATCATAAATTTATTTAATATATTATCTACTACATCAGAGGTAGGCNTTCCATCAACTTCATAGGCATCTTTAGAATTTGCTCTAAGTGCAACATGCATTACCGCTCGGTTTTCGGTATTATTAATGTGTTCACCAGAAAACATTGCATCGCGTTGTTGCTCAACATCACATTCTTTAGCAAGCTTTATTAGATTATCAAGTACACTATTATCTATAAATTCTTTAGAAAAATCTAAATGAAGATCATCTTTACTAAATGAAAATTTAGTAAATCTGTTTGGATTTTTTGAAAATAAATCGTTTAAATGAACACCNTTTAAACGTTCCAAGTCATTGTTAAGGTTTTCCCATGAAACAGTATTTTTGATATTCATGACAACTCTCTAACTGCATCTTTAGCTAAATCTTCAATTTTCTGCCAGTCTCTGTTCGATATAGCTTCTTTTGGTGCGACCCATGAACCACCAACGCACTCCACGTTTGATGAATCAAGATAATTTACAGCATTCTTTTGGGATATACCACCGGTTGGACAAAANGTAATTTGTGGTAAAGGAGAAGAAAGTGACTTTATAAATGCTGCTCCACCAGCTGCTTCTGCTGGAAAGAATTTTTGGACACTATAACCTTTTTCTAAAAGTGCCATTGCTTCACTTGCTGAACTTGCGCCTGCAAGTAATGGCAAACCAGCTTCTTCACAGGCATCAATAAGTTTATCCGTAGC
>JGI26114J46594_1000043_pt1 | contig 34185 bp, 30 predicted proteins | sample AOAMet1_18_M0_10_2_FD_46594 | JGI IMG/M metagenome (IMG submission 46594) | reverse complement strand
TCTCGCATAGCTTCTGAAAATGTTGGATGTGCATGGCATGTCATTGCTATATCTTGAGCAGAGGCACCAAATTCCATTGCAACACAGATTTCATGGATTAAATCACCTGCTGCAGGACCAATTAAATGACAGCCCAATATACGATCTGTAGTAGCATCTGCTAATANTTTAACAAAACCTTCACCCTGAAAAACTGCTTTTGCTCTACCGTTGCCCATAAAGCTAAATTTGCCAACTTTGTAATCTATCCCAGCGTCTTTTAACTCTTCTTCAGTTTTACCAACATTGGCAACTTCTGGTGTTGTGTAAATTACTCCAGGAATTACGTCATAATTTACATGACCATGTTTGCCAGCAATTACTTCAGCTACTGCCATGCCTTCGTCNTCGGCTTTGTGTGCTAACATAGGGCCAGCAATTGCATCACCGATTGCATAAATACCTTCAACAGATGTCTGCCATTTATTGTTTGTCTTAATCTGACCTCTTTCTGTCAATTCACCACCAATTTCTAGAAAGTTTAACCCATTAGTAAATGGCTTACGCCCAGTTGAAACTAATACTATTTCAGCGTCTATTTTTATTTCTGCATCAGCTTTTTTATAAATAACATTTGCTTTGGTTTTAGTGCTGTTAGCGGATTTAACTGCTGCACCCATTATGAATTTCAAGCCTTGTTTTTTCAATGTTCTTTGAAAATTCTTTGAAATTTCCAAATCCATTCCGGGAGTAATATGGTCCATATATTCAATTACGGTAACGTCTGTGCCTAAACGGGAATAAATGCTTCCCATTTCAAGTCCGATTACACCTGCACCTATTACAATCATAGATTTTGGTATTTTTGACAATGATAAAGCACCAGTTGAANTAACAATGCGATTTTCATCAATTTCCACATTAGGAATAGTAGAAGGCTCTGATCCACTTGCAATTATAATATTTTTTGTGTCGTGGGTGTTTTCACCAACAGTTACTTGATTTTTGTTAACTATCTTGGCCCATCCTTTGAGCCAATCAATTTTATTTTTCTTTAATAAGAATTCAATACCTTTTGTATTTTGAGATATTACATCATTTTTGTAATTTTGCATTTTATCAAANTCAATTTTTGGATTATTTATAATTAATCCCATTTTATCAAAATTATGAGTAGCTTCATGATATGAATGAGAAGCGTGCAATAGAGCCTTTGAAGGAATGCAACCCACGTTCAAACATGTTCCTCCTAAAGTATCTCTACCCTCTACAATTGCAGTTTTAAGGCCTAATTGCGCACATCGAATGGCGCTAACATAGCCTCCTGGTCCACTACCAATCACTATTACATCATAGTTTGTCATTGAGGGTTAACCTTTCGCATTTTGAATACAACTTTGAGTTATTTAAAATTATTTATTTGAATATAGTTACTTATTTAAAGGTCCATCAATAATCTGCGTGGATCTTCTAACGCTTCTTTCACGCGAACTAGGAAAGTAACTGCACCTTTACCGTCTACAACACGATGATCGTATGATAATGCTAAATACATCATTGGCCTTATAACGATCTCATCGTTGATTACTATTGGTCGTTTTTGAATAGTGTGCATGCCTAATATGCCTGACTGAGGTGGATTAAGAATTGGAGAGGACATGAGGGAACCATAAACACCTCCATTTGATATTGTGAATGTACCACCCTGCATTTCTGCCATAGATAACTTTCCACTTCTCGCCCTTGCCCCTTTTTCTGCGATTGATTTTTCAATATCTGCAAAAGACATTTGATCAACATCATTAATTACGGGAACAACAAGCCCAGTTGGTGTGCCAGCAGCAATCCCCATATTTACATAATTTTTGTATACGACATCATTCCCATCAATTTCTGAGTTTACTTCAGGAATTTCGTTGAGGGCATGACAACATGCTTTTGTAAAAAATGACATAAAGCCAAGCTTCACACCATGTTTTTTTAAAAACATATCTTTATATTCTGATCTGAGGTCCATCACCGCGGACATATCAACTTCATTATATGTGGTTAACATGGCGGCAGTATTTTGACTTTCTTTTAACCTGCGAGCAATGGTTTGGCGCAAGCGTGTCATGGTTACGCGCTCTTCACGTGGATCATCTTTGCGAGGCTTAGCTGGAGCGCCAATGTTTTGTAAAGGAATAGGGTTGGCGATTGCATTTAAAACATCACCCTTCATTATTCTGCCATCTCTTCCAGTGCCAGAAACGTTTGTAATATTATTCTCTTCCATCAATTTTTCAGCGGATGGTGCATTTTTGACGCCACTTTTTTCTTCCAAAGAAGGAGCTTTTACATTTTGTTCAACAGGTGTTTTTTTAGTTTCTGCATTAGACGTTGCCCCTTCTGAAATTTGTGCAAGGAGAGCGTCAACACCTACGGTTACGCCTTCACCAGCTACGATCTCTGAAAGCGTGCCACTTACAGGAGCTGCAACTTCAACAGTGACTTTATCTGTCTCTAATTCACATATCATTTCGTCTTGAACTACCAGATCCCCAGCTTTTTTAAACCAAGTGGCTAGTGTCGCCTCTGTCACACTTTCACCTAATGTCGGTACGCGTACTTCAGTCATCGAATTATCCTTTCAATGTTAACGCTTGATCAATCAGCGTCATTTGTTCTTTTTTGTGAGTGCTGGCTAATCCAGTCGCAGGTGCTGCAGCAGCTTTACGGCCAACATATTTTGGCCTAGTTTGTTTTGAACCTACTTCTATAAGGTTGCGCTCGATATGTGGGTTAATAAATGACCACGCACCTTGGTTCTCAGGTTCTTCTTGGCACCATATTATTTCAGCATTTTTAAAACGTTTTAATTCTTTTTGTAATGCAATATTTGCCACTGGATATAGCTGTTCCAACCTCATTAAATATATGTCATTAATATTGCGATCGTCACGTTCAGATAAAAGGTCATAATAAACTTTGCCTGAACAAATCACTACACGTTTTATATTTTTGTCTGCTTGTAGTTTAGTTTTTGAATTTCCTTCTTCTGCATCATCCCATAATACGCGGTGAAAACTAGATTTTCCTACAAAATCGTTAATTTTTGAAACTGCATGCTTGTGTCGTAAAAGAGATTTAGGAGTCATTAAAACAAGTGGTTTTCTGTATGTACGATGCATTTGGCGCCGTAAAATATGAAAGTAGTTTGCAGGTGTTGTCACGTTTGCAATTACCCAATTGTCTTCTGCGCAATTTTGCAAGAATCGTTCAGGGCGTGCAGATGAGTGCTCTGGACCCTGACCCTCCATACCATGAGGAAGCAACATAACTAAGCCTGACATTCGTAACCATTTTGACTCACCAGTGCCAATAAATTGATCAAACATAATTTGAGCGCCATTTGCAAAGTCACCAAATTGTGCTTCCCAAAGTGTCAGTGCATTAGGTTCTGCTAGGGAATATCCGTATTCATAACCTAGTACAGCATATTCTGAGAGCATGCTGTCAATGACTTCATAACTTCCTTCTTGATCACTGCGTATATTATTTAATGGATAGAATTTTTCACCTGTATTTTGATCTAAAATGCCTGAGTGTCGATGGCTGAATGTTCCACGTGTGCAGTCTTGTCCAGACAAACGAATTGGGAATCCTTCAATCTGTAGTGAACCGAAGGCCAAAGCTTCACCAGTTGACCAATCAATATTTTCTCCAGATGAAATCATTTTAGATTTTGCATCTAGAATTCTTGAAATTGTCCTGTGTGTGTTCCAACTATTTGGTAAGCGAGTTAAGGCTGATCCAATTTCATTAAAACGTTTTTTCGTAATTGCTGTTTTACCACGTTGATACTCAGGGTCTTTAGATTGTAAATGTTTCCATCGTCCATCCAACCAGTCAGCTTTATTAGGTTTATATACTTTCCCCGCCTCAAATTCTTCATTCAAGCGCATTTGGAATGCTGCTTTCATATCCTCGATTTCACCTTCAGGAATTAAACCATCTTTTACGAGACGTTCTGTGTATATTGATAATGATGTTTTGTGAGTTTTGATTTTTTTATACATTTGAGGTTGAGTAAACATAGGCTCATCACCTTCGTTATGCCCAAATCTTCTGTAGCAAAATATATCTAGTACAACATCTTTGCGAAATTTTTGCCTAAATTCTGTTGCAACTTTTGCAGCGTGAACCACAGCCTCTGGATCGTCACCATTAACATGGAAAATTGGAGCTTCNACCATCAATGAAATATCTGTTGGGTATGGTGATGAACGACTATCATGTGGAGAAGTTGTAAAACCTATCTGGTTATTTACAACAATATGCATGGTTCCCCCAGTTATATGACCTTTCAGACCTGATAAGCCAAAACATTCTGCTATTACACCTTGACCAGAAAAAGCTGCGTCACCGTGAAGTAGTACAGGCATTACTGCTCCACGATCTCGGCCATGTTGATCACCTTTAGCTCTAGCTTTGCCCAGAACTACAGGATTAACAGCTTCTAAATGTGATGGGTTCGCAGTAAGCGAGAGGTGAACTGAATTTCCATCAAATTCTCTATCTGATGAAGCGCCAAGATGATATTTTACATCTCCGGAACCTTCTACATCGTCAGGTTTGTATGACCCACCTAAGAACTCGTTAAATATAGCGCGATATGGTTTTGACATAACATTAACCAAAACATTTAAACGGCCACGATGTGGCATTCCAACGATGATATCCTTTACGCCTAATGCACCACCTTTTTTGATAATTTGTTCCATTGCTGGAATTAAAGATTCAGCTCCATCTAGACCAAAGCGTTTTGTTCCTGAGTATTTAACATGACAAAACTTTTCAAAACCTTCAGCTTCAACCATTTTATTTAATATTGCTTTTCTGCCTTCTTTTGAGAAAAAATGCTCTTTATCCCAAGACTCTATTCTCTCTTTTAACCATGTAGCTTCATCTGGATTAGATAGGTGCATATATTGTAATGCAAATGTACCGCAGTAAGTCGCAAGCAATTTATCAACTATTTGACGCATTGTAGCAGATTCAAGACCTAAAACATTATCCAAATAAATAGGCCGATCCATGTCAATTTCATTGAATCCATAAAATCTGGGATCTAGCTCTGGGTGNGGATCTTTTGTACGTAAACTCAATGGATCTAGATTAGCAATTAAATGCCCTCTGATACGATAAGCACGAATAATCATTAAGGCTCTCATACTATCGAGAACCGCTTGCTGGATATCAGAATTTGAAAACGATTTTCCATTTTCTAATGCATTTTGTTGAATTTTCTTTCCTGCAATGTTTGGATCTTCAGCCCATTGACCATCAAGTGCTGAGGTCAAGTCATCATTTGGAACTGGAGGCCAATCAGGGCGTGACCATGAGGGCCCAGATGCTTCTGCTACTACATCAGAAATATCATCGGCTAATTCTGAAAAGAAATCCTGCCAAGATGAGTCAACTGAACTGGGGTTTTCTACATATTGTGCATAAAGCTTTTCTACATATTCAGCATTATGCCCTTGTAGAAATGAAGAAGCATGTAGTTGTTCGTTTGTCAGCCTATCAGTCATTTGTTTCACCTAACCAAAATTAATTTTCTGCAAAATCTATTTGAATACTTGGCCCATAAGGACCAAATAAATTATTTTCATCCAATTGCTTTTAAAACAGCTTCACCTAATCCAGCAGGACTGTCGGCTACGACAATTCCAGCTTGACGCATTGCTTCAATTTTTGAGCCTGCATCACCTTTGCCTCCGGCAACGATTGCTCCCGCATGGCCCATTCTTCGACCTGGAGGTGCAGTGACACCTGCAATAAATCCTGCAATAGGTTTTTTGCGACCTTTTTTTGCTTCATCAATTAGAAATTGGGCAGCCTCTTCTTCCGCACTACCACCAATCTCTCCGATCATGATGATTGATTGTGTTTCTTTGTCAGCCAAAAACAATTCAAGTATGTCAATAAATTCTGTGCCTTTTATTGGGTCGCCGCCAATTCCAACAGCGCTTGATTGGCCTAATCCAGCATTGGTTGTTTGAAAAACTGCTTCATATGTCAAAGTCCCAGAGCGAGATAAGACCCCTACAGACCCTTTTTTGAAAATCGACCCAGGCATAATTCCAATTTTGCATTCATTAGGTGTCATTAGTCCTGGACAATTACCACCTATTAATCGTGAATTTGAATTTTCTAGTTTGTTTTTTACGCGCACCATATCCATCACAGGAATACCTTCGGTTATGCATGTTATCAAATCTATTCCTGCGTCAATGGCTTCTTCTATTGCGGCCGCTGCACCTGCTGGTGGAACATAAATCACTGACGCGGTTGCGCCTGTTGCGTCTCTACCTTCTTCAACACTTGCAAATATTGGTAATTCTTTTCCATTTGTTGATTTCCAATTAGTACCACCTTTTTTTGGATGAGTTCCACCGACCATTTTTGTGTCAAAATATGATAATGCTTGTTCAGTATGGAAAGTGCCTGTTTTGCCAGTTAAGCCTTGAACAAGAATTTTTGTTTCTTTGTTTATGAGTATAGACATCCGGTTACCCTTTCACGGCTTTGACAATTTTAGCGGCTGCGTCATCAAGGTCATCTGCAGCAATTACGTCAAAAGGGCTGTTGTTGATTATATCCTTGCCTTCTTGAACTTTTGTACCTTCTAGTCGAACAACTAAAGGAACGGTTAAACCCACTTCTTTAACGGCTTCAACTACTCCTTCAGCAATAACATCACAACGCATTATGCCTCCAAAGATATTTACTAGAATGCCTTTTACCTTGGGGTCTGAGGTAATAATTTTAAATGCTGCTGTTACTTTTTCTGCTGTAGCGCCACCTCCAACGTCTAAGAAATTTGCAGGTTCAGCACCTTTTAACTTTATGATATCCATTGTCGCCATAGCTAATCCGGCGCCATTAACCATACATCCAATTTCACCATCTAGTGCAATATAGCTAAGATCATATTTTGATGCCTCTAACTCTTTGGCATCTTCTTCTGTTTCGTCACGCAATGCTAAAATATCTGGTTGGCGAAATAATGCATTACCATCAAAAGCCATTTTGGCATCAAGGCATTTTAAACCGCCATTTTCCATGACTATTAAGGGATTGATTTCCAGCATATCCATATCTCTTTCAACAAACATACGATACAAATTAGATGTTAATTCAATGCATTCATCAATATTATTACCTGTCAATTTTAAAGCATTTGATACTTCTATACCGTTTTCTTTTGTAAAGCCAAATGAAGGGTCTATTGTTACTGTAATGATTTTTTCAGGAGTTTTCTCTGCTACCGCTTCAATATCCATACCGCCTTCTGTGGATGCTACAAATGAAATCCGAGAAGTGGTGCGATCTAATAGTACAGCGAGATAGAGTTCTGTTTCAATATCTGAACCATCTTCAATATAAATTCTATTNACTTGTTTNCCAGCTGGGCCGGTTTGATGTGTTACCAATGTATTACCAAGCATTTTTTCAGCTTCTGAAGCTGCTTCATCGATTGAAAATGTTAACCTAACACCTCCTTTTTCTCCTGCNGCTGGTTCTTTAAATGATCCTTTGCCTCGACCCCCAGCGTGAATTTGCGCTTTAACTACCCACAGTGGGCCACCAAGTTCGCTTGCTGCAGATCTCGCTTCTGAAGCCTTATAGACTGGCCGTCCCACAGATACTGGGCATCCGTATGACTTCAATAATTGTTTAGCTTGATATTCATGAATGTTCATCGCAAGTAGCTCCCTAGGGCGGTGAAGTGTTTATTTTTTAATACAGTAAAAAGTGCATTCTAAAAGTTAAAATGTATAATAATGGGTAAATATATTGTTTTTTTACTATTTTGTGATCACATAATAAATTACTGTGATCACAAAATCAAGATCGTACTTTGAAATTATATTATATTTAGACTACTCAAAAAAAAACACGCCTCGCAAGGCGTGTCTTTCAGAATATATTTTGATATTTATGCAAGTGAAGCGTCAATCGCAATGCAAGCCTCAACGAGGCCCTTAACGGCATTCACTGATTTATCAAATCCTGCTTGCTCTTCTTTATTGAGCTTAATTTCAACAACTCGTTCAACACCACCAGCGCCNATGACTGTAGGAACGCCCACATAGGTATCCTTCAGGCCATAACCATTTGAAACGTGAGCNGCACATGGAAGTAATCGTTTTTGATCCTTTAAAAATGCCTCTGCCATTTCAATTGCAGATGCGGCTGGCGCATAATAAGCTGATCCAGTTTTTAATAATCCTACAATTTCTGCTCCACCATCGCGTGTGCGTTGTACTATTTCGTCTAATTTTTGTTGTGAAGTCCAACCCATGTCAATTAAATCAGGTAAAGGAATACCGGCAACTGTTGAGTATCTAGTTAGAGGCACCATTGTATCTCCATGCCCACCTAAAACAAATGCAGTCACGTCTTTAACAGAGACATTAAATTCTTCTGCAAGGAAATGACGGAAGCGTGCACTATCTAATACACCGGCCATGCCACATACCATTTCAGTTGGAAGGCCACTGAATTTTTGAAGCGCCCAGACCATTGCATCAAGAGGGTTAGTAATACAGATCACAAATGCATTTGGAGCGTGTTCTTTGATTCCTTCGCCAACTGATTTCATAACTTTTAGATTTATGCCAAGTAAATCATCGCGTGACATTCCAGGTTTTCTTGCAACTCCTGCAGTTACGATGCAAACATCTGCACCAGCAATATCAGAATAATCCGTTGTACCTGAAATTTTAGCATCATATTTATCTACTGGGCCCGCCTCAGAAATATCTAAAGCCTTACCTTGTGGTATGCCATCAGCAATATCAAATAAAACTACATCGCCTAGTTCTTTTAAGGCCGCAAGATGAGCGAGTGTGCCGCCGATCATACCTGAACCGATAAGTGCAATTTTTGAGCGTGCCATTANTAATCTCCATTTTGATAAAATTTCGACCTCCTGCTAGTAGGAAAGTCCATCAAGAGCAAGTAACATATTAAGTTTTTTAGATATACAGTCTTATTTTAGTATATTTGTTGTTGAATATGACAGAATTTGTTCTAATTAAACCTTAATTGAATCATATAAATCTCAATTGGAAAGTTCACATCATGATCGCATATCGATTATTAACACATGAAGACACATCAGCGTTTTGTCATAAGGTGACCAAAGCGATCTCTAACGGGTGGGAATTGTATGGTGATCCACAATATACTTATGATGAAAAGTGGTGTGTTATGAGATGTGCACAAGCAGTAATAAAGAAGAATGATATCGAATACAAAAGAGAATTAAAGCTAAGTGAATTGTGATCACAAAAAGAAAAAATATGTTCACATTCCGAATAAAACTAAAAAATGTCCTATTTGTGCTGTGATATTTAAAATAATTAATATAACGAATGACTAATTCTTGATTTTTATGGGAGCAAAACATGTCAAAACGAGTTAAAGGCAACCGGCCTCTATCGCCTCATTTGACTATTTATAGACCTCAAATGAGTTCAATCTCATCAATTTTAGTTCGTATAACAGGTGTATCGCTTGCATTAGGATTTATACTTATAATTACATGGCTTTTAGCAGCTTCAACAAATGTTTACTATTTTGACTGCATAAACAGTATTCTCACAAGCTGGTTTGGTATAATAGTATTGATCGGTTCAGTATGGGCACTTTGTTATCATTCTCTAGGGGGTATAAGGCACCTAATTTGGGACATGGGTTTTGGCTTTGATTTAAAAATTGCAGACCGATTGGGGTGGATGGTAATTATAGGAAGTTTTGTCCTAACTATTTTTGTAGTATATTATAGTGGGCTATTGTTATGACTTTTAGAACTGATAGAGCAAAAGTATTAGGTTTAGGATCTGCAAAATCAGGTGCGGATCACTGGTTTGGTGAGCGATTGAAATCTGTGGCGTTAATACCGCTTACTATTATTTTTGTTTTAATAGTTGCACCACTTATTGGCAAAGATCACGCAACAGTTATTGCATCATTTCAAAATCCTTTCGTGAGTATTTCTTTAATCCTCTTCTTTTTGGTTTCATTCAAGCATCTTGAAGAGGGGCTTCAAGTTGTAATTGAAGATTACGTTCACTCAAAAGGAAGCTTATTATTATTGATTATATTTAATAAATTATTTTGTTGGACGTTTGGTCTAGCTGCTGTTTTTGCAATATTAAAAATTACCTTTGCAGGTTAACTGGAGAAGTTTGAATGTCATCATATGAATACATAGACCATGAATATGACGTAGTCGTTGTTGGTGCTGGGGGTGCTGGATTGAGGGCTACCTTGGGTATGGCAGAACAAGGTTTAAAAACAGCCTGTGTGTCTAAAGTGTTTCCAACTCGCTCGCACACAGTTGCTGCTCAAGGTGGAATTGCTGCTTCATTAGCAAATATGGACGTAGGTACATCTCCTAATGATCATTGGCAGTGGCATATGTATGACACTGTTAAAGGATCTGATTGGTTGGGTGATACTGATGCAATGGAATATTTGGTTAGAGAAGCACCAAAGGCTGTTTATGAATTAGAGCATTATGGAGTTCCATTCTCCAGAACAGAAGAAGGAAAGATTTACCAAAGGCCGTTTGGTGGACATACAACACAATTTGGAGAAGGCCCGTCTGTTCAAAGAACGTGTGCAGCCGCAGATAGAACTGGGCATGCAATTTTACATACTTTGTATGGCCAATCATTAAAACATAACGCTGAATTTTACATCGAATACTTTGCAACAGATCTAATCATGACCGAAGATGGCAGGTGCCAAGGTATCATTGCTTGGAAGTTAGATGATGGAACAATCCATAGGTTTAACGCCAAAATGGTTGTATTGGCTACTGGAGGATATGGTAGAGCATATTTCAGTGCTACATCAGCTCATACTTGCACAGGAGATGGTGGTGGTATGGTTGCGCGTCAAGGTTTAGCACTACAGGATATGGAATTTGTGCAATTCCATCCGACTGGAATTTATGGCTCAGGATGTTTGATAACTGAAGGAGCACGTGGAGAAGGTGGTTACTTAACAAATTCAGAAGGTGAACGATTTATGGAGCGCTATGCTCCTACATATAAAGATTTAGCATCTCGAGATGTTGTTTCACGCTGTATGACCATGGAAATTCGAGAAGGTAGGGGCATAGGACCAGATGGAGATCATATACATTTACATTTAAATCATTTACCCCCTGAAACACTTGCAGAAAGATTGCCTGGGATTTCAGAAAGTGCAAAAATATTCGCTGGGGTGGACGTTAATAAAGAACCTATTCCTGTATTGCCTACAGTCCATTATAATATGGGTGGAATTCCAACAAATTATTGGGGTGAAGTCTTAGATCCAACAGATGGTGATCATGATAAAATTTTACCTGGCTTAATGGCTGTTGGGGAAGCTGGTTGTGCTTCTGTTCATGGTGCAAATCGACTTGGTTCTAATAGCCTAATTGATTTAGTTGTATTTGGTCGTGCTGCGGCTATCAGAGCAGCAAAAGTAGTAGACCCTAACACCTCCAATGAACCCCTGAATGAAAAATCTGTTGAGAAATCAATGGCACGTTTTGATGGGATCAGGCATGCTAATGGCTCTGTGCCAACTGCAGAGTTAAGACTTGAAATGCAAAAAAATATGCAAGCTGATGCTGCAGTTTTCCGCACAAATGAAACACTTTCTGAAGGTGTTGATAAAATGGTTGAAGTCGCTAAAAAAGTTGCAGATTTGAATGTTACAGACCGTTCGTTAATATGGAATTCTGACTTAATGGAAACGTTGGAGTTAACTAATTTGATGCCTAATGCATTAGCAACAATTGTTGGTGCTGAAGCTCGCAAAGAAAGTCGAGGTGCACATGCTCATGAAGATTATGCTGAACGTGACGATATTAACTGGCGAAAGCACACGCTGTGTAGAGTTGACAACGAAAAAGTAGATATATCATATAGAAATGTACATCTTGAGCCACTAACAAGCATTGAAGAGGGTGGGATTGATATGAAGAAAATTGCACCAAAAGCGCGAGTTTATTAGTATTCAAAGTATTTTGGTTTTGCATGGCCTGATATAAGATTAAAATCACTGGATATATGATTAAACTAAATGAGTTGAAGAATTAAAACGCTAGTGGTAGATAAAAAAATATAAATAAAACTGTCATTGGCAGAAAAAAAGAATAATATATTAACAAGCAAAATAAATTTGCGAAGGTAACCAAGGAAGGATACAAAATGAACGTTTTGAAAATCACTGCAATCATAGCAGTAGCACTAACATTAACAGCATGTGCGGCAGATCAAGCTGCAAATACTGCTGTAACAACAGACTCAGCGTCTAGCAAACTTTAAGATACAAATTTAAAGTCTCTTAGAGGCCGAAACCCAATAATCGGCCTCTAGAAAAACTGTAATATCTAGATTAATTATAAGACGGTAAAATAATGGTTGAACTTACACTCCCTAAAAATTCTAGAATGACAGTCGGTAAAACATGGCCAAAGCCGGAAGGTGCAACAAATATACGCGCTTTTAAGATATACAGATGGAACCCCGACACAGGTGAAAATCCATCTCTAGACACATATTTTTTAGACATGGATAAATGTGGTCCAATGGTATTGGATGCACTTGTTAAAATAAAAAGTGAAGTAGATCCAACTCTTACGTTTAGACGCTCGTGCCGTGAAGGTATTTGTGGCTCATGTGCTATGAACGTTGATGGTATCAATACTCTTGCATGTATTTATGGCTTAGATGAGATAAAAGGNGATGTGAAGATTTATCCATTGCCACATATGGAAGTTATAAAAGATCTAATTCCTGATTTAACGCATTTTTATGCACAGCATGCTTCAATTATGCCTTGGCTAGAAACTAAGACGAATAAACCTGCTACTGAATGGCGACAATCTATTGAAGATCGTAAAAAATTAGATGGTTTATATGAGTGTGTGATGTGNGCATGTTGTTCAACGTCTTGTCCATCTTATTGGTGGAACGGAGACAGATATTTAGGGCCAGCGGCACTACTTCATGCATATAGATGGATTATAGATTCACGTGACGAAGCTACAGGCGAAAGACTTGATGAACTTCAGGATCCTTTCAAACTCTATAGATGTCATACAATCATGAATTGTGCAAAAACTTGTCCCAAAGGATTAAACCCTGCTAAAGCAATCGCTGAAATTAAAAAGAAGATGGTTGAAAGAACTATATAAATAATAAGATTATTTATATAGTTATNGTTTAATTACTTTAAATTTTTTCATTAACTCTATTAGTCATTATTTAATAAGATTGACTGTTTGTTCATAGTGCTTATTTTTAAAACTATGTCTCGCTTGATATCTACATTTATTACATGCTTATTTATATTCAGTGTTCCAACATTAATCCGTGCACAGGATTGTGAAATAACTCTTGAGAATATTTTATTTAATAGTTGTGATAAACAAGCTGTTATTGCTTTGGAATTTCATCCNTTAGAATTATCTTACGATACAAATAATTTACTTTCGGTAACTGGTGCTTATTCTAGTGGAGATAGATTTGGTGTTGAAGGCCTCGCCTTTGATGGAGCTCGACTTGTAAGTAACCGCTTCCAAAGGTGGGATGGTGTTTTCTTAGTATCACCAAAAGGTATTCCTTATATATTTAGTGCTAATAATATTAAATTATGGGATAAAAATTTTGATTTAACTATAAAAAATGAACGGGTAAAGTTTGTTAAACTTGCGCAATCAAAAGGTTGGAGCATGATACAATCTCACTTATTAATACTAGATGGGAATCTAGACTTATACGATGTTGATAATGCACGACGATTTATAAGGAGGATGTTTTTTATTAAAAATCAGTTTGGGGAGTCTATCAAACTAAAACAGCCTCAACTTTATATGAGGCTGCAACTGAAATTAAGTCTATGCTTGATCCTGATATGGTAATAAATTTAGATATGGGGGCGTATAATTATTGCCAAGTTTCTACTGAATTAGGACCAAAAGCATGTGGAGAATTACTTACAAAATCTGAGAACTTAACGAATTTAATAACGATACAATTGATAGAAAAAAATTAACAATATGTTTCTGGCCCAACATATTGGCTAACTGAATATCGATCGCCATAAGCCCATCCAATTGGAAGTATAGTTTCAATCTCATTTAATTGATCTTGGGATAATGTAATTTCTGATGCATTCACCCATTCCATTAAATGTTCACTTGTTCGTGTTGCAGGGATTGGGATAAGGTGTTGTCCTCTGTTTAAGACCCAGGCTAGTGCTGCAGTTGCAGTTGTCATTTTATTATCTGATGCCCAAGATCTAAAATCTTTTAGTATGGCTAAATTATCTGATAGGTTTGGTTCCATAAAACGAGGATTGTTAATTCGCAGATCTGGTGATGCCATATTTTCTCGTTTTGCAGGTTGATCTGTTAGCATTCCCCTACCTAATGGAGAAAAAGGAACAAATGAAACATTCAATTCTGCACAAGTTCTAATCAAGCCTAGATCTGGTAGTCTTGACCAAAGCGAATATTCGTTTTGTACTGCCATGCATGGATGAATCTTATGGGCTCTTCGAAGGGTCGTTGGAGAAACTTCAGATAGGCCATAGCCTCCAATTTTTCCAGNTTTGATAAACCCAGTTAAAGTTTCTACTACTTCTTCAATTGGGCGGCTAGCTTCACGGCGATGAATGTAAAATAAATCTACGTAATCAACACCCAATCTATGCAATGATTTATCAAGTGAGTCAGATAAATATTCATTTGAATTGTTAAATTGCCTAATAGGTTCAGTTTGAATTCCTGATTTAGTTGCAATTTTTATTTTTGCTTTTGTTTCTTTTAAAAACTGACCAATTAATTTTTCAGATGATCCAGATCCATAAACATCTGCNGTATCAAAAAAATCAATCCCATTATCGTATGCGCTGGCTAGGCACTTTTGAGATGTTTTGTCGTCTGTAGGTCCNAAAAAGCCAGTAATACTCATTGCGCCAAAGCCAATAGCACTCACATTTAAACCCTCATTGCCAAGTTTTCGAATTTTCATGGAGATCTCCTTTTGTGTAGATTACTGTAAGTGCAAGTTATTACAATATAATGTTTATAACATTCTGATTCATACATATCCTAATTGTTTACACAAACGAATTGCATGATATAAGGCCATAATTTCAATATGAAGAGAGAATAATGATAAAAGTTTTTGGACACAAAGCACCTGATACAGATGCAACAGCCTCAGCAATTATTTGGGCATGGTACTTGGAGCAAAAGGGAGAAACTGCTATTCCTTATGTATTGGGTGAACCAAATACTGAAGCAGCATTTGTTGTAAACTATTGGGGTTTTGACTCACCCGAAATTCTCAAGGATATTGAGCATGAACAAGATGTAATAATTGTTGATACAAACAATACTGCGGAATTACCTGAGAATATAAATAATGCAAATATCATTGAAATAATTGATCATCATCTCTTAGTTGGAAATTTGAAAACGAAAAATCCAATATCAGTTACCATTAAGCCTTTAGCATCTACCGCATCAATTATGGCTGGAATGATGGGAGATGATTTAATTAATGCACCTAAAGAAATTAAAGGACTAATTCTTTCTTGCATACTATCTGATACTTTAGAATTCAGGAGTCCAACAACAACTGAAATTGATATTAATTTAGCTAAAAACTTATCCAATGAATTGAACTTAAGTATTTCTGAATATGCACAAAAAATGTTTGAAGCTAAATCAAATGTATCTCAGTTCTCTGATCAAGAACTATTGCGAATGGATTCAAAGGAATATGAAGTAAATAACGTAAAGATGCGTATTTCAGTACTTGAAACTACAAGTCCTGCACTTATTTTATCACGAAAAGATAGTTTAATGAATAAAATGGAACATGTTGCAAAAGAAGACAATGTTGACCAAGTGTTACTTTTTGTTGTTGATATTCTTAATGAGCAAGCAACCCTTTTAGTGCCAAATGGCCAAGTAAAACAAATCGCAGAAAAATCATTCAAGGTGACTGTGGAGAGCGACGTTATTGTCCTGCCAGGGATAGTCTCTCGTAAGAAGCAAATTATTCCTAATTTAGTGATTTAAAATATATATTATTAAAATAGATACTTTTATTTAGCTGGTATTCTATGAACGTTTTACTGATAGTTATTTTAAGATGATTATTTTTATAAAAATATTTAAGGCTTTCTAGTGGAATATTCAGATGATCAAGCTGTAGCCTTTGACGCTGTAGCTGAAGCTTTATTGTCAGCTGGCATTGACTTAAAAAACGACAGTTTGTTACCACAAAGTGATAATAAAAATAAAATTTTAGCAATCTTAGGAAAAGCTGGATCTGGAAAAACCTTATTGTTAGCAAACTTAGCTGAATCTCTTATTAATGCGGGGGTAGAGTTAATTTCTGGCGATTATGAAGGTAAGCCAAGGAAAGACAGAAGAACTCTTGCAATTCTTGCACCTACTAATAAAGCAGCTAGTGTTTTGCGCAATCGAGGTGTCCAGGCGACCACTATTCATCGAATTTTATATACGCCTATGTATGATCCTGAATATGAAAAGTTTTCGGAATGGCTCAATGGAAATGATGACCGTCCAGTAATTGAGGGTCTAAACGAAATTGCTCTAGATAGAGCAGCATTATTTTTTAAGAATAATAAATCTATTCCCGGAGCTTTAGCAGCAGCTGGCTTGCGTGGTTCAGATTTCATAATTGGATGGAAAAGACGTGAAGAACCATTGGATATTGGATTTATTGATGAAAGTTCAATGTTAGATGATAGGCAATTTGAAGATTTAAAAGAAATATTTTCAACCCTCGTCTTGTTTGGGGATCCAGCACAGTTGGCTCCTGTTGGCCAATCAGGTGCAATGGCATTTGAGAACGTACCAAAATCACGTCAATGCCACTTAACGAGAGTACATCGTCAAGCAGGTGATAGTCCTATATTAGATTTGGCTCATTCATTATCAGATCCTAAATTATCTTTCCAAGAATTTGAACGTCAAATTGAGGCTATTTCTTTAAAAGATGATAGAGTTGTTTTATCTCAATCAGTGCAATGTGATTTAATGGCGAGATCTCCAGTTTTAGTTTGGCGAAATGCTACAAGAATCCGTTTAATTCAAGCATTTCGTAATGCATATGATGCACCAGTTGATCGGTTGTTATCCGGTGAACCTTTGATTTGTGATGGTATAGAATTACCGATGAAACACAGAAAAAAGCGCATAGATTTGGAGGCCCGCGGATTAATTAAAGGAGCGCAATGTGTATACCTTGGAGATGGGCGAAAACCAGGTTTTTCTAGATTACATGTGATTGGTGCTGAAGATCCACAAGTATCTGCAGCAAGTATTATAAAGATAGAGGCGCCAGATCAGGAAGAACCTTTCATACCTTTTGCAGCTCATATGGGTGCTGCATTTGTACATGGATCAGCTTGTACAATTCATAAAGCTCAAGGCTCTCAATGGAAAGATGTTCAAGTATTTGCGCCTGATCTGTTTGTGGCTGCTAAAATGGGGCGAGAGGAAGCTGGAATTCCATTGTGGAAAAGATTAGCTTATGTAGCAATCACAAGAGCTATTGATAGATTGTATTGGGTTAAAGCATATAAACTAGCACGCCCAACAACACCTCTACATACAGATGATTTGAGAAGCCAAGTATCTAATGAATTAACTTTAGAGCCCTTAGAATAATTTGCTTCTAAAAATCTATATATTTAGTGAATGCATTAATTAAAAAATAAGGTTCATCATGACCATAGAAACTATTAAAAATAAGATTGTCATAATTCCGCCAGTTTTCACAAAATCAGCAACTCTATAGCCGGCTGGTCCCATTATTAAAGCATTTACTTGATGAGTAGGTATCAAGAAAGAATTTGATGTTGATATCGCAACTGTCATTGCAAATATTGCGGGGTCACCACCAGATGCTACCGCGATTGATACGGCCAATGGTACTAATAATACAGTAGCGCCTACATTAGACATTATCAAAGTAAATACAGTAGCTAAAATAGCAATTCCTACTTGAAGTGCCCAAATTGGCCAGCCGTCTAAAATTGTAAGTACACCTTGGGCAATCCATTCTGCGGTACCAGTACTTTGGACTGCATGGCCTAATGGAATTAATCCAGCCAACAAGAATACTGTATTCCATCCAACTGCTTTATACGCTTCATCAATACTTATTACTCTAGATAGAATCATTCCAACAGCACCCACTAAAAGGCACAAAGATAAGCGTAACGGTGAGAATAATATTAATGCAAGTGCTATGCTGAAAAACAAAACAGCCCATCCAACTTTTTGAGGCCGAAGTTCTTCTTGAGGATAATCAGATGTTACAATTACAAAATCTTTATCTGATTTTAAACGTGTTAAGGACTCCCATTGAGTTTGAACAACAAGCGTATCTCCTGCATGTAACTCCATTACACCTATTCTACTTGGTTGGTGCTCTTCAGTTTCTACATGACTGTATGTTTCTTCGCTTCTATAGATAGCCAAAAGTGCCATGCCATATACTTTGCGAAATTGCATTTCTCTAGCCGTTTTTCCTATAACAGATGAATTTGGAGGAATTACAACTTCAGCAACACCAGCTTTAGTTGGAACAAACTCTTCAGCAAAAATATCTAATTGAGGTTTAACTTCCAAACCATAATCTTCACACATTTCTTGGATAACTTTTTTCCGACCTAGAATTGCCAACCTGCATGGTGGTGTGATTTTAGTATCTAATGTTGGACCAACCCATCTCTTGGCATTATGATATGTGCCGATTACATAAATGTGGTGAGCATCCATTAGGTCACCTAATGTTTCACCCATTAATATAGAACCCTCTGGGACAACTACTTCGACAATATCAGCTTTTAATCCATATATTCTCTTTAGGTAATCTTTCACTGATTGACCTGCAGAACCGGCTGATCTGCCTCCTGATCCAGGTAATACCCACCGCCCCAAAAGCACAAAATATAATATACCTGTAATAACTAATGCCAGTCCAATTGGTGTAACAGAAAATAAGCTAAATGTTTCCATTTTTAGGTCTGTAGGTAATTTTGCATTAGAAGTAATAATTAAATCATTTAGTAAGATTAAAGGCGATGATCCAACCATAGTCATTGTTCCACCTAAAATAGCACAAAAGCCCATAGGCATTAATAATCTAGACATTGGTATTTCAGTTCTTGCAGATATACGACTAACGACAGGCAGAAATAATGCAGCTGCGCCAACATTTTGTAAAAAACTTGAAATAAAGCCGACTGTACCTGATACAACAGGAATGATGCGTTTTTCAGTTGTGCCGCCAAATTTTAAAATACGTGCTGCAACTGTATTCATTAGTCCTGTTTTATCTAGCCCAGCTCCAATTATCATAACTGCGATTATCGAAATAACAGCATTAGAAGCAAAACCATCAAATAAATGGTTTACATCTGCAAGGCCATTTAATGCAGGAATATAGCTTAGTGCACCCAATAGAACCATCACTAGAAGCGCTGCTAAATCAACTCGTACAATTTCTGAAACAAATAAAAATATAGTGAAAGCCAAAAGGCATAATACAGCAATCATTTCAATGTTAAGTACTATTAAATCCATTGATTTCTCCAAGAGGCTTTTATCGTATTATTATGCCTTATCGAAAGTTGTTACGCTTAGCATCACAAAAGCGTAAAATTTTAAAAATATTTTACGCTTTTCTTATTCATCTATTTAATTGTGCCAATATGCACATCATCTCGAATACAACTGAAATTCCAAGCCAGGAGGTTGCTCCTGACTGATCAAATGGAGGTGAAACTTCAACTAAATCCATTCCAATTAAATTTACACCATTTAACTCTCGAACTACCTGAAGTGCTTGGAAGCTGTTTGGTCCACCAACTTCAGGGGTTCCTGTGCCAGGTGCAAAGGTTGGGTCAATAAAATCAATATCGTATGAGCAGTAAGTCTTCTCATTGCCAACAATACTACGTGCTTGCTGCATGATATCTTTTATCCCACGATCAAATAATTCTTCAATTTGAATTATTGTAACACCTTGCTTTCTGCCCCACTCAATATCTTCTCCATCATACATACTTCCTCTTATGCCAATTTGTATGACGCGTTCAGGGTCAAGTAACCCTTCTTCAATGGCGCGTCTAAATGGGGTGCCATGTGTATATTTGTAACCATCAAAGTAACTTTCAAAAAGATCAGTGTGGGCATCAAAATGTATCATTCCAACGGGCTCTTCAGAAGCAAGTGATCTCAAAACTGGTAAGCTTGTTAAATGATCACCACCGACCGTCATTGGGATAATCCCTTTTGATTTAACTTTGTTGTAAAACTCTGTAATACGATTCATACAATCTTGGATATCTGCTGGATTGACAGGAGCATCTCCTAAATCTGCAAAGTTTGCTAATTCAAAAGGTTTTATGCGTGTTGCTCCATTCATAGCTCTTATCATTGTTGATAGATCTCGCATTTGGCGAGGGCCATGGCGTGGGCCGGGCCTGTTTGTTGTTCCAGCATCCCACGGCACTCCAATTAATCCAAAATCAACATCTTTTATATTCTCATCGTTTAATTCTAGATGGGGTAGGCGCATAAAGCTTGGAATTCCAGCAAAGCGAGGTAACTCCATTCCATCTACNGGTTGGAAAAATTTATTTTTTGGTGCACTCATTTGTATTCTCCTTGATTGCAAGAATGTTTGCATTTTTTCAAAAACTACGCCAGTATTTTAATCATATCTATTAGGAAAAACTATGGCCAAAACAATTCTAATTACCGGTGCAAGTAGTGGTATAGGCGCTTCTACAGCAAAACTATTTTTAAGCCGTGGCTGGAATGTTGGGTTAATTGCCCGAAGAGAAGACAAACTTGCAATAATTGCTNATGATCATGGAAACTCTTTGTGTGTAAAGTGNGATGTTTGCCAAGAAAATCAGGTTAAAAATGCTTTTCAGCTGATGGTTGATCATTTTGGTGCAGTGGATGTTTTGTTCAATAATGCTGGAATTTTCACCCCACAAGCACGTATTGATCAAATTGATATTAATGATTGGCAGAAGTCTATTGATGTGAATCTGACGGGTATGTTTCTCGCTGCACGCGAAGCTTTTAGGCATATGACTAAAANCGGTGGCCGCATAATTAACAATGGTTCCATCTCAGCACATACACCTCGTGAAGGATCTGCGCCTTACACTTCAACAAAACACGCAATTACAGGTCTAACAAAAACCATAGCTTTAGATGGTCGGGATCTTAACATATGCTGTGGACAGATAGATATAGGAAACGCACATACAGAGATGGTTGCAAATCTTAGTCATGCAAATGGAGTTGTTGAAACTATGGCAGTTTCAGATGCAGCAGAGGCTGTTTGGAATATGGCTCAACTCCCACTAAGCACTAACATTCTGACAATGACTATAATGGCAAATAAGATGCCATTTGTTGGTAGGGGTTAAATAGATTTGGTCATTATAATGGCATCGATTTTTTTGCCTTCGGGTGATGAATAATAATCTCTACGTTTACCCGTAATTTCAAAATTACAGCTTTCATATAATTTTAACGCTGGATTATTATTTTTTGCAACTTCGAGAATAATTTTATTTATTTTTTTTTCCAAACATCTATCTTCAAATTCATCCAACATTTTTTTTGCAATACCTAGTCTTCGTTTCATTGGATCCACTGCTAATGTTAGAATTTCAGCTTCATAATCTGTTAGCATTCCAAGTAAAAACGAATTCTCACCTGATATTAAAAATGTAGAATCTTTAAGTAACAATTCATCAAATTCTGCTTCTGACCATGGTCGAGGGGTAATGAATGATCTGCCATGTATGTCTGCTAGAGCATTTGATTTCATGGTATTATTTTTGGTGGCTGTTCTTTAGGTAAATCGGCATTTGGTTCTTGTAAATACAATGGTGCTGGGCGTGAATTTTTCAAACCAATTTTATCTATAGCTAAACGCGCTACTGCGCTTGGAAGGATACATATTGGAGACTTAGAATTTTTGAATAAATCAATATTTTTATCATCTTCACTCATAATCGTATTTATAGAATGATCTATACTTTTAATATTTATGATACTGGGTTTAGTTAAAGCAGTTCCATCTAAGAAATCTTGGAGATATACATTTCCCCGCCTTGCATCCATTATAACTGATACTTTACCCTTTGAGTCTAACGCCATTGCCTCTAATCTTGAAATACCAATAGCAGGTTTTTTGAGTGATAATGAAAGACCTCTAGCTGCAGAAACCCCAACGCGAACACCTGTAAAGTTCCCAGGTCCTACACAAACTCCGATTGCATCTAAATTTTGCCAACTTATGCCTGCTAAATTCAAAACTTCTTCACACAATGGAAACAATCTCTCTGCTTGACCTTTATTCATGGGTTCAATGCGTTGATCAAAACATTTGCCATCTATAAATAAAGAGACCGCGCAGTGCGCGGCCGATGTATCAAATGCTAATACAAACTGATTAGGCGGCAACAGGACGAACCTCTGTTACTTCAGGTATGTAATGGCGTAGTAAATTTTCTATACCCATTTTTAAAGTAATTGTTGAAGATGGGCATCCAGCGCAAGCACCTTGCATATGCAAGTATACTATGCCCCTTTCGAAGCCATGAAATGTAATATCTCCACCGTCTTGAGCGACAGCTGGGCGAACTCTTGTATCTAATAGATCTTTAATTTGGTTTACAATGTCAGAGTCTTCACCAGTATGTTCTGCATGACCACCAGAATTATCTTCACCTTCAATAACTGGCTGCCCAGATTGAAAGTGCTCCATGATTGCGCCAAGCAATGCGGGTTTTATATGATCCCAATCAGCATCTTCAGTTTTTGTAATTGTTACAAAATCAGGACCTAGAAAAACTGCAGTTGCACCATCCACTGCGAAAATTCTTTTGGCCAACGGAGAAGATGACCCAGCTTGAGGTGATGGGAAGTCAGCTGTGCCCATATTCATCACAGTTTGACCAGGGAGGAATTTTAATGTTGCTGGATTTGGAGTAGATTCGGTTTGAATAAACATAAAGACACATCCTCGTTTAAGTTATACATTATTTACTTTTTTATATAATAAAGTCAACNTTTAGAATAATTCTAAATTACACCATATTCATTTAATTAAAGATTAATTTGTAAATTTATCCATCAATTTTTGAATTGCTGAGCGGCTATCAAGTTCGGGTATATCTTCTTTTATAATTCGTTCTTTATTGGATTTTGTAGGTTTTTCACGTTGTGGTACAGTCCTCATTGCCACAGCGTTCATAAACTTACCTGCATCATTGTTTNCAAGATATATAGCGCCATCACTTATTCCAAATAATAAATCTTGAAGCCAATTTTGATCATTTTTAGCAAAATCACTTAAAACATAATTAGCAACTCTGTCTTTATGGCCAGGGTGACCTATGCCCATTCGAACTCTGTGGTAGTCTGCGCCNATATGTTGGTGAATAGATCTTAGTCCGTTATGCCCAGCGTGACCCCCTGATATTTTTACACGTAGTTTAGCTGGTGCAAGGTCTAGTTCATCGTGAAAAACTATTATGTCTTCTATTTTAATTTTGTAAAATTTTATAGTTTCGCTAACCGACTGGCCGGATANGTTCATAAATGTCTCAGGTTTTAGTAGTATAACTTTTTCATCACCTAATTTCCCATCAGTTATCTGGCCTTGAAATTTATTTTTCCATGGTGAAAATGAATGATCATTTGCGATTTGGTTTAATGCCATAAACCCAATATTATGTCTGTTATTAGTATATTTTTTGCCTGGGTTGCCTAGGCCAACGAACAATTTCATAGTTTACCACTTTTTAAAATTGAATTNAATTTAATACACCCAATAATAAGTTGCAATTAATCAAGATGTTTAAATGAATTTAAATGTAACATACATCAATAAAAAAGCCCGCGCAAATTGCGCGGGCTCAAATATTCTTTTAGTGAGAATACTTATGCTTCTGAGTCAGCTTCTGGTGCTTCACCTTCTGGTGTTTCGCCTTCTGCTGCATCTTCTGCTACATCTTCATCTTCGTCATCAGCTGCGCCACCCGGTGCGGCAATATTAGCAATTACGAAATCACGATCTGCAATTACAGGACGTGTATCTTCTGGTAAAGTTATGTCTGAAATATTTATAGTTTCACCTATTTCAAGATTTTCTAAATCAGCTTCAATATAGTCAGGAATGTTTCCAGCAGTTACCATTAATTCTACTTCTGCACGAACGATAGTTAATGTGCCACCTTTTTTCAGACCAGCACTTGTTTCTTCGTTCAAGAAATGAACTGGGATATTCATGTTAATTCTACTGTCACGTTTCAATCTTAGGAAATCGATATGTGTTGGTAGGTCTTTAACCACATGTCGTTGAACGCCACGGCAAACTGCACGCACATCATCTGAACCTTCAACTTTTAAATTGAATAGTGTTGACATGAATCCGCCATCTTTTAGCTTCTTAAATAATATATTGAAAGGTATTGTAATAGCTTGTGGTTCTTCACCACCACCATATACAACTCCAGGTACTAAGCCATCACGTCGAGCTTGACGGGCGGCTCCCTTGCCTGTCCCCGCGCGCGGCGTTAATTCTAGATCAGGAATTTTTCCTGCCATGATAATTCTCCATAAATTAGGGCCATCCTCCAGGGTGTATGGCCATTGAAAGCGCCGTATAGGACAGTTTTATGCTGATGTGAAGAGATTTATTGTTCTAAATACAATAAAATGTTTAATTTTTTGCCTGTGTTTTATACTTTATTAATGGGTAAAATCTTTTACTTTTCCCAGTCACCTCTAAAGTCCTTTGGGATTAATAAATTGTCACGGGACATATTTGTTATATTTCGTTCGCCACATAGAGCCATGGTTGTATCTAATTCTTTGTGTATAATGTCTAATGCTTTTGAAACACCCTTTTGGCCCATTGCCCCCAAACCATAAATAAATGGCCTGCCAATCATAACCCCTTTGGCTCCTAGTGAAACAGCTTTTGCTACGTCTTGACCTGATCTAATCCCACCATCCATCCAAACTTCAATTTGATCACCAACTGCATCTATTATAGAGGGGAGTGACCTTATCGATGAAAGTGCACCATCAAGTTGGCGTCCTCCATGATTTGAAACAATGATAGCATCTGCACCTGTTTTTACAGCCATTTTTGCATCTTCGACATCTTGAATGCCCTTTAAAATAACTTTGCCTCCCCATCTTTTTATGATCCAATCCAAATCATCCCAGTTTAGGGTACGCATAAGTGTTTTTGCTGACCAATCTGATAAACTAGTTAAGTTTTCAACGCCCGTCGCGTGACCAATGATGTTAGAAAATCCATGCCGTTTTGTCTGAAGCATTCCTAAGCACCAACGAGGTTTTGTTGCCATATTTAACATGTTTTTAATCGTAAGTCTTGGTGGTGCTGTCATCTGATTTTTTATATCTTTGTGGCGTTGGCCTAAAATTTGTAAATCAAGTGTTATAACGAGTGCAGAACAATTTGCACTTTTTGCACGATCAATAAGGTTTTCTATAAATGGCCTATCATTCATGCAGTAAAGCTGAAACCAAAATGGTGTTGAAGTATGTTTTGCGACATCTTCAATTGAGCAAATAGACATTGTTGACAAAGTAAATGGAATGCCAAATTTTTCGGCGGCTCTTGCAGCTTTAATTTCTCCGTCAGGGTGTTGAAGTCCAGTCAATCCAACTGGGGCCAGTGCAACTGGCATTTTAACATTCTCTCCAAGCATTTTTGTGCTGGTTGTGCGATTTGAAATATCTACTGCAACTTTTTGTTTGAAGTAAAGTTTATTAAAATCACTTACATTTTCTCTAAATGTTTGCTCTGACCAAGATCCACTTTCAGCATAATCATAAAACATCTTTGGAACTCGACGTTTGTAGATTGGCTTAAAGTCATCAATTGAAGTTATGATTTTCATAAAAAATCTCTATTGGTAATATTACTTTACCAATTTAGCAGAGTGGCGTGTTTTCGTCAATTAAGTTATTTTTTTGCACTATGGGCACCATCAGATAAGCTTTTTACAAATTTTAATACATTTGTAACTGTTTCACCTGCAGCTATTTTTGATACTATTGCAGACCCAACCACCGCTCCGTCAGCATGCAAAGCCATATCATGTGCTGCTTGAGGGGTATTTATCCCAAATCCAACAACAATAGGTAAATCAGTGCTTTCTTTAATGCGTTTAATTTCTGCACCCACCTTTGCAGCATTTGCGGAGCCAGCCCCTGTAACGCCTGTTACAGCTACATAATAAATAAAGCCACTCGTGTTGGGAAGAAGCTTAGGCAAACGCTGAGTATCAGTAGTAGGAGTTGCAAGCCTTATAAAATCCAAACCTAAATTTTTTGCTGGAATGCATAATTCGTCATCTTCTTCTGGGGGTAAGTCCACTACTATAAGACCATCAACACCTGCATTTTTAGCATCTGAGATAAAAACCTCAACGCCATGGCTATAGATTGGATTATAGTATCCCATTAAAACAACAGGCGTAACATTGTCGGTTTCTCGAAAGCTTGAAACCATTTTCAAAGTTTTCTTTAGGGTCATTCCACCTGCCAATGCACGTTGTCCAGCTAATTGTATCGTTGTGCCGTCTGCCATTGGATCAGTAAATGGCGCCCCAATTTCTATTATATCTACCCCTGCATCAGGAAGGCCTTTCATGATTTCTAATGTGGTATCATAATTTGGGTCACCTGCCATGATATATGATACAAAAGCTGACTGTCCTTTTGATTTTAAATCTGCAAATTTTTTGGCAATTCGTGACATTATAATACTCTTTCTTAGTTTAAAAAAACCTTTGCTGTAAAAATGGAGTAATTTCAAGTCCTGGATTACTTGACCTTTGCCCCAATCAAACGATAGATGCCACAAACATTAATTTAAAGGTTGAAAATCATGGGTTTTAAAACTGGTATAGTCGGAATGCCGAATGTTGGTAAATCAACACTCTTTAACGCGCTAACCCGAACTGCTGCTGCTCAAGCAGCTAATTTTCCATTCTGTACTATAGAGCCAAATACAGGTGAAGTATCTGTTCCAGATGAGCGGTTAGATCTGTTATCACAAATTGCTAGCTCTAAAACAATTATTCCTGCTCGTATGACATTTGTTGATATAGCAGGTCTTGTTAAGGGTGCTTCGAAAGGTGAAGGATTAGGAAATCAATTTCTTGCAAATATTCGTGAATGTGATGCAATTGCGCATGTATTAAGATGTTTTGATGATGATGATGTTACCCATGTTGATGGTCGGGTTAATCCAATAGAAGATGCTGAAACTATTGAAACTGAATTAATGTTGGCTGATTTGGAAAATATTGAGAAGCGCATGCAGGGTTTGGTTCGTAAAATCAAAGGTGGTGATAAAGATGCAGTTATGCAGAATGATTTATTAAGCCGTGCTAAAGAAGCATTAGAAGCGGGAATGCCTGCAAGAACTTGCGTTATTGATAGTGATGAAGAAAAACAATGGAAGCAATTAACACTGCTTACAGCAAAACCAGTTTTATATGTATGTAATGTAGAAGAAGATAATGCGGGTAAAGGTAATACACATTCGGATGCGGTTGCAAAAATGGCTGCTGATCAAGGTGCGGCATCAGTCGTAATATCGGCTGCAATTGAAGAAGAAATTAGTCAGCTAGATAGTGATGAAGCGGAAATGTTTTTGAATGAACTTGGCCTGAAAGAGGCGGGTTTGGATAGATTGATTGCCGCTGGATATGAATTGCTTGGACTTCAAACTTATTTCACTGTTGGGCCAAAAGAAGCGCGTGCTTGGACTATTCGTAAAAATACTTCTGCACCGCAAGCAGCAGGCGTTATACATGGTGATTTTGAGCGTGGATTTATCAGAGCTGAAACAATTGCTTTTAATGATTACGTAGAATGTAATGGTGAGCAGGGCGCAAAAGAAAAAGGAAAAATGAGAGCAGAAGGAAAAACTTACATAGTTTCTGAAGGTGATGTTCTTCACTTCTTGTTTAATACTTAATTTTTCAGCAGTTAAAAATTTTACTTGTTTAAAAACTAATTGACAAATTAGGTGATAATAACGCACGTTTTGCATTATTATCACTTAATAGATTTAGGATATAATTTCATGAATGGTGGCTAGAGTTTTTTTGGGAGCCGACCAAAGAGGAGTGCTTACATGAATAAAATAGTTAATCATTTACCAACAAAAGATTTGCAAGCTTTAGATGCAGCACATCATATGCATCCGTTTACAGAAAATGCTGAATTAGCAAAAAAAGGTGTGAAAATTATTACTGCCGCTGATGGTGTTATGCTTACTGATTCAGATGGCAATCAAATCTTAGATGGGATGGCAGGACTTTGGTGTGTAAATATCGGTTATGGTAGAAAAGAACTAGCGGATGTTGCTTATGCTCAAATGCAACAACTACCATATTATAATACTTTTTTTCAGACTAGCCATGTACCTGCAATATCGCTTTCAGCAAAATTAGCAGAAATATCTCCTGAAGGATTTAATCATACCTTTTTTGCCACTGGGGGCTCTGAAGCGAATGATACAAATATTAGAATGGTCAGACATTATTGGGCTGCAAAAGATAAGCCTAACAAAAAGACAATTATCAGCCGAATAAATGGATATCATGGTTCAACTATGGGTGGAGCATCACTTGGCGGCATGAAAGGCATGCATGCTCAAGGTGGGTTACCAATTGCAAACATTACTTATATTGGTCAACCGGATTGGTATAATGAGGCTGGAGACCTATCTCCACAAGAATTCGGTCTTTTAAGAGCCAAAGAGTTAGAAGAGAAAATTCATGAATTGGGTGAAGAAAACGTCGCAGCATTTATTGCTGAGCCAGTTCAAGGCGCTGGTGGTGTAATAGTCCCCCCAGAATCTTATTGGCCAGAAATTCAAAGGATTTGTGATGAATATGATATACTATTAATCGCGGATGAAGTTATTTGTGGGTTTGGTCGAACAGGGCATTGGTTTGGCACTGACTATTACGGTATCCGCCCACATATAATGACAATTGCGAAAGGATTATCCTCTGGCTATGCACCAATTGGTGGTTCTATGGTTTGCGATGAAGTTGCATCGGTAATTAATAGTGCGGGTGATTTTGCTCATGGTTATACATATGGAGGACATCCCGTTGGAGCGGCAGTTGCATTGGAAAATCTGCGTATAATTCAAGAAGAAAATTTGATAGAAAAGGCAGCTTCAGACACAATGCCATATCTTGCAGAAAAATGGCATGATTTAAGCAACCATCCTTTAATCGGTGAGGCAAATATGGTTGGATTTATGGGGTCGCTTGTGATGACACCTGACAAGTCCTCTAGGGCTAAGTTTGCTGCAGATGTTGGAACAGTTGGTTTAATTGCGCGTGGGCATAGTTTTGGAAATGGGCTTATCATGAGGCATGTAGGAGATCGCATGATTATTTCACCACCAATTACAATAAGTCGTTCTGAAATAGATACTTTAATTAATTTGGCATCAAAGTCTTTAGATGAAACTCTAGCGGATATAAAAGACCAAGGGCTATATAAATAGTTGTTATATTCATGGGTGCATTTTTAAGGTGCACTTATTTATGCAGCTAAACGGTGAAAATAATGACTGATTTTATGACTGAATATGATTTGTATTGTACTCAACATGGGGTGCCAGAACGAATAGATTTAATGTTATGTGATATAAATGCAGTCCTTAGAGGTAAATGGCTACCGTCATCAGAAGTATCAAAGCTTTTAGATAATCAAGTTCGGATTCCACTTTCGACTTATGCACCAAATATATTTGGATTTGAAATTCCTGAAACAGGTCTAGGTATGATCCAAGGTGATCCTGATGGTATTTTAAAGCCAATTCTAGGAACTTTGAAGCCTGTCCCTTGGGCGAAAGGTAATGTTGCTCAGTTGATGGTTGAGATGCATGAGATGAATGGTGAAATATCTGAATTATCACCTAGATTAATTCTTCAAAGGATTGTTGATAAGTTTAAGAACAAAGGATTAAATCCTGTCGTAGCTTGTGAATTAGAATTTTATATAATTAATAAACGAAAAAACGTTTCTGACCCACCAACACCACCTGAAAGAACTCCTGATGCACAGAACTACGATCTTGAAGTGTTATCTCGATCTGAAGAAATGCTACGTGCAATTCAAAAAGCATCTAAAGTTTTAGGTCTTCCAATTGATTCAATAATTGCAGAATTTGGTCCTGGTCAATTCGAAATTAACTTCCATCATACTGGCGACGTTTTGTCAGCGGCTGATACAGCTGTAATTTTCCGACGTCTTGTTCGAGGGGTTGCAGATGAATACGATATGGAAGCCACATTCATGGCTAAACCATATGCAGACCATCCAGGAAATGGAATGCATTTACATACTTCAGTTCTTGATAATGAAGGTGTAAATATATTTGAATGTTCAAATGAAGAGATTGCGCCTGCACTTAGATATGCGGTTGCTGGTGTTTTGAATACAATGGAAGATTTTCAAGCTATTTTCGCACCTCATATGAATTCATACCGTAGGTTTTTCCCAGGCGGATTCGCACCCTGTGCGCCAGATTGGGGTCTTGATAATCGCAACGCTGGTATTAGATTGCCTGTAACTAAAGGGCCAGCTTCACGACTAGAGCATCGAATATCCGGTGCAGATATAAATCCATATTTAGCATTTGCGGCCATATTAGCTGGAATTTTGCATGGTATTGAAACAGAAGAAGAACCACCTTTGCCACTTGAAGATGCAAATTCGTCTCCAGCAATGCCACTAACTACTAATTGGAACCAAAGCCTAGATAATTTTGAAAATTCAGAATTTGCAAAAGCGCTTTTGGGTGAAAATTATTGTAATATTTACTCCGTATTAAGACGAAACGAAATTTCACAGATTACAACTGAAATTCCACCCATAGAATATAAAACTTATTTAAGTAGATTGTAGGAACAGATATGTCAGATAAAAAAGGGGATTTTGCATTTAAATCGAAGGATACTATGGGAATGTATCATGAAATGACTTATGGAGGAGCCTTATCTTTTTTAAGGCGAAAATATAGTCAAGATTTAAATGGTGTTGATGTAGCTGTCAGTGGAGTACCTTTTGACAACGCTGTTACTTACCGCCCAGGCTGCAGGTTAGGTCCAAGAGCTATAAGACAGGCATCAGTTCAATTAGCAGAATTAGATGCATTCCCATTTGGGTTTAATTTATTTGAAAATCTATCAATCGTAGATTATGGCGATTGTCATCTAGATCCACACCACCCAGAAACTATTGTGAAGGCCATCCAAGATCACGCATCAAAAATAATTTCTCAGGATACCAAAATGTTAACTTTTGGGGGTGACCATTTTGTTTCATACCCATTAATAAAATCACATGCAGAAAAATATGGACCTGTTACATTAATACAATTTGATGCTCACTGTGATACTTGGGAAGATACTGGTGGAATGGATCATGGTTCAATGTTTGCTAGAGCAGTTTCAGAAGGTGTAATAGATGCTTCTAAATCAACTCAGATTGGGTTGAGAACATATAATAATTCTGATCATGGGTTTGAAATATTAACATCTCCTTGGGTTCATAGGAATGGTATTGATGCTGCACTTGAGGTCATTAAGAATCGTGCAGGTGATAGTCCAGTATATATTTCTTGGGATATTGATGGATTTGACCCATCATATGCTCCAGGAACAGGCACTCCAGTTGTTGGTGGGCTTGCAACGTGGCAAGGGTTAGAATTACTACGTGGCCTAGAAGGTTTGGACTTGATTGGTATGGACATCGTAGAAGTTTCCCCAGCTTATGATGTTAGTGAAATTACAGCTATTGCTGCTGCAACTATTGGTCATGATTTTTTGTGTTTGCTGGCAAAACAAAAAGGTGCAAAAGGAAATATTATTGGACGTATATAATTCTTGAAAAGCATTGTTTGTTTTGCTTTCAACAATTTTCTGGTGCAAAAGGAAAGATGTGATAGCATTTTTATAATAAATATACATGAAGAGGCCTTATGAGTAACGATGATGAAAAAAGTTGGGTAAAAGAACTTCCAAAAGCATTTAAGGCTCANAAAGGTGCACGAAAACTAGAGGAAGTAGAGAGTATTATTCCAGATATTGCTGGTATGTCTCGNGGTAAAACTATGCCGGCACATAAGTTTTCTTCAACAGGGACTACTTTCTTACCTGTATCATTATTTTATCAAACCATATCAGGAGAGTATGTGGATATGGATGATATTGAAAATCAATGGACAGAGAAAGATATTGTATTGCGTCCTGATATGTCTACGGCGGCTGCTGTCCCGTGGTCTGAAGATGCATCTGTTCAGATAATCAATAATATCGAAACTCGAGAAGGTGAAGATCTACAAATAGCACCACGTAATGTTTTAAGAAGAATAATAAGCCTTTATGAGATAAAAGGTTGGCGCGCTGTAGTCGCTCCTGAATTAGAATTTTACTTAACTAAACCTAATACTAATCCATCAGAAGAAATACAGCCACCTGTTGGACGGACAGGGCGCATTGGAGCACGCCAGCAAGCATTTTCCATGGTTGCAGTGGATGAGTTTGGAGATGTGATTGATACAATTTACGATTATACCGAGGCACAGGGCTTAGAGATTGATACAATTATACAAGAAGGTGGTGCAGGGCAGATCGAGATTAATTTGATGCATGGAGACCCACTGGCATTAGCAGATCAAGTGTTTTATTTTAAGCGAACAATACGAGAGGCAGCATTAAAACATGGTGTATTTGCTACCTTTATGGCAAAACCAATGCGGGATCAGCCGGGTTCAGCAATGCATATTCACCAATCAATTGTGGATATAAAAACAGGCCAAAATATTTTTTCAAAGGCTGATGGTTCACCAACAGATTTATTTTATAATTTTATAGGTGGCTCACAAAAGCATTTACAAAATGCAGTACCTTTGCTCGCGCCATATGTGAATTCATACCGTCGCTTGGCAGGTGCCTATTCTGCGCCTTCAAATTTAGAGTGGGCTGCTGATAATCGCACTACAGGGCTACGCATTCCAAATTCTGGCCCGAATGCACGTAGGGTGGAAAACCGCGTAACAGGTAGTGATGCGAACCCTTATCTCGCAATTGCTGCTAGTTTAGCTGCGGGATATTTGGGTATGGTTAACAGTATAGAACCACGTGGTGCTGTTAATGAAGAAATCTTTGAAACCGATACTGGATTGCCGCATTCTCTGTTTGCTGCACTTACATTATTTGAGGCAGATACAGGTCTTCAAGAGGTATTAGGAACTGAATTTTGTAATTTATACCGTCAAATCAAACATGCGGAACTTATGGAATACCAACGCGAGATTTCACCTTGGGAACGCGAACATTTATTGTTGAATGCTTAAAAGATGGATTTGTTGACGGCAAACGATAAGCAAGGGAAATACCCGCCATCATATTATGCAGAGCATGCAACTCAACTTGAAAAATTTCCATGCCTTAAAAATGAAATACAAGCTGATGTTTGCATAGTAGGCGGCGGTTTTACGGGCCTTTCTACTGCATTACATTTGGCTCAATCAGGTTATAAAGTTGCTCTTCTTGAGGCGCAACGTCTTGGCTTTGGAGCTTCGGGGAGAAATGGTGGCCAAGTCTCTGGAGGCCAACGTATGGATCAAGAGGGATTAGAAGCAATGTTGGGTGATGAACACGCCAAAGCATTGTGGGGTATTTCGCAGCAGTCAGTTGATTTGGTACGTAATTTATCTGCAGATATGGATGATTGTGGTGTTGTTGATGGTATTATTCATACAGCACACCGCAAACGTTATATAAATGAGGAACATGCATATACTGATCATCTACGTAACAAATACGGCTATGATAAAATTCGCAATCTTAGCTGTGAAGAAACTCGTGATCTAATTAATAGCCCAGCATATTTTGGCGGCACACTTGATATGGGTGCTGGCCATATTGATCCTTTGCGATACGCTTTGGGGCTAGCTCGAAAATGCGTTGAATTAGGTGTTA
>JGI26114J46594_1000012_pt1 | contig 60894 bp, 39 predicted proteins | sample AOAMet1_18_M0_10_2_FD_46594 | JGI IMG/M metagenome (IMG submission 46594) | reverse complement strand
AGAGCCATATACGACTTCTTTCGTGACGTGTCGATAATTGTATCGGTCACAGCGTCAAAGTTCCTCAATCGGCTTCTAATGGATTCGGGAGTTCCTTTCGGGAATCATTCCGTTTCTGCTGTCCTGGGAGCTAACCAACGAGAACGAACGCTCACGGGTCTTGGGTTATGGCTGACCTTGTTACTCGATAGCATCGAGAAGAACCATTGCCGCAAGGCATCCGAACGCGCGGGGATATGAGTAAAGTAAACGAGACACTTATCGCGTTTGCAGATGATATCCTGAAGAGTGCGAAGAGGCATCTCGGAGGGAGAAGGATCGGCAAAAATAAGAACTACGGAGTCGCATCGGGTACGCTCAAGCGGTCTCTGAATTATCGCATTCGGGTACGTGGAAACGAGATACGAGAAATCAGTTTCGGAGCCAAAGGCAAAGCGAAGAAATACGCTCCATTCATTCACTTCGGGGTAAACGGCACGCGCAAGAATCAAGGGTCACCCTTTTCATACAAATTCGAGAACCCTTCCCGTAAGCATCGAACGGCACTAAAGAGTTGGATACGCGCAAAGGGTATCAAATCACGTGACGAAAAAGGTCGATTCAAAAAACAAAGCGCAGATTCTTTGGCGTATGTATTGGGTAGAGCAGTGAAGCGGAAGGGAATCGTCGGACTTCGGTTCTACGAGAAAGCGTATACAGCCGTTTCTAAACGATATACGAAGAAACTCGGAGCAGCATTCGCGGAAGATATCGCGGGTAAATTCAAAGCAAACCTCGGAAACATAACGATCAAAAACTAATGGCATCAATCGACGCAGGACCGGCAGAAGGATGGAAACCAGCCGGACAAAAACTTCTATTTACCCTCATTCCAGATGAAGCGGTTGATGACTCATATCGTTATATCGTGCAGGTAGAGGAGAACGGCACGGATATATCCAAAATTTACTTGACTCCAAACCCAACGAATAACGCCTTTTTTGATTTGTCCGAAGTTATAGCGGGACGGCTTGAGGTGGATTCTTTGAAGTACAACGCGACCTCGACGATTCACTCGTTTCATAACAAGATGTTCACCCGTTCGAACGACAACCTAAAGCGGTATCGTTTGAAGATTGGATACTTCGACGGAAGTTCTGAAAACCTCGCGGAAGATACGTCGGGATATTACTATCTTCTTGACGGTTACGAGCAACTATCGCAAGGGTTGTTTCCTTCGTTCTCCGATTATTACGGGTCAGCTTCAACAAAAAAGGTTTGGTTGACGGATCGCGAACCCGTGAACAACGTTATCGAAGTAAGTGCAGGGATTGAAGATAACGGGGTTGCAGCGTTTATCAATAGCGATGACACCGGCTCCGCAATCGTTAACCTCACCATCAAAATATACGACGTTCTCGGAAGCCTTGAGGATACCTTGACATACATCGTGAACGCTACCAATGGAGGGTTAGTTCCCACAACCACCTGGAGCGATTCAAACAACGATGCGTCACTTCTTTATGCTTATGTCTATCCCGGTTCATTGAGTGCTATCACAACGGCTCTGAATAATGTGGTCGAGGGTTGGGATTATTACGATGTTATTCCTTCAACATTGTCTGCACCAACGGGAAACACCCTCCGCATCCGTAACAAATGCAGGAACACGAAGAACGAACCTGTCCAATTGGGTTGGGCGAATACTCGGGGCGGGTGGGATTACCTACGTTTCAACGGGAAGAAACAAAAGACCGTAACGCGGGAGGAGAAGACTTATCGAAAGATCGTAGGGGATTACAGCGGTTCACAATTCAGCCTCGCTCCAAGCGCACGCGAAATCAAGCCGTACCAACTCGAAGCGAAAGAGACCTATCAACTCAACAGCGTTCTCACGATTGAGGAAGTGACGTTGATGCAGTATTGCATGAGGTCAAAAAATGTCATGGCGCGAATCGACGGGACGTGGGTTCCTGTAACCATCCAAACGAACTCGATGCAAATCGAAGAGGAGACGGTCTCGAAGGTGTTCATCACTTCGTTCAATGTTGAACTCGCACAAATTACCCGATGCTAAGACTAACCCTTGCAGGAAACGAAATCGAACTCTACGAGAACGAGCCAGTGAATCTGAGCTATCAGTTCTCCGATATCCAAGACATCAACGCTTCTTCAAGTAGCTTCTCGCAGACCTTCCGCGTTCCTCTCACCAAAAAGAATCAAGACTACTTCGGGGCGGTGAATGAGTTCGGTCTAATTACTACATGGAATCCGAAGGTAAAGGTCGACGCTGAACTCACTTACAACACAATCCCGGTCATGCGGGGATTTGCCCAGGTGAAAGCGGTGTACGTTCAAAAGGGCAAATATGCAGACGTGGAGATCGCGGTATTTGGTGAAACGGCTAACCTCTCGCGGGATATTGGGGACGGGATGCTCACCGACCTCGACTTGTCTGCTTATGATCACACATTGAACGCAACCAACATCGAAGCGAGTTGGGCGGGTAATTTATCCGGGGGCGTAATCCGTTACGGACTCCCAGACAAGGGGCAGAATTGGACTTCCTCGAATATATGGACATCAACAAACCCACTTGAACACGGGGACTTTACGCCATACTTCAGAGCGTCCAAACTCTTTGAGGAGATTATGACAGAGGCGGGATATACCTACGACTCTACATTCTTAACGCGGGTAGATGGTTTATATCTCGCGATGTACAACGGGAACCTCGCGATAAAGGGAGACAGAAACCCGCAAGCGCAAACGGCTTTTGTTGGCTATTCGGCAGATGTTACGGGTTTAAGCTCAACAACCTTTGTTGATTTAACCGGGTTCTCTGACTCTGCTCCGTTTTACGACACCGATAGTAATTTCAACGGCACAACATACACGGCACCCTTTCGAGCCTATTACACGTTTCGCGTATACGTACACGGTGTAATTGACCACCTCACGAACACGACACTCACAATGCGACTCGCAAAAGGAGGCTCGACGTTTTTAGCGACTATCATTGACAACCTCACAGGGGCTTTTTTCAATGGAGAGTCTTTCGTGGTTTTAACTGATCCCATTCTTTTAAATGCAGGAGACGCGGTATCGCTTCAATACGCATTAGCCAACTCAGGACATATGGTAGACTTTACCGGGACAGACGAACTCGGTTCAGGTGGCACAGGGTTTGAAGTTGTAGAGGTGTCAGGAGCAACGAGCGGACAAACGGTAGACACAGAAGCCAATATGCCGCAGATGAAACAGATTGATTTCATCGCAGGGCTTCAAAAGATGTTCAACCTTGTCTTTATTCCGGATCGTAACAACTCAAAACATTTAGAGGTGGAACCGTTCAACGATTACATCGCAAGCGGTTCTCAAAAAGATTGGACAAATAAGATTGACCTCTCGAAAGACCTTACCATCGCACCAACGACAGACCTGCAAGCAAGGCAGTACGATTGGACGCATTCGAACGGAAAAGACCTTATCAACGACATAGTGTTTAAAAACGCTTCGCGGGTTTATGGAAGGTATCGAGTTGATGACCCAGAGAACGACTTCGCTTCGGGCAACAAAGAAATAAAGACTCCCTTCGCTCCTCACGTCGCTTCATACATTCCCGGCACTCAATACGCAATCCATAGGATGTTGATTGATACGGAGCAAAACGATAAGACCATCAAAGACCCCCTTCCGCGTTTGGCGTTTTGGAACGGTCAACAAGACGGGACAATCTACTATCAGAACGACGCGAATTCAGCGACCACCACAGACAATGAGTATCCGGCTTTCTCGCAGTTCTCATCCCTTGAAGCAACGATCACCAATGAAGATTTGGGATTTGGTGCGGAGCGTCCATTCCATATCGTAGAAGCCAACCCATTGAATACCCTATACTACAAGTATTGGAGACCGTTCGTCAATGAGTTGTATTCTTCGGACGCTCGAAAGCTCACCGCGTTCTTCAGGCTCACCCGCTCCGAATTAGCGACGTTCGAGTTCTCGGATAAGATATATATCAAAGACACGTATTGGAGGATTCTTTCAATCTCGTATGATGCGACAAGTGAAGACCTGGTCAAAGTGGAGATGCTCAAGGTATTGGGAGAGATTCGGGATTGTGTTTGGCTTCCTGAATCAATCAATAAAGCAACGGGTGAAATACGCTTCGAGAATGCGCTCGGGACGTTTCTCTATCAACTCGGACCTCAGAACAGCTCCTGTTGCACAAAGTATGGTTACATCTATAACGCAACCGCTCAACGTTGCTACCAACCCTTCGAACAATGAGGAATCTTGACAATCATCGTTATATAGGAGAAGCGATCCAATTACTCCAAAACAAAGGCGAGAGGGTTCAAGTCCCGCTTTGGTTCAAGGCGTTGGATTGGTTCCTCACTTTCGGTTACATCTTCGGACTTGCTTACCTTCTTTATCTATCAATTAAATGGCTACTGAAAATATCGTTCTAAAAGTATCAGCAGACACCAGCGACGTTACAAGGTCAATTGATAAAGTTGGCGAAAGCGTCGACGGGACGAGTTCTGCTGTCGGAGGCTTAACAGGACAACTCGACAAGATGACCGGAGGAGCCGTGACAGGCTTTCGAAATATGGTCGGAGGGTTAAAGGGTGGGGTCGCTGGATTGAAGTCATTTAAAGTTGCTCTTGCTGCAACCGGAATCGGTCTTCTTCTTGTCGCTATCGGCTCGCTTGTTTCCTTTTTCACAAGCACAAAGAGAGGAGCGGAGCAACTCAAAGTCGCAACGCAAGCACTTGGAGCCGCGTTCGATGTTATCCGAGATCGTATCTCCAAATTCGGTGGGGCGTTGGTCAAGTTTTTCACGGGTGACTTCAAAGGCGCGTTGGATGATGTAAAGGGCGCATTCACAGGAATTACCGACGAGATTATTCGAGAGACCAAAGCCGCAGGAGACTTACAAAAGGCAATGAATGCTCTCAAGGACGAAGAGCGGGACTTCATTAAACAACGCGCAGAGACAAACAAACTCATCGCAGAAGCTCGCCTTCTCGCTGAAGATGACACCCTCGCAGTTGAGGAACGTATCGAAGCACTTCAACGGGCGGTTGACCTCGAGCAAGAGACGGTCGCACGACAAATCGAATTAGCTGAAGAGAGGGCGAGAATAGCACGGGAACAAGTCGCACTCGGGGAAAGCATGGAGGAAGATTTGCAAGCGGTTGCAGAAGCAGAGGCGGCAGTCATCGACTTGCAAACGGCATCCCTTCGAACACAGAAGAGACTGCAAACAGAACTCAACTCGCTGAAGGTGGAGGGCATCACCAAGGCACACGAGGCAATGAAGGCAGAGATCGACCTCGCGAATGCGACGGTCAAGGCTATGGAGGAGCGAAAGAAAGCCGAACAAGGTACACTCCAAGTAACCCAAGAGACAGCAGAAGCAACGCTCCAAACACGGACAACAAGTTTCGCGGATCAAGTCCTCGGGTCACAGACCACAGAGGAACAAATTCGCCAACAGCGGAAACAGACATTTGAGGACTTCTTAAACGGCGCGGAACTCGTAGGAATTCAGGGAGTTGAAATGGCATCCGCTGCGTTGGGTGCTTTGTCACAATTAAACGAAGCCTTTGCGGGTGAAAGCGAATCGGATCAGAAGAAAGCATTTGAAAGAAACAAGAAGTTTCAAGTCGCTCAAGCCATCATCCAAACGGGTATGGCTGTCACGGGTGCTTTGACCGCAGGTGGTAACCCTATCAAACTTGCAACCGGAGCGCAATTTGTAGAGGCAGCCATCGCAGCCGCGACGGGAGTTGCTCAAATAGCAACCATCAAGAAGACTCAATTTGGAAGCGGTTCAACGCCACCACCTCCAGGAAGCAGAGGGGGAGGTGCAACAGGAGCAATTCCGCAAAGCCCACAACTCGACCTCGGGTTCTTAGGAGCCGGAGCAGGACAAGCGGGCTTGAGGAGTTACGTCATTGCCTCGGAAGTATCGAACAGCCAACAGGCGAACCAACGAATAAACGATCAAGCATCATTAGTAGGATGAACATTATTGAACTCATAATCGACGAAGAAGCGGAGATGTACGGAATCGACGCAATTTCACTTGTAGAACAACCCGCCATTGAATCGGACTTCGTAGCTCTCAAGAACGAGCAAATCCAATTCAAGACCCAAGACAATGAGAAGCGTCTTGTCATGGGTGCGGCACTCATTCCCGACAAACCTATCTACCGAAAGAACGGGGAGGAGGAATATTACGTCTACTTTTCAAAGAAGACCGTACGTCGTGCGATGGAACTCTACTTCAAAAACGGCAACCAAGCGAACGCGACCCTCGAACACGAGCATACGTTGAACGGGTTGCATGTTGTCGAGAGTTGGATCGTCGAAGGAGAGCAGGATAAAAGCCGGATGTATGGACTCGATGTCCCGGTCGGTACGTGGATGGTCTCAATGAAGGTCGACAACGAAGCGATTTGGGAGAAGTACGTGAAGGAAGGCAGCGTAAAAGGGTTCTCTATTGAGGGATTCTTCACAAACAAGTACGAACTCGCAAAGGCAACCGTCAAAAAGGACAAGCGATACAAAGAGGGACAGCGCGTCGATATGGAGTCTTATAACGATTACCCCGACGGAGTGAAGAACAACGCTAAGAAGGCGGTTGAATGGGCTGAGAAGAACGGGTGGGGGTCATGTGGAACGGGAGTAGGAAAGCAACGAGCGAACCAACTTGCAAAGGGCGAGAATATCAGCGTCGAAACCATTAAACGGATGAGGTCTTATTTGAGCCGTCACGAAGCTGACCTCGAATCGTCAACCTCATTCTCTGACGGATGCGGCTATCTTATGTACATGGCTTGGGGCGGGAAGGCTGCTCTCCGTTGGTCGGAATCCAAACTCAAGGAATTGGAGCTTCTGTCAGCTATCGAAGTAGAACTCGGACTCGAATATCTTAAAAACCACCTAACGAGTAAGGATTGACCCCTTCAAATCGTTATATATAAAAACCCCAGAAGATGACTCTGAAAGAACGCATCTCCGATATCTTCGAAAAGTACAGCGTCGAACTCGCTGTCGAAGAGAAGGAGGAAACACAAGAGGTCGCATTTGCGACTGCTGTCCTCGATAGCGGACAGGAAATCCAAACCGACGCGGACGCATTCGCTGTCGGTGTTTCTGCTTTTGTCGTGAATGACGAAGGCGAACGAATCCCTCTCCCAGATGGAGACTACAAACTCCAGGACGGCTCTTTGCTCGTAGTAGCAGAAGGTGCAGTCGCTGAGATGAAAGAGGCAGAAGCCGAAGTCGAAGCGGAAGAGGAGAAGGAGGAAGAGATGAAAGCGGAGACCGAAGAGGTTCAAGCATCATCTGAGGTGTTGACTCGAGAAGCTGTTGAAGGCATGATTGCCGAAGCTATCGAAGCAACAAAGAAAGAATTCTCTTCACAAATTGAAGAGCGAGACGCGAAGATCACGGAGTTGAGCAAGCAAGCCACCCCGAGCATCTCACGCGCCCCAAAGATGGAGGTTCCAACTCCTGTCAACTTGACCGAATTATCAATGAAGGAGCGCATTGCCGCGATCCAAAATCAATTCTCTAAATAATGGCTAACGCTGTAATTACTTCAAACTACGCAGGCAACGCGGCTCTTCCTTACGTCGCTCCTGCTATCCTCTCAGGCGATACCATCGCAAATGGTTACGTCGAGGTTCTCGAAAATGTCCGATACAAAGCCAACCTTCGCAAGTTCGACGGTGTTGCTTTGCAAGCGGCTGGATGTGAATTCTCAAACTCAGCCGGCTCTCTAACTTTGACCGACGTTGTATTGACTACAACAGCACTTCAAGTCAATGAGCAAGTCTGCAACAAAGACCTTCGAACTGCTTGGGAAGCCAACCAGATGCGCGGTCAATCGTCAAACTCTCCCGCAGACTTCCAAGCGTTTGCCGCTCAATACGTAGCCGCAAAGGTTGCTGAAGGAGTCGAGCGCAACTTGTGGCAGGGAAACTTTGCTTTTGACGATGGCGGAACCGACGGGACTTATGATTCTTTTGACGGAATTTGCAACTTGATTGTTGCAGGTACTCCAGGACATGAGGACTTGTTAACTGGTGCAACTACAAGCTCAACAATCCTCGGACGTTTGACAACACTTTCCGCAGATATTCCAGACGTGTTAGCGGGTGACCCCGACACAAAGTTGTTCATGAGTCGCGCAATGAAGCAGCTTTACTTTACGGCTTTGGCTGGAACTGCTGAGTTGACTTTCCACGCTGCTGAAGCTGCAAACTTCTTTAACGGATATGAGATTATCACACCGGGTGGAATGCCGAACGACACATTCATCTTCTCGAAGAAGGAGAATCTGTACTTCGGAACCGACTTGTTGACGGATCACATCGAAGCGGCTGTCTTGAACTTGATGGGTGTAACGGGTGACGATGTTACTCGAATCATTATGAAGTTTAGCGCAGGGGTTCAAATCGTTGATTTGGGTTCTTTGGCTGTAGCTCGTCGCTCATCCTAATTCATTCGGGGAGGGGCGTAAAATCCCTCCCCTTAATTCCCTAAAAAATGGCTTGTACAATTACAATCAACGGCAGGGCGTTTCCCTGTAAAGATAAAATCGGGGGAATCAAGCGCGTCTGGATTAAGCAATTCGCGTCGGATGACTGGGTTCAAACAGATGGTGAAGTTGCCGCGAACTCTTCAGGAATTACACTCTTCGGTTTTGAGATTACGAAGAACAACGGATCACTTCAACAGACGGTGAATGCCTCGGTTGAAAATGGTACTGTTTTCTACTCTCAAGTTCTTGAGATGTCTTTGCCTAACTTAACGGAGGGAGACAATCAAGAAATTAAAGACTTGCTGAGTTCTCGCCTAACGGTTTTGGTTCAAGATGTCAATGACAATTATCTCGCTATGGGGGTCACAACAGGAGTTGAGGCAACAGGCGGAACAATTGGCACGGGAACGGCAAAGGGTGACTTTAACGGCTATCAAATCCAATTGACAGCTGAAGAGTCTACACCTGCTCCATTCGCAGACGCAAGCGATACCAACTTGACTTTGACAGCTGGCACTTGATTTCATTTTCTTTGGTTAGAATATAAAGGAAGGGGGAGGGCAATAGCCTTCCCTTTTTTGATTCAACATGATACACCTCAACCCAAACAGCGCAGACGAGCAGTTCATTTACTTGACGCTCGCAGAGATGAAAAAAGACTTTGACGCGTTCACGAATTATCTCATAATTTTGGAGAACATGGCAAGCACCGACCAACATGCATTTGTGGGAGATGTCGAAGTCGATAACGCTCGATATACAAAAATCAGCGTCTACACGAATCAACCGCTCGGATCATCAAGCCGTGTTCTTCTAACGGAGACAGGTCTCTACACGTATAAAGCATACGGACAGAACAGCTCAACGAACCTCAACGCGTCCGATGTTTCGGTTGTTGGACTCCTCGAGCAAGGGACTTTGAACGTAGCGGGTGCGACAGGCTACGAAATCCCGGATATCAACATCCCCGATAATTACATATATTACCAATAATGGAATTAATCCAACTCAACCAATACGAAGAGCGATCCTATCGGGAGACAGCCAACAAGATGGGCTTCGTTAATTACGGAGATGACAACCTCTTCCCGCAATACCTCGTCGACCTCTATCATTCCTCCGCTACTCACAACGCATTGTCGACAACTATTGCGATGATGATCTTCGGTGAAGGGTTTGACGCTACGACCCTCGATGGAAGGCTCGCTTTTGACCAATGGAATCTAAACGACGAACTCCGGAAGGCTTGTCTGGACTTTAAGATTCAAGGCGGCTTCGCTCTCGAGGTGAATTGGAGCATCGACCGAACGACTATCGCAAACGTCTCTCACCTACCTTTTGAGAATATCCGCTCGGGCTTCGTCAATGAAGACGATAAAGTCGAGTACTATTACTACTCGAAGGATTGGAACGATAAGCGAGAAGAGCCGTCGGAGATATGCACGTTTAACCCTGAGCGTAATATCGAACACCCCACACAGATACTTTACGTGAAGCCGTTCTCTCCGGGTTCGTTCTACTATCCGAAACCGGACTATGTCGGCTCGATTAATTACATCGAACTTGATAAAGAAATCGGGGTGTACCATATCAACAACATGAAGAATGGGATGAGTCCTTCGTTCTCCATACACTTCAAGAACGGCATCCCACCGCAAGAGGAGCGGAACCGAATCCGGATGGATATCGAGAGGCAACTCAGCGGAGCGAGCAACGCGGGCAAGTTCATTGTCACGTATTCGGACGATCCCGATAGAAAGCCGGACTTTGAGCCGTTCCAATTGTCGGACGCTCACAATCAATACCAGTTCCTCTCGGAAGAGGTTACTTCGAAGATTATGGTCGGACACCGTGTGACCTCTCCGCAAATGTTCGGGGTTGCGGTACCGGGTAAGCTCGGAGGCGGTGGAGAGCTTGCAGAGGCTTCGGAACTCTTCGAGAAGAATGTCATTGCACCAGCTCGACAAGTGGTCACAGAAGCCGTCAAAACGCTTCTCAATGCCGCTGGTTTAGACGCTCAACTTGTGCAGCTATCAGAAGAGCCGCAAGAAGTCAATCTCGATGGATGCGTCGACTATCTGACCGACAAAGGAGAAGAGATGTCGGATGAATGGGAATTGATAGACGAATCTCCCGTCGATTACGACCTTGAGAAAGCACGCGATGCGATGTGGGCTTTTGCTCGAGCAATCGTTCCAGAAGCAAGCAGACCAACAGGTGCAAAGAGCGAACAAGATACTGAGATTATCAAAGTTCGTTATACGTACGCACCCGATTCTGTCTCTGATGATAGTCGCGATTTCTGCAAAAAGATGGTCTCATCGGGTCGGGTTTACAGAAAGGAAGACATCGAAGCGGCAAGCCAAAGAGCCGTGAATCCCGGACTCGGTGCAAATGGTGCAAATACTTACGACCTCTTTCTCTTTAAAGGCGGCGCACGATGCCACCATTTTTGGAAAAGACGAACGTACCTCCGCAAGAACAACAAGAAGATCTCGGTCAACCAAGCGAAGAAACTCATCCGAGAAGCGGGAGTCGATGCGAAGCGTCTACCCGAGAACGATAAGCGAGTCGCACAACGTCCCATCGATATGCCAAACGAAGGTTTCATAAATCCCCGATAATGTCACTACAAGCAGAAGTTCTCTTTGTGAATCCGGATTACATCAAGCGGATCACCAACATAAACGGAAGCATCGAAGACGCTTATCTCGTTCCTTCGATTATCCTCTCTCAAGACAAGTACATCCAACTCTATCTCGGTACCGACCTCCTCGAGAAGCTGAAGACCGATATCTCGGGCAGTGGGTTGACGGGCGATTACGCTACTTTGATGAATGATTACGTTCGCAAGGCAACACTTTGGTGGACGATGGTTGAACTTATCCCGTCTCTTTACGTGAAGATGGACAACGGCTCGCTCGTTTTAAGGGTGTCTGAGTCCACTCAAACCATCTCACCGGATGACTTACATAGGGAAGTGGAAAGAGCGCGTCAGAACGCCCAATTCTACACGTACCGAATGTATCAATATCTCTGCAACAACTCCTCTTTGTTTCCTGAGTACAGTTCAAACACGGGTGCGGATATGCTCCCGCAGCCTGCGGACTACTTCCAGAGCGGGATGAGCATAAGCAGCGGAGGCGTTCCAAACATCGTAGACCTCAAGCAATATTTCGGATGAGAAAGAGCCGAAAAGAAAACATCACCTTATTGAAAAAGTTCCTCGATGACCTCGACCGAAATAATTCTAATGATACTCCCAAGCGCAATCGCGATCGTGGGAGTTTGGGTAAACCTAAACCGTGAAATTGAGAAGCTCAAGGGGCGAATCATCCGCGTGGAGAGCGATAAAGACGAACTCAAAGACATGATGAAGGAAGTCGTGAAGGCAGTTCACAAGATCGAACTCATGCTCGCGGAACGATGAGACACTTCAAACTGAGAGAATTCGATTCTCCCGACGCTCCAGGCTCGGGACGTATGATGGACAGGGGCTTTCTTCGGTTGCTCGATGAGGCTCGAGATTGCGCTTCAATTCCGTTTGTAATTTCTTCGGGCTTTCGCACGGTTGATTACAACCGCTCCCTCATTGCCAAGGGTTTACCCGCTTCACGTAACTCCTCGCACCTTTTAGGACTCGCAGCAGATATCGAAGTCCTCAATTCGCAAGACCGTTTTATCATCATTGACTCGTTGATGGAAGTCGGCATCACCCGGTTGGGCATAGGCAAGAATTTCATACACTGCGATATAGACGAGATGAAACCCGAAAACCGAATCTGGACATATGCATGATTTAATAACCAAAGACCGGGACATTCACGTTCTCCCGTTCGAGTTTGAGAACTCCGAAGACGTGCGAAGTGTTTACCTGCTCTCAGACATTCACTTCGATTCTGTAAAGTGCGACCGCAAACTCTTTTTTAAACACCTCGACAGAGCCAAAGAAGAGAATGCGGTTGTTTTGATTCTGGGAGATTTGTACGATTTGATGAATATGAAGTTCGATCCGCGCGGCTCTTACGACTCGCTGCGACCAGAACTCAAAGCCATGGCTTATATCGATGAGGTCATCAAGGACTGCACCGATAAACTCGAACCATATAAGGATATCATCAAGCTCATTGGACAGGGTAACCACGAGACCAATATCACCAAACGACATGGGGTTGATCCTATCCAACGAACGGTGGGCATCCTAAACGCTAACGGAGGGAATATCATCGCGGGATATTATGCGGGATGGGTGGTTATGAAATGCAGCCGCAAAGGAAAGGGAACGCGAAAGAGTTTCCCTATTCATTACCATCACGGTTACGGAGGCAATGCCAAACGCTCCAAGGGTGTTCTGAACGTGGACATAGATATGAAGGACTACCCTCAGGCGGTTATCATTGCACGCGGTCACACCCATCAAAAGTGGTATGTCCCCGTAATGCGCGACGTACTGACCTCCAACTTCAATCACGGACAAGAGACCGTTCACGTAGTTCAAACGGGATCATACAAGAAGAAAGACCGTTCTATCGGGTGGGAAGTTGAAAAGGGCTTCTCGGTTCCTCGGTTGGGCGGTTGGAAGTTTTCAATCAAGCCTCACGGCACTTCATACGATATACAATGCGAGGAACTCCACTAAAAGAAACAAAGCTTGGCAAATGGTTCAAAGAGAAAAGTCCGAAGGTGTTCAGCCTCATTGCGGAGGTTGTCCCCGGTGCGGACGTCCTGCACACAATCAGTGCATTAATCGACAGCACCGACACAAGCGCAGAAGAAAAGGTGAAAGCTCGAATGATGATGAGTGAATTCGCAAACGCGGACAGAGCCAACGCAAGGAATCGAGAGATAGAAATCACCAAGACACTGGGACAACGTGATTGGATGCAAGTCTTTGTCGGTTCGGCTGCTATGATCATCGGGATTGTTATGGTTGTATGGGCGAAGACAGGGGTGCAGGATAAAGAAATCTTCTTCCATATCCTCGGGTTTGCGGAAGGGACGCTCGTTGGTCAGGTGGTGAATTATTATTTCGGGGCATCAAAAAAGTAGTATATTCGGGTTCTGTTTTGTTAGGGTTTGACCGCCCGTGTTACGTTTGTACGAAGGAGGGAGGCTCAACGGGGTCTCCCTTTTTTTGCGTAAAAGAAAAAATAAATTCGTTTTTATGCTTGGATAACTAAATTAGTTTTGTAGTTTAGCCACATGAACAACGCACAAAACAACACCATGACAAACGCAACAACACAGCAGCTCGATAAAAAACTCGATGCATTGCACCTACAGTTTGAAGATATTCAACAAGAATGGAGTGAATTTCTTAGACTGACAGAGATGGAAAAAGTTCAAAGCGAAAAAAAACACATTGACTTTATAAATGAAATGAATCTTATAAGGGCGCGAGTTGAACGCTTCGAGGTCATAAGAAAAGAATCAAAATAAACCCAACGCCCCGGCTTCGGTCGGGGCTTTATTTTATTACCATGAACGACAACAAGCAAACAGAACTCAAGCAAGCCTGGCTCACCTTGCACGATCTCCGACAGGAGCAACCCACAAGCCATCGTCTCACACGAACCGCCCTTCAAATGGCAATGGACATCGTACAAGAAAACATCGACCTATGAACCACAGCCAAGAAGAGAACTGGGTTACAGGAAGACTCGGGACAACATCCGCATCCGCATACCGAGCGAGCGTATGGACACCCGTTGACGAAGACCACCTCAACGAACATCGCGATAAGTACATCGCAGACGGATGGAGGTCGTACCTGTGGACGAAGGGTTATGGGGGAAGAGATAAGTTCTTCCTCTCCAAGCTACCGAAGGACGAGTTCGAGGAACTTATTTACGTGAAGATGGATTACCCGAACTTCTGTTTATTCTATGACATCAATGAATGAACTCCGACCCGATGCACTGGCTTACTTCAAGTGGGCGCAGGCAGAACACAACTCCGAAGATATCGACCGCCTTATCTTCGACCTCGAAAGTACACTCGAACAACTAAACAAACAGATCAATGAGCAAGCCAATATGCGTGCGAAGTAGTGTGAACGTAAACCCAGCGAAAGACTTTAACGATTTCGCAGCAAACCTCCGAGATGAAGACGCGGAATTCGACCGCCTCATCTCTCAACTCAAGGAACACGTCCGAATAAACAGAACGAGATGATGAGTGAATGTTGTGGCGCTCCGCAATTTGGAGACTGGGAAATCTGTTCCCAGTGCCTTGAACATTGCGATTTTGAAGAAGAATTTTTAACCCCTAAAACCAAAGAAAATGGGACAATCTAAAATCAAGACCATTCAACCGAATGGCACCTATGACAGCCAAAACGGCATTATGTACAAATTCGAAATACAACTCGAATCAGGAGACAGCGGAGAAGTATCTGCAAAGAGTGAAGACCGTTGGAGTGTCGGAGACGAAGTAGAATTCGAAGTCACCCCGTCGAAGTGGGGCGATAAGATGAAACTCATGAAGCCCGGGTTCACTCCAAATCAATCAAGGGGAAGCAACCCGGACATTCAAAAGAGGATCGATGCAAGCTGGGCAATTGGTCATGCGATCAATCAAGAGAGCGACCCTGAGAAGGTTCTCGAAGCGGCTGAGTTCCTTTTGTCTATCCGTAACACTCTTATCTCGAAGCTATGAACTGGACACCTGAAGAAGAAAAGCAGCTCGTTGAGACAATCAACCGCAACATCTATCAGAACAGCAAACGCCCAATCCAATGGAAGGCAATCAAACCGATGGAACGGCACACGCTCCCCGGAATGCAAACACGTTGGGCGAAGTATATACAGCCGAATATGAACTTCAACGGCTACCGATACACGCCAAAGAAGAAGACCACAAAGAAGAAGGTCGAAACAAAGCGCGTGAAGGTCTCTCGTTCGTTCTTTTGGGGCGCGTTAAAGGTCACCCGATATGAATAATATCAAGCTGTTCTTGATAAGGAACTACGGCTCGACATTCAACGCAGCTCAAACTCTGGATGTAACCCCGAACACCGTCCGCAATTGGTGCGGGCGTATGCCTCGGAATATCCTTAAGCACCTCCCGGAGATATCCGAGTCGTGCGGAGCGACATACGCGGAGATCGTCGAAGAAGTTCTGTTGTGTGAAAGAGAGGGTATTGAATGACCTTTCTGAATTACGATATAACTTTGTAAGAATGAACGGAATATGGATCCCCCAGGAGATTTGGGCATTGAATGACATCTCTCCCATGCAAAGAATTCTCCTCTCTAAAATTCACGCGCTCAGTCACAAAGACGGTTCGTGTTGGGCAGGAGATGACTTCCTCGCTGAGTCTCTTGGGGTATCTTCTCAATACATCCGCAAGATGCGCAAGGAACTTTGCGAGACCGCACACATCAAATGTGAAGGGTATGGTCATCGAAGGAAGATGAGCGTACTTGTAGAAGCAACAATCGGAACAAGCAACGATCGGAACAAGCAACAATCGTTGCAAGTAGAAGCAACTACAGTTGCAAAAGTTGCAACTATAGGCGCAAAAGTTGCAACTACAGTTGCGCAGAGTAAAGAGAAGAGTATAGAGAAGAGTAAAGAAGTAGTGAAGAGAGTACGTTTTCAAGAACCAAGTTTGGAAGAAGCGATGAATTCATTCGAACTTGCGGGATCATCTCGCGACGAAGGCGAGAAGTTTTGGAACTACTACGAAGCCAACGGATGGAAAGCGGGCAGAAACAAGATGAAGAATTGGAATGCTGCCGCGCGTAACTGGATAAAACGAAGTCATGAATTTACAACGAACAAAACAGGAACTCCAAAGCAACCAAGCCAAGACCAGCTTGAAGCATATCTCAAGCACGGGCATCTATAAACCCACCAACGAAGAAGCGTGGGAGGGTACTAACATCCTAACCGCACTTCGTTACCATCCCGAAGAGACTCGGGCGGCTGTCGTGACGATGATCAACAAGACAATTCAATTCATAGACGCAAAGAAGACCCTTCACTCATTCGAGGACATGGCACTTTGCGCAGAAACGATCTTCGAAGTATTCCCGGTTTTGAAACTCGAGGAATTGAGGCTAATTTGCGAGAGGATGAAACAAGGGTACTACGGCAACTTCTTTGAGCGACTCAAGATTCAGGAGTTCCGCGACTGCATTATCAAGCACGAAGCAGAACGAGCGCCTCTCCTGGAGCAACAACACAAGACGGTAAGTCGAGGAGCCGAAGACCCGCACAACGTAAAGCCTTACGACCCCGAACAAGCACGCCTCGAATGGCGCATGAAGAACAACCCCTTCTTGATACCCGGATTAAACGCGCCTAATGATAAATGAACAAGTAAATCTCTTTGGCGAGGTAATAGTTACCGACCCGATTTTGCGAGATGAATTCATCGAGCCTCCGTTTAGCGTTTTAGACACGAAGACGGGTAATTGGCAGAGACGGAAAAAGACTTGGAAAAAACTCGGTATAAAAAGCGAAATTGGACGCGTCGCAAAATCCATAAACAGCGGAACGGATTTATACCGGGACATATCAAAGAAACAAGGATATGACAACAAAGATAATTATACCTCCATTTTTGATCCTGCTTTGTGTGAAGTTCTTTATCATTGGTTTTGCCCAAAGGGAGGGCGCATACTCGACCCCTTTGCGGGTGGTTCGGTTCGCGGTATTGTAGCAAATAAACTAGGATACAAGTATACCGGAATTGATATAAGAGAAGAACAAATAGCAAGCAACAGAGAACAAGGTGTTGAAATTTTGGAGGTTAATAATCAACCAAATTGGTATGTTGGCGATTCAAAGGAGGTTCTAGAAGGATTGAAAAAAGAATTTGATTTGGTTTTTAGTTGTCCTCCATATGCGAATCTTGAGATATACAGCGATCTAGAAGGAGACATCTCGAACAAGCCTTATAAAGAATTTTTCGAACTCTATGAATCTATAATTCAAAAATCTTGCAATCTCTTGACCGCTGGCGGATTCGCTTGTTTTGTGGTTGGAGAGGTAAGAGATAAAAAAGGCAATTATATTGGATTCGTTCCCGATACAGTCAAGGCGTTTGAAAGGTGCGGCATGAAATTCTACAATGAAGCAATATTATTAAATCCAATTGCGAGTGCTTCGATGAGGGCGAACGGAAACATGAAGAGTAGAAAACTTGTAAAGATTCATCAAAACATCCTCATATTTAAAAAAACCGAGGTTTTATGAGTTTAAGCAAAGCAAAGAAGAAACTCGACAAGATATTCTCTCAGTTCATCCGGCTGCGTGCGGTCAACGATGAAGGGTGGGGAGCTTGTTTCACTTGCGATCGCTTGCGCCATTACAAGAGCGCAGACGCAGGGCATTTCATGGTACGTCAGAAGATGCCCACCCGCTTCGATGAGTTGAACGTTCAATTCCAATGCAAGGCGTGCAACGGATTCGAAGGGGGAGCACAATACGAATTCGCGAAACGCCTCGACGAACTACACGGAGAAGGGACAGCGGATCGTCTCGTTCGGTTGAGCAACGAAACAAAGCGATTCAGCGTTCACGAGTTGGAGGCACTTTGCAAAATATATAAAGAGAAGGTAAATGAACTCAGGAAGTCGAAAGGGTTGGAATAGCTTTTTAACGAAGCATTATTCAAAACTTGTTCGCATCGCTCGACGATGGACGGACAGCCCTTCCGACCTTGTACATCACACTTACCTTCGATGTTTAGACAAACGCTTTCCCGATGGGGATAGTGAAAACCCGCTCGGGTACTTTGTTAAAGCCATGTACACCGAAGCGACACGAGGAAAATTCAAAGACTTATATCACGTAACAGATGCCGACCCCAAAGAACAAGCCTTCGAAAGCGATTGGACAAAAGCCATTCAACGAGAGCAAATGCAACTCATCCTTGACCGCCTATCCTGGTTTGATAGAACCATCTTCTCTCTATACCTGCAAGGGTGGAACATGGCTGACGTATCTCGACGGTCTCGCATTGGAGAATCGACCCTTTATCGCTCACTACACATCACCCGAAAAATCCTGAAAGATGTTCTTCGTAACGGCACAAAAGAGGACTGACCGACTTAATATCTGCAAAGGCTGCGAACACTTCGTCGACAAGACCAAGAGTTGCGGAGACCTCGTGACAGAAGCCTTCACCGACTCGGAGTTGTGCGGCTGTCATATGCCCACGAAGACCCGTCTCAAGGTTGCCTCCTGTCCTCTAAGTAAGTGGGAAGCAGAAATAAAACAAGCAGACCTCGAAGCGATCAAGACATTTCTCAAAACAGAGAACCAATTCAGAACAAACGGACAGCTCGCGAAGCTTTATTCGAAGGTCACAGGAACGAACACCCAAGCAAGTCAATGCAGTTCGTGCAACCGTCGAATGCTTGCGGAGCTACAAAAGCTAATAAACGAAACAGAATGAGTTACACTACAACGGAACGCGAGAAGATAGCGGAGAACATCCGCCAATTCCTCAAACAAGACAGGAAAGAGAAATTTGAAGATCAGCACTTTGGAGGCGATCCCTTCCTTGTGAAGCGGGTTCTTCCCATGACCCCATACGACAAAGAGACCCTGGAGAATATCGCACGGGATGTTGAGGGTCGTATATTGCACCCATGAGAAACGCAAGAAAAGCCCTCCTCCATGCGAAGAACTTCCTGCTCATCACGGAGAACGATAAAGCAATCCGACTCCATGCCGGGGACGATCCCGCGACTTTACTCCTAACCTTAGCTGTCCATAACGATGAATTCAGATACACCCTCGAAGCCGTCCTCGATCAAGCCAATGAAACTCTCGGGGATCAAACAAAACCCGACGAACCCTCGGATAATTAAAGACGATAAATTCCAAAAGCTCGTAACGAGTATAAAGGAGTTTCCGGAGATGCTCGAAGCGCGTCCAATTGTAGTCAATCCGGATATGATTGTCCTCGGTGGTAACATGAGGCTAAAGGCAGCCAAAGCCGCAGGACTGACCGAGGCACCCGTCTATGTCGCTACATGGGAAGAAAGCAAGGCGAAGGAGTTCATCGTGAAAGATAACGTCGGTTTTGGCGAATGGGATTGGGATATCCTCGCGAACGAATGGGACGCAGCAGAACTCGATGAATGGGGTCTCGATGTATGGCAACCCGAAGAAGAAGAAGAGGTCGAAGGATTGACCGACCCCGACGAAGTACCCGAAGCACCGGAAGAGCCAAAGACCAAACTCGGAGACTTGTATATCTTGGGAGGGCATCGTTTGCTTTGTGGGGACTCTACGAAGGCGGAGGACGTGGAGAAGCTAATGAACGGAGAGAAAGCCACGCTGATACACGCAGACCCACCGTACGGAATGGGCAAAGAGAAAGACGGGGTACTCAACGACAACCTTTATTCGGATAAATTAGACGCGTTCCAAATGGATTGGTGGAGAGCATTTCGCCCACATCTCGAAGACAACGCGAGCGCTTACATTTGGGGCAACGCTCCCGACCTTTGGAGGTTGTGGTATCGTGGAGGGCTTTCTGAGTCTGAGCGAATGACCATGAGGAATGAAGTCGTTTGGTTTAAACCTCCTTCGGGCTTGGGAGATGGTCAAAACAACTCAAGTGGTCGGAGTTTTGGGTCAATTACGGAACGCGCTCTTTTCTTCATGCTTGGAGAGCAAGGATTTAATAATAACTCCGACAACTATTGGGAAGGATGGGAGCCGTTGCGAACCTACCTAAAAAACGAACGAGACAAAATTGGGTGGAACAATAAAGTTGTGGCGGGCTTCTTTGGTTTTCATCCGCGTATGGCTGACCATTGGTTCTCTCAAAGTCAATGGTCGATGCCGACCGAGGATCAATATAAGAGACTCCAACAAGAAGCAAAAAAAGAAGCTTTCAAGCGCGAACACGACGATTTGAAGCGCGAACACGACAGAATAAAAGAGGAGTTCTATAAGACCCGCGCATTCTTTGACAACACTCACGACAACATGACAGAGGTTTGGCAATTCGAAAGAGTCAAGGGAGAAGAGCGGCACGGACACGCAACCCCGAAACCCGTTGAAATGATGGAGCGAGTCATGAAGTCAAGCGCACCAATTGGAGCAATAACGATTGAACCCTTCCTCGGTTCAGGGTCGACCCTCATCGGGGCAGAGAAGACCGGGCGCAAATGTTACGGCATGGAATTAGACCCGAAGTATTGCGACGTAATTGTAAAGCGATGGGAGGACTTCACAGGTAAAAAGGCAGAGCTATGGAAGCCGTGAAGACCAACACATCCAACACCAAAAAAGAAGCAATGCTCGAAGCCCTCGACAAGTCTTTGGGTATTGTATCAACAGCCGCGAAGATGGTAGGTATCGACCGATCGACCCATTACGCATGGCTGAAGGCAGACGAGGAATATAAGAGCGCGGTCAACTCAATTCAAGACGGTGTCCTCGACTTCGCAGAATCGCACCTTTACAAACTCGTGAAGGAAGGCAACCCCGCAGCGACGATATTCTTCCTCAAGACTAAAGGCAAGAAGCGCGGATATATCGAACGGCAAGAGATAGAGGTTCAAGAGAAGAAGCCGCTCTCGTGGTTGGATGAATAAACTCCCCGCGACATATTACCACGTTAAAGAATGCAAGTCGAAGATTCAAATCCACCAGGGCGGGACACGATCCGGAAAGACGTACTCCATCCTCACGGCACTCATTGAGCTTTGTCATAAGAACTCGGGGCTTGTCATCACGATATGCCGGAAAACATTCCCAGCACTTCGAGCGACAGCGATGCGGGACTTCTTCGAGATACTCAACAACGAAGATGTCTACAATCAAGACCTCCACAACAAGAGCGATGCAACCTATCAACTATGGGGCAATATGGTTGAGTTCATCAGCATCGACCAACCGCAGAAGGTCAGAGGACGCAAGCGAGACGTTCTATTCATCAACGAAGCCAACGAGATTAACCTCGAAGATTGGCGGCAACTCCTCCTCCGAACAACGGGGAGGGTGCTTTTAGACTATAACCCATCAGACGAATTCCATTGGATCTATGAAGAAGTCATCCCACGAGAAGACGCAGAGTTCTTCCGAACCACGTACAAAGACAACCCGTTCCTGCCTGAAAGTGTGGTCTTGGAGATTGAGCGGTTTAAAACAGCAGACGAGAACTTTTGGAAAGTATACGGTCTCGGAGAACGAGGAACATCACAAGCAACCATCTTCACCCACTGGAAAGAAATAAACCAAATCCCCAATGAATTTAAACTCCTCAACATCGGACTCGACTTCGGATATACAAACGACCCAACCGCAATCGTCCGAGTCTATACAGACGGGCACGGCTTCGCAGTCGATGAACTCTGCTACGCGACAAGACTTACTAATTCGGATATTGCAAAAGTCCTCCGAGATAATCAAGTCAATCGATCGGATGTTGTCATATGTGACTCCGCAGAGCCCAAGAGCATCGACGAGATACACGCTCACGGATTCAATACTCACGGAGCAAGAAAGGGAAAGGATAGCGTCAAGAACGGAATCCAATTCCTCCATTCGCGACCGCTTCTTGTCACGGCTCGGAGTGTGAACCTCATCCGGGAGCTTCGCAATTACAAATGGAAGGAAGACAAGAACGGGAAGCAACTGAACGAACCTGTCGATTCATTCAATCACGCTATTGACGCGATGAGGTACGCGATAACATTCAACCAAACGAACCCGAACTTCGGTTCTTATGCTATCGGGTAGAAAAGAAAAAAGAAAAAAAATTCGTTTCGTAGTTGGATAACTAAAAGAATTGCGTATCTTAGCCAAACAAACGAAACAAACAGACCATGAACTTCGAAAAAATCATCCAAGACTCACCAGTAGCAGCAGCAACAGTCCTTAACCAAACGGATGACCGCTTCACTCAGTCACAAGGAGACGTACATGCATACACTCAACACATCGTCATCAAGGATGCTGCAGAGGACCGACGTGCAGAGTTCACAGCCACAAAGGATACCGACGGAAAAGTCCGCATCACTTGCAGCCTTTCAAAGCACGGTGGAGAGTTCGCTCATTACTCTGAAATCTGGAAGCACACGAAATTCCTGACATGGGACAATGTAGCTGCCGCGCAGAAGTACTTCAACACGAAGTCCAAGGCATTCAAGGCTTGAAAAAAATGGAACGCATGAACAACGAGCCCGAATGGTTTCAAGAGGTGCTCGACCGCACCGAGCAGACCGAATCTTTTCTCCTGCCTTAATAGCCCCTCACGGGGCTTTTTTTTTGCCCTAACTTTCGGGCTACCCGTAAAATTCACGCAAACACGCAATATTCACGCATTTTTCACGCATTCCATTTTGGATAAGGAAACCAAACAAATCAAGTTATTAGAATGATGGAACTCAAACTCCCGCACCGATGGTCGGATCTCTCACTCGGAGAACTCCAGGTCATGATGACCGCAGACAACCCCCTCGAAAAGATATCTATCTGCTCGGGGTACTCGGTGGAGAAACTGCGTGCGATGCCTCAGAAGCTAATAGAAGCCGCCTCAGCGCATCTTGACAATCTTCTAACCCAAGAGACTGCACGTCATGAGAAAGTCGTTGAGATGGACGGCAAACGATTCGGCTTTATTCCGAACTGGGATGAGTTTACAGCGGGTGAGTGGATCGACATGGAAAACCACCTCGAAGACTTTTGGGCAAACGCTCACAAAATTACCGCTCTCCTCTATCGGGAAGTGACCTACGAACTCGGAGACAAATACGAGATAAAGAAGTACACCACCAAAGAAGACGCAAGCATCTTTGAAGAGATGCCCGCAGACCTTGTCTCGGGTATGCTGCTTTTTTTTTGGACTTCCAGAAATCAACTGCTGCACGATATGCAGTTCTCTTTGCTGGAGGTAGCGGACAAAGCGATCCAGTCGGTGAAAAATGGGGATGGTATCACCTCCTCTATTCCCTCGCAGGGGAAGACGTTCTCAAAATGGACGCGATTACAGAACTCCCTGTTCAAGTCATCTTCCAACACCTCAGCTATCTAAAAGACAGAAGCGCAAATGATCACGTTCAATAACATCGTCGAAAGGTTTGAAGTATTCGCAACGAATCACTTCTTCATTAAGTCATTCTCATTCGGCTCTCCGGATGATGTAGACCTCGCAAAGTTTACCGAGTTCCCCTTGATGCACATGGTTTACACCGGGGCAACATATGACACCGGGACAAAGACCTACAACATCGAGGTTTATATCCTTGACGTACCAGCAGACAAGACCGATAAGGTAGAACGACAACGGGAGGTCGTATCTGATGCGGAGCAATGCGCAGAAGACATTATCGCAGATATCCGCATGGGTGGGAATATCTTCACCTTTGCTCAAGATTATGAAGTCGTAAACGCTACGACTACACCACTTGAGGAAGAGACAAAGAACGTCCTCTCGGGCGTGCTGCTCGATTTATCTGTTGAGATCCCTTACGAGTGGGACGCTTGCAATGCTCCAATCGACGGAGTAATTCCCGGGGGTGGGGATGTCCCTTCATATGCTCGACGCGGGTTCTTGCGTATGCTGACGCTCGACGGCACAACCGATGTCCTTAGCGTTCGCACAATCAACGTAACGAACGGCACCCTCACCGATGATGGAGACGGGGTAGTTACCTTGAACACGGGAGGAGCAGAAACGCTCGAGGACTTAACCGATGTGAACATCATAAGCCCGGAACAGGGGGACGTTCTATCCTACAATTCAGGCGTTCAGAAGTGGATGAAGAATGGAGGGCTTCAAGAGCTTCTCGCACGGTTTAAAGCAAGCGGATCAGGTGCGCAGATGTACGACACCCTCAACGACACGACGAAGGGGTATATCGACATTCTCGCCAATAGCGCAAAGATGAAAGTCAACCTCTCAGGTCTGACAGTTACCGAAGCCTCTCCAGGGGTTATGTCCTTTGCAGTTGCAGCAGGTACGGAAGGGAACGAAGTAGAGTTTGAGGCAATGACTATCGAAGGGAGCGACGCTCTATCGACAATTGCAGAAATCAACTTCAAACAAGGGGCGTTAACATATTGGGAGAATGCTACGGGTAAGATTTGGCTTCGCGCACCTAACGCAGGAAATATCACAGTGCTGCTTCCAAGCTCAACGGGAACCCTGGCACTTACAACCGATATCCCGAACGTTCCTGTCGACTCGGTAAACGGTCAAACGGGCGTGGTTGTATTGGATACGGGAGACATTGACGAGAATGGGAATCTCTATTACACAGAGGCACGGGTCGCAGCGAATGCCGCTGTCGTAGCTAATACGGCAAAGGTTGGAATAACACCAACGCAAGCGAGCGAGATAACAGCCAACACAGCGAAGGTCGGGATCACTACCCAACAGGCGAACGATATCACCGCGAACAACGCAAAGACAGGCATCACACCGACTCAAGCGGGAGAGATAACCGCGAACACGGCAAAGGTTGGAGTCATTGCGGGAGGTACTTTGGGACAAGCTCTCGTGAAGGCAAGCGGAACGGACTACGATACGGAGTGGGCAGACATTGCGATTGATACCCAGTATCACGATCGCTTCGCAACAGACGCGGAGACCTTCCGAAGCGGTGCAACGGATACGCTCGAACTTTATTACACCGCCAAAGCGGACGGGGACGGACTCGCAGAGGATGCAGAGAGCGACACCCCAACAGCGGGAAAGGTTATAAAAAGGAAGATATATTACTCAGAGGCTGCATTTGCAGACCCCGATACAGGGACATGGGTAGAGTTTACGACCCTCGCGGACGATATTACTTTCGCTAATGCAAAGGCGGCTCTTTTGGAGTATCTCAAAGCGAGGACGGGCGGGACGGTTCCAATCAGCCTCAAGCAAACGTGGGAAGAGGTAACAGCAGCGCCAGCGTTCACGGGGTTACTTAACGAAACGTATGGCAGCGGAGCAGAAGCCGCGTATTCAACCCGTCGATTGAATGGGCTATACTCAGGCGATTGTATGACCATCCGCAGAGCGTCGGACAGCACAACGCAAAGCATCGGCTTCGTAGGGGAAGAAATCGATGAATCAGCCATCGAAACCTTTTGCAGTGGCACTACTTGCACAATCCAAGTTTGGTTTGACCAGTCGGGCAACGGGAACAACGCAACCCAAACAGAGGCAACGAAGCAGCCGACTATTTACACGGGCGGACAGCTTGTGAAGGAAGGCGGGCGCTTGGCGTTAGATTTTGACGGTTCTAATGACCACCTGAATTTTACACAAATAGACCTAACTAGCGATTGTCTAATTGCTCACATTGCCACGCATAGCGCGGCAGATTCTGCATATGGTGGTCCCACGGGTAATTTTGGAGCGTATCAAGCCACGACAACAACATTACGTTGGAGATTTAGCGGTGCAACTTATTACGCTACTGTACCAACAATTACAGCGGGTGACCAATATTTGTCACTTTTTAGAAGGGAAAGCGGGACGGCAAATATGAGTTACGACGGAGCAGACACTACGTCGCAATCATTGAGCGGTACAGGTTCTTTTTCTGTTTTGGGTGCTTCAACGCAAACTTCACACAATTTACTTGGAAAAGCGCAGGAGTATATTTTTTACACTTCAGCAAAAACGAGCCAAAACCGAACAGATATCGAAGGTAATATTTCCGCATACTTCCAAAGCGCGAAACTGTTAGATGAGCAATTTGGAGAGGGAGCGGAAGCAGCTTATTCAACGCGGCAACTCCGACGGGATCAAACGGAGTGCATGGTCATTCGCAGGGCATCGGATAGCACGACTACAACGATAGGCTTCGACGGTTCAGGAAACATCTCGGAGGCAGATATTGAAACCTTCTGCACGGGTACGACTTGCACGGTCTACACTTGGAAAGACCAAAGCGGAAACGGGAACGATGCGACAGCCGCAGCACCTGCAAACGAACCGACGATTTACACGGGTGGGGCGATTGTGAAGGATGGAGGGCGCGTAGCCTTTACTTCAACATCTTCGACATCTTTTAGCTTTACTCAAATCTCAAACATCAATAGTGTTTTTTCTGTATTAAGACCTACCGACTTTACAAATAATAACTCTAGTTTTATCCTCGGAGCGAGTAGCAATTATAATTATCACAGCGGGATTTCGGGTAAATGGCTGAATACAACTAACGCGATTCAAGCGGTTTGGGATGGTGCAAATTATTTAAATGGTACTGCCGTAACCCTTGACACGACAACGAGAAGCGCGGGGCAATATGTTTTAAGTATGATTCATACGTCAAACACAGTGATTGCGGGTCGAATAAGTGAAGACAGGACGTTCGGACGTAGCTGGGTCGGTAACCGCCAAGAATTAATAATTTACTCGGACGACCGAACAAACAACCGCACCTCCATCGAAGAAAACATAGGCGACTACTTCACCCAAAACACGCCACTACTCGACACGTACAGCGGTGCAGCGGCTGCGTATTCATTGCGACGGCTTTCGAGTAGCTACACAGGTGATGCGGTAGAGGTTTACAACGGGAGCAGCTACGCGGATATAGGGTTTAACGTATTCGGTGAGCTTGATACTCTAGCACTCGCAGCGCATTGCGGTTCAAATTCGGGTTATGTATCGAAGTGGTATTCACAGACAGGAAGCAACGACGCGACGCAGACGGTCACGGGTTCAATGCCAAAGATTTACGACGGGACTACGGGCGTAGTGACGGACAACGGAAAGCCTGCGGTTGAGTTTAATGGCACAAGCACGGAGATAAGCGCGCCAACAGTAGGCTTGTCCGTAGCCACTTGTTTTATTCATCATACCAATTTTGATGCAACCGCGAGAATGTTTGGACAGTTTGACCGATTTGAAAATTCTTTTTTCTACGACAGGGTTACGGGATATTGGGCTTTCAATAATGGCGGTATAAACTTATCCGGATTGCCAAGTACAACAAGTAAATTGGTTTATGCAGTATTTGATAATACCGGGGGTGAACTTGGTATAAATGGAGCCACAGCAACAAGCGGCACATTAGGTGTTATTAGTGGTCAAATGGATTTACGTATCGGAAGGAGAGCTAGTAGCTACTGGAAAGGCACAGCGTCTGAGTTAATAGTCTATGACTCCGACGAATCAGCCAACCGCACCAACATCGAGACCAACATCAACACCTTTTACAGCATCTACTGATGAACGGATATATCATAGTCCTACCAACGGACACGCAAACAAGCGAGCGCAGAGCGTACCAAATCACGCGCGAACTCTACAACATCTCACGCCCTGTATTGATACAGGCGGAAGGCGAAGCGGCCTCGACCGTGTTCGGGATTATCGTACACCCTGACGGAGTACAGAACGCTTTGCAGGTTGATACGGATTACCTCATCAACGTACATCCCGCTGCGATACTCGAACGCCTTGTGGCGTGCTTTCCTGAGCTGTCGAATGATGAGCGGTTCTCCCTGTCTGCATTTGTCCAAACGAATCAGAAGTTCCCGTTCGGTTATATCATCCCAAGCGATACCACCGTTCGAAATCAAGAGTACATGGAAGAGAATGGTTGGTTCCCTGAAGATCCCGAATTATGAAAGCTATCAAAATACTATTTCTCGTAGTCCTCGCAATCGTAGCGATTCCCGTTGGGATCGTGTACTCGGTTGGTGAGTCGCTCTTCTTTATTGCCTCAGATGTCCTCAGAAGCATTTGGAGAGCCATATACGACTTCTTTCGTGACGTGTCGATAATTGTATCGGTCACAGCGTCAAAGTTCCTCAATCGGCTTCTAATGGATTCGGGAGTTCCTTTCGGGAATCATTCCGTTTCTGCTGTCCTGGGAGCTAACCAACGAGAACGAACGCTCACGGGTCTTGGGTTATGGCTGACCTTGTTACTCGATAGCATCGAGAAGAACCATTGCCGCAAGGCATCCGAACGCGCGGGGATATGAGTAAAGTAAACGAGACACTTATCGCGTTTGCAGATGATATCCTGAAGAGTGCGAAGAGGCATCTCGGAGGGAGAAGGATCGGCAAAAATAAGAACTACGGAGTCGCATCGGGTACGCTCAAGCGGTCTCTGAATTATCGCATTCGGGTACGTGGAAACGAGATACGAGAAATCAGTTTCGGAGCCAAAGGCAAAGCGAAGAAATACGCTCCATTCATTCACTTCGGGGTAAACGGCACGCGCAAGAATCAAGGGTCACCCTTTTCATACAAATTCGAGAACCCTTCCCGTAAGCATCGAACGGCACTAAAGAGTTGGATACGCGCAAAGGGTATCAAATCACGTGACGAAAAAGGTCGATTCAAAAAACAAAGCGCAGATTCTTTGGCGTATGTATTGGGTAGAGCAGTGAAGCGGAAGGGAATCGTCGGACTTCGGTTCTACGAGAAAGCGTATACAGCCGTTTCTAAACGATATACGAAGAAACTCGGAGCAGCATTCGCGGAAGATATCGCGGGTAAATTCAAAGCAAACCTCGGAAACATAACGATCAAAAACTAATGGCATCAATCGACGCAGGACCGGCAGAAGGATGGAAACCAGCCGGACAAAAACTTCTATTTACCCTCATTCCAGATGAAGCGGTTGATGACTCATATCGTTATATCGTGCAGGTAGAGGAGAACGGCACGGATATATCCAAAATTTACTTGACTCCAAACCCAACGAATAACGCCTTTTTTGATTTGTCCGAAGTTATAGCGGGACGGCTTGAGGTGGATTCTTTGAAGTACAACGCGACCTCGACGATTCACTCGTTTCATAACAAGATGTTCACCCGTTCGAACGACAACCTAAAGCGGTATCGTTTGAAGATTGGATACTTCGACGGAAGTTCTGAAAACCTCGCGGAAGATACGTCGGGATATTACTATCTTCTTGACGGTTACGAGCAACTATCGCAAGGGTTGTTTCCTTCGTTCTCCGATTATTACGGGTCAGCTTCAACAAAAAAGGTTTGGTTGACGGATCGCGAACCCGTGAACAACGTTATCGAAGTAAGTGCAGGGATTGAAGATAACGGGGTTGCAGCGTTTATCAATAGCGATGACACCGGCTCCGCAATCGTTAACCTCACCATCAAAATATACGACGTTCTCGGAAGCCTTGAGGATACCTTGACATACATCGTGAACGCTACCAATGGAGGGTTAGTTCCCACAACCACCTGGAGCGATTCAAACAACGATGCGTCACTTCTTTATGCTTATGTCTATCCCGGTTCATTGAGTGCTATCACAACGGCTCTGAATAATGTGGTCGAGGGTTGGGATTATTACGATGTTATTCCTTCAACATTGTCTGCACCAACGGGAAACACCCTCCGCATCCGTAACAAATGCAGGAACACGAAGAACGAACCTGTCCAATTGGGTTGGGCGAATACTCGGGGCGGGTGGGATTACCTACGTTTCAACGGGAAGAAACAAAAGACCGTAACGCGGGAGGAGAAGACTTATCGAAAGATCGTAGGGGATTACAGCGGTTCACAATTCAGCCTCGCTCCAAGCGCACGCGAAATCAAGCCGTACCAACTCGAAGCGAAAGAGACCTATCAACTCAACAGCGTTCTCACGATTGAGGAAGTGACGTTGATGCAGTATTGCATGAGGTCAAAAAATGTCATGGCGCGAATCGACGGGACGTGGGTTCCTGTAACCATCCAAACGAACTCGATGCAAATCGAAGAGGAGACGGTCTCGAAGGTGTTCATCACTTCGTTCAATGTTGAACTCGCACAAATTACCCGATGCTAAGACTAACCCTTGCAGGAAACGAAATCGAACTCTACGAGAACGAGCCAGTGAATCTGAGCTATCAGTTCTCCGATATCCAAGACATCAACGCTTCTTCAAGTAGCTTCTCGCAGACCTTCCGCGTTCCTCTCACCAAAAAGAATCAAGACTACTTCGGGGCGGTGAATGAGTTCGGTCTAATTACTACATGGAATCCGAAGGTAAAGGTCGACGCTGAACTCACTTACAACACAATCCCGGTCATGCGGGGATTTGCCCAGGTGAAAGCGGTGTACGTTCAAAAGGGCAAATATGCAGACGTGGAGATCGCGGTATTTGGTGAAACGGCTAACCTCTCGCGGGATATTGGGGACGGGATGCTCACCGACCTCGACTTGTCTGCTTATGATCACACATTGAACGCAACCAACATCGAAGCGAGTTGGGCGGGTAATTTATCCGGGGGCGTAATCCGTTACGGACTCCCAGACAAGGGGCAGAATTGGACTTCCTCGAATATATGGACATCAACAAACCCACTTGAACACGGGGACTTTACGCCATACTTCAGAGCGTCCAAACTCTTTGAGGAGATTATGACAGAGGCGGGATATACCTACGACTCTACATTCTTAACGCGGGTAGATGGTTTATATCTCGCGATGTACAACGGGAACCTCGCGATAAAGGGAGACAGAAACCCGCAAGCGCAAACGGCTTTTGTTGGCTATTCGGCAGATGTTACGGGTTTAAGCTCAACAACCTTTGTTGATTTAACCGGGTTCTCTGACTCTGCTCCGTTTTACGACACCGATAGTAATTTCAACGGCACAACATACACGGCACCCTTTCGAGCCTATTACACGTTTCGCGTATACGTACACGGTGTAATTGACCACCTCACGAACACGACACTCACAATGCGACTCGCAAAAGGAGGCTCGACGTTTTTAGCGACTATCATTGACAACCTCACAGGGGCTTTTTTCAATGGAGAGTCTTTCGTGGTTTTAACTGATCCCATTCTTTTAAATGCAGGAGACGCGGTATCGCTTCAATACGCATTAGCCAACTCAGGACATATGGTAGACTTTACCGGGACAGACGAACTCGGTTCAGGTGGCACAGGGTTTGAAGTTGTAGAGGTGTCAGGAGCAACGAGCGGACAAACGGTAGACACAGAAGCCAATATGCCGCAGATGAAACAGATTGATTTCATCGCAGGGCTTCAAAAGATGTTCAACCTTGTCTTTATTCCGGATCGTAACAACTCAAAACATTTAGAGGTGGAACCGTTCAACGATTACATCGCAAGCGGTTCTCAAAAAGATTGGACAAATAAGATTGACCTCTCGAAAGACCTTACCATCGCACCAACGACAGACCTGCAAGCAAGGCAGTACGATTGGACGCATTCGAACGGAAAAGACCTTATCAACGACATAGTGTTTAAAAACGCTTCGCGGGTTTATGGAAGGTATCGAGTTGATGACCCAGAGAACGACTTCGCTTCGGGCAACAAAGAAATAAAGACTCCCTTCGCTCCTCACGTCGCTTCATACATTCCCGGCACTCAATACGCAATCCATAGGATGTTGATTGATACGGAGCAAAACGATAAGACCATCAAAGACCCCCTTCCGCGTTTGGCGTTTTGGAACGGTCAACAAGACGGGACAATCTACTATCAGAACGACGCGAATTCAGCGACCACCACAGACAATGAGTATCCGGCTTTCTCGCAGTTCTCATCCCTTGAAGCAACGATCACCAATGAAGATTTGGGATTTGGTGCGGAGCGTCCATTCCATATCGTAGAAGCCAACCCATTGAATACCCTATACTACAAGTATTGGAGACCGTTCGTCAATGAGTTGTATTCTTCGGACGCTCGAAAGCTCACCGCGTTCTTCAGGCTCACCCGCTCCGAATTAGCGACGTTCGAGTTCTCGGATAAGATATATATCAAAGACACGTATTGGAGGATTCTTTCAATCTCGTATGATGCGACAAGTGAAGACCTGGTCAAAGTGGAGATGCTCAAGGTATTGGGAGAGATTCGGGATTGTGTTTGGCTTCCTGAATCAATCAATAAAGCAACGGGTGAAATACGCTTCGAGAATGCGCTCGGGACGTTTCTCTATCAACTCGGACCTCAGAACAGCTCCTGTTGCACAAAGTATGGTTACATCTATAACGCAACCGCTCAACGTTGCTACCAACCCTTCGAACAATGAGGAATCTTGACAATCATCGTTATATAGGAGAAGCGATCCAATTACTCCAAAACAAAGGCGAGAGGGTTCAAGTCCCGCTTTGGTTCAAGGCGTTGGATTGGTTCCTCACTTTCGGTTACATCTTCGGACTTGCTTACCTTCTTTATCTATCAATTAAATGGCTACTGAAAATATCGTTCTAAAAGTATCAGCAGACACCAGCGACGTTACAAGGTCAATTGATAAAGTTGGCGAAAGCGTCGACGGGACGAGTTCTGCTGTCGGAGGCTTAACAGGACAACTCGACAAGATGACCGGAGGAGCCGTGACAGGCTTTCGAAATATGGTCGGAGGGTTAAAGGGTGGGGTCGCTGGATTGAAGTCATTTAAAGTTGCTCTTGCTGCAACCGGAATCGGTCTTCTTCTTGTCGCTATCGGCTCGCTTGTTTCCTTTTTCACAAGCACAAAGAGAGGAGCGGAGCAACTCAAAGTCGCAACGCAAGCACTTGGAGCCGCGTTCGATGTTATCCGAGATCGTATCTCCAAATTCGGTGGGGCGTTGGTCAAGTTTTTCACGGGTGACTTCAAAGGCGCGTTGGATGATGTAAAGGGCGCATTCACAGGAATTACCGACGAGATTATTCGAGAGACCAAAGCCGCAGGAGACTTACAAAAGGCAATGAATGCTCTCAAGGACGAAGAGCGGGACTTCATTAAACAACGCGCAGAGACAAACAAACTCATCGCAGAAGCTCGCCTTCTCGCTGAAGATGACACCCTCGCAGTTGAGGAACGTATCGAAGCACTTCAACGGGCGGTTGACCTCGAGCAAGAGACGGTCGCACGACAAATCGAATTAGCTGAAGAGAGGGCGAGAATAGCACGGGAACAAGTCGCACTCGGGGAAAGCATGGAGGAAGATTTGCAAGCGGTTGCAGAAGCAGAGGCGGCAGTCATCGACTTGCAAACGGCATCCCTTCGAACACAGAAGAGACTGCAAACAGAACTCAACTCGCTGAAGGTGGAGGGCATCACCAAGGCACACGAGGCAATGAAGGCAGAGATCGACCTCGCGAATGCGACGGTCAAGGCTATGGAGGAGCGAAAGAAAGCCGAACAAGGTACACTCCAAGTAACCCAAGAGACAGCAGAAGCAACGCTCCAAACACGGACAACAAGTTTCGCGGATCAAGTCCTCGGGTCACAGACCACAGAGGAACAAATTCGCCAACAGCGGAAACAGACATTTGAGGACTTCTTAAACGGCGCGGAACTCGTAGGAATTCAGGGAGTTGAAATGGCATCCGCTGCGTTGGGTGCTTTGTCACAATTAAACGAAGCCTTTGCGGGTGAAAGCGAATCGGATCAGAAGAAAGCATTTGAAAGAAACAAGAAGTTTCAAGTCGCTCAAGCCATCATCCAAACGGGTATGGCTGTCACGGGTGCTTTGACCGCAGGTGGTAACCCTATCAAACTTGCAACCGGAGCGCAATTTGTAGAGGCAGCCATCGCAGCCGCGACGGGAGTTGCTCAAATAGCAACCATCAAGAAGACTCAATTTGGAAGCGGTTCAACGCCACCACCTCCAGGAAGCAGAGGGGGAGGTGCAACAGGAGCAATTCCGCAAAGCCCACAACTCGACCTCGGGTTCTTAGGAGCCGGAGCAGGACAAGCGGGCTTGAGGAGTTACGTCATTGCCTCGGAAGTATCGAACAGCCAACAGGCGAACCAACGAATAAACGATCAAGCATCATTAGTAGGATGAACATTATTGAACTCATAATCGACGAAGAAGCGGAGATGTACGGAATCGACGCAATTTCACTTGTAGAACAACCCGCCATTGAATCGGACTTCGTAGCTCTCAAGAACGAGCAAATCCAATTCAAGACCCAAGACAATGAGAAGCGTCTTGTCATGGGTGCGGCACTCATTCCCGACAAACCTATCTACCGAAAGAACGGGGAGGAGGAATATTACGTCTACTTTTCAAAGAAGACCGTACGTCGTGCGATGGAACTCTACTTCAAAAACGGCAACCAAGCGAACGCGACCCTCGAACACGAGCATACGTTGAACGGGTTGCATGTTGTCGAGAGTTGGATCGTCGAAGGAGAGCAGGATAAAAGCCGGATGTATGGACTCGATGTCCCGGTCGGTACGTGGATGGTCTCAATGAAGGTCGACAACGAAGCGATTTGGGAGAAGTACGTGAAGGAAGGCAGCGTAAAAGGGTTCTCTATTGAGGGATTCTTCACAAACAAGTACGAACTCGCAAAGGCAACCGTCAAAAAGGACAAGCGATACAAAGAGGGACAGCGCGTCGATATGGAGTCTTATAACGATTACCCCGACGGAGTGAAGAACAACGCTAAGAAGGCGGTTGAATGGGCTGAGAAGAACGGGTGGGGGTCATGTGGAACGGGAGTAGGAAAGCAACGAGCGAACCAACTTGCAAAGGGCGAGAATATCAGCGTCGAAACCATTAAACGGATGAGGTCTTATTTGAGCCGTCACGAAGCTGACCTCGAATCGTCAACCTCATTCTCTGACGGATGCGGCTATCTTATGTACATGGCTTGGGGCGGGAAGGCTGCTCTCCGTTGGTCGGAATCCAAACTCAAGGAATTGGAGCTTCTGTCAGCTATCGAAGTAGAACTCGGACTCGAATATCTTAAAAACCACCTAACGAGTAAGGATTGACCCCTTCAAATCGTTATATATAAAAACCCCAGAAGATGACTCTGAAAGAACGCATCTCCGATATCTTCGAAAAGTACAGCGTCGAACTCGCTGTCGAAGAGAAGGAGGAAACACAAGAGGTCGCATTTGCGACTGCTGTCCTCGATAGCGGACAGGAAATCCAAACCGACGCGGACGCATTCGCTGTCGGTGTTTCTGCTTTTGTCGTGAATGACGAAGGCGAACGAATCCCTCTCCCAGATGGAGACTACAAACTCCAGGACGGCTCTTTGCTCGTAGTAGCAGAAGGTGCAGTCGCTGAGATGAAAGAGGCAGAAGCCGAAGTCGAAGCGGAAGAGGAGAAGGAGGAAGAGATGAAAGCGGAGACCGAAGAGGTTCAAGCATCATCTGAGGTGTTGACTCGAGAAGCTGTTGAAGGCATGATTGCCGAAGCTATCGAAGCAACAAAGAAAGAATTCTCTTCACAAATTGAAGAGCGAGACGCGAAGATCACGGAGTTGAGCAAGCAAGCCACCCCGAGCATCTCACGCGCCCCAAAGATGGAGGTTCCAACTCCTGTCAACTTGACCGAATTATCAATGAAGGAGCGCATTGCCGCGATCCAAAATCAATTCTCTAAATAATGGCTAACGCTGTAATTACTTCAAACTACGCAGGCAACGCGGCTCTTCCTTACGTCGCTCCTGCTATCCTCTCAGGCGATACCATCGCAAATGGTTACGTCGAGGTTCTCGAAAATGTCCGATACAAAGCCAACCTTCGCAAGTTCGACGGTGTTGCTTTGCAAGCGGCTGGATGTGAATTCTCAAACTCAGCCGGCTCTCTAACTTTGACCGACGTTGTATTGACTACAACAGCACTTCAAGTCAATGAGCAAGTCTGCAACAAAGACCTTCGAACTGCTTGGGAAGCCAACCAGATGCGCGGTCAATCGTCAAACTCTCCCGCAGACTTCCAAGCGTTTGCCGCTCAATACGTAGCCGCAAAGGTTGCTGAAGGAGTCGAGCGCAACTTGTGGCAGGGAAACTTTGCTTTTGACGATGGCGGAACCGACGGGACTTATGATTCTTTTGACGGAATTTGCAACTTGATTGTTGCAGGTACTCCAGGACATGAGGACTTGTTAACTGGTGCAACTACAAGCTCAACAATCCTCGGACGTTTGACAACACTTTCCGCAGATATTCCAGACGTGTTAGCGGGTGACCCCGACACAAAGTTGTTCATGAGTCGCGCAATGAAGCAGCTTTACTTTACGGCTTTGGCTGGAACTGCTGAGTTGACTTTCCACGCTGCTGAAGCTGCAAACTTCTTTAACGGATATGAGATTATCACACCGGGTGGAATGCCGAACGACACATTCATCTTCTCGAAGAAGGAGAATCTGTACTTCGGAACCGACTTGTTGACGGATCACATCGAAGCGGCTGTCTTGAACTTGATGGGTGTAACGGGTGACGATGTTACTCGAATCATTATGAAGTTTAGCGCAGGGGTTCAAATCGTTGATTTGGGTTCTTTGGCTGTAGCTCGTCGCTCATCCTAATTCATTCGGGGAGGGGCGTAAAATCCCTCCCCTTAATTCCCTAAAAAATGGCTTGTACAATTACAATCAACGGCAGGGCGTTTCCCTGTAAAGATAAAATCGGGGGAATCAAGCGCGTCTGGATTAAGCAATTCGCGTCGGATGACTGGGTTCAAACAGATGGTGAAGTTGCCGCGAACTCTTCAGGAATTACACTCTTCGGTTTTGAGATTACGAAGAACAACGGATCACTTCAACAGACGGTGAATGCCTCGGTTGAAAATGGTACTGTTTTCTACTCTCAAGTTCTTGAGATGTCTTTGCCTAACTTAACGGAGGGAGACAATCAAGAAATTAAAGACTTGCTGAGTTCTCGCCTAACGGTTTTGGTTCAAGATGTCAATGACAATTATCTCGCTATGGGGGTCACAACAGGAGTTGAGGCAACAGGCGGAACAATTGGCACGGGAACGGCAAAGGGTGACTTTAACGGCTATCAAATCCAATTGACAGCTGAAGAGTCTACACCTGCTCCATTCGCAGACGCAAGCGATACCAACTTGACTTTGACAGCTGGCACTTGATTTCATTTTCTTTGGTTAGAATATAAAGGAAGGGGGAGGGCAATAGCCTTCCCTTTTTTGATTCAACATGATACACCTCAACCCAAACAGCGCAGACGAGCAGTTCATTTACTTGACGCTCGCAGAGATGAAAAAAGACTTTGACGCGTTCACGAATTATCTCATAATTTTGGAGAACATGGCAAGCACCGACCAACATGCATTTGTGGGAGATGTCGAAGTCGATAACGCTCGATATACAAAAATCAGCGTCTACACGAATCAACCGCTCGGATCATCAAGCCGTGTTCTTCTAACGGAGACAGGTCTCTACACGTATAAAGCATACGGACAGAACAGCTCAACGAACCTCAACGCGTCCGATGTTTCGGTTGTTGGACTCCTCGAGCAAGGGACTTTGAACGTAGCGGGTGCGACAGGCTACGAAATCCCGGATATCAACATCCCCGATAATTACATATATTACCAATAATGGAATTAATCCAACTCAACCAATACGAAGAGCGATCCTATCGGGAGACAGCCAACAAGATGGGCTTCGTTAATTACGGAGATGACAACCTCTTCCCGCAATACCTCGTCGACCTCTATCATTCCTCCGCTACTCACAACGCATTGTCGACAACTATTGCGATGATGATCTTCGGTGAAGGGTTTGACGCTACGACCCTCGATGGAAGGCTCGCTTTTGACCAATGGAATCTAAACGACGAACTCCGGAAGGCTTGTCTGGACTTTAAGATTCAAGGCGGCTTCGCTCTCGAGGTGAATTGGAGCATCGACCGAACGACTATCGCAAACGTCTCTCACCTACCTTTTGAGAATATCCGCTCGGGCTTCGTCAATGAAGACGATAAAGTCGAGTACTATTACTACTCGAAGGATTGGAACGATAAGCGAGAAGAGCCGTCGGAGATATGCACGTTTAACCCTGAGCGTAATATCGAACACCCCACACAGATACTTTACGTGAAGCCGTTCTCTCCGGGTTCGTTCTACTATCCGAAACCGGACTATGTCGGCTCGATTAATTACATCGAACTTGATAAAGAAATCGGGGTGTACCATATCAACAACATGAAGAATGGGATGAGTCCTTCGTTCTCCATACACTTCAAGAACGGCATCCCACCGCAAGAGGAGCGGAACCGAATCCGGATGGATATCGAGAGGCAACTCAGCGGAGCGAGCAACGCGGGCAAGTTCATTGTCACGTATTCGGACGATCCCGATAGAAAGCCGGACTTTGAGCCGTTCCAATTGTCGGACGCTCACAATCAATACCAGTTCCTCTCGGAAGAGGTTACTTCGAAGATTATGGTCGGACACCGTGTGACCTCTCCGCAAATGTTCGGGGTTGCGGTACCGGGTAAGCTCGGAGGCGGTGGAGAGCTTGCAGAGGCTTCGGAACTCTTCGAGAAGAATGTCATTGCACCAGCTCGACAAGTGGTCACAGAAGCCGTCAAAACGCTTCTCAATGCCGCTGGTTTAGACGCTCAACTTGTGCAGCTATCAGAAGAGCCGCAAGAAGTCAATCTCGATGGATGCGTCGACTATCTGACCGACAAAGGAGAAGAGATGTCGGATGAATGGGAATTGATAGACGAATCTCCCGTCGATTACGACCTTGAGAAAGCACGCGATGCGATGTGGGCTTTTGCTCGAGCAATCGTTCCAGAAGCAAGCAGACCAACAGGTGCAAAGAGCGAACAAGATACTGAGATTATCAAAGTTCGTTATACGTACGCACCCGATTCTGTCTCTGATGATAGTCGCGATTTCTGCAAAAAGATGGTCTCATCGGGTCGGGTTTACAGAAAGGAAGACATCGAAGCGGCAAGCCAAAGAGCCGTGAATCCCGGACTCGGTGCAAATGGTGCAAATACTTACGACCTCTTTCTCTTTAAAGGCGGCGCACGATGCCACCATTTTTGGAAAAGACGAACGTACCTCCGCAAGAACAACAAGAAGATCTCGGTCAACCAAGCGAAGAAACTCATCCGAGAAGCGGGAGTCGATGCGAAGCGTCTACCCGAGAACGATAAGCGAGTCGCACAACGTCCCATCGATATGCCAAACGAAGGTTTCATAAATCCCCGATAATGTCACTACAAGCAGAAGTTCTCTTTGTGAATCCGGATTACATCAAGCGGATCACCAACATAAACGGAAGCATCGAAGACGCTTATCTCGTTCCTTCGATTATCCTCTCTCAAGACAAGTACATCCAACTCTATCTCGGTACCGACCTCCTCGAGAAGCTGAAGACCGATATCTCGGGCAGTGGGTTGACGGGCGATTACGCTACTTTGATGAATGATTACGTTCGCAAGGCAACACTTTGGTGGACGATGGTTGAACTTATCCCGTCTCTTTACGTGAAGATGGACAACGGCTCGCTCGTTTTAAGGGTGTCTGAGTCCACTCAAACCATCTCACCGGATGACTTACATAGGGAAGTGGAAAGAGCGCGTCAGAACGCCCAATTCTACACGTACCGAATGTATCAATATCTCTGCAACAACTCCTCTTTGTTTCCTGAGTACAGTTCAAACACGGGTGCGGATATGCTCCCGCAGCCTGCGGACTACTTCCAGAGCGGGATGAGCATAAGCAGCGGAGGCGTTCCAAACATCGTAGACCTCAAGCAATATTTCGGATGAGAAAGAGCCGAAAAGAAAACATCACCTTATTGAAAAAGTTCCTCGATGACCTCGACCGAAATAATTCTAATGATACTCCCAAGCGCAATCGCGATCGTGGGAGTTTGGGTAAACCTAAACCGTGAAATTGAGAAGCTCAAGGGGCGAATCATCCGCGTGGAGAGCGATAAAGACGAACTCAAAGACATGATGAAGGAAGTCGTGAAGGCAGTTCACAAGATCGAACTCATGCTCGCGGAACGATGAGACACTTCAAACTGAGAGAATTCGATTCTCCCGACGCTCCAGGCTCGGGACGTATGATGGACAGGGGCTTTCTTCGGTTGCTCGATGAGGCTCGAGATTGCGCTTCAATTCCGTTTGTAATTTCTTCGGGCTTTCGCACGGTTGATTACAACCGCTCCCTCATTGCCAAGGGTTTACCCGCTTCACGTAACTCCTCGCACCTTTTAGGACTCGCAGCAGATATCGAAGTCCTCAATTCGCAAGACCGTTTTATCATCATTGACTCGTTGATGGAAGTCGGCATCACCCGGTTGGGCATAGGCAAGAATTTCATACACTGCGATATAGACGAGATGAAACCCGAAAACCGAATCTGGACATATGCATGATTTAATAACCAAAGACCGGGACATTCACGTTCTCCCGTTCGAGTTTGAGAACTCCGAAGACGTGCGAAGTGTTTACCTGCTCTCAGACATTCACTTCGATTCTGTAAAGTGCGACCGCAAACTCTTTTTTAAACACCTCGACAGAGCCAAAGAAGAGAATGCGGTTGTTTTGATTCTGGGAGATTTGTACGATTTGATGAATATGAAGTTCGATCCGCGCGGCTCTTACGACTCGCTGCGACCAGAACTCAAAGCCATGGCTTATATCGATGAGGTCATCAAGGACTGCACCGATAAACTCGAACCATATAAGGATATCATCAAGCTCATTGGACAGGGTAACCACGAGACCAATATCACCAAACGACATGGGGTTGATCCTATCCAACGAACGGTGGGCATCCTAAACGCTAACGGAGGGAATATCATCGCGGGATATTATGCGGGATGGGTGGTTATGAAATGCAGCCGCAAAGGAAAGGGAACGCGAAAGAGTTTCCCTATTCATTACCATCACGGTTACGGAGGCAATGCCAAACGCTCCAAGGGTGTTCTGAACGTGGACATAGATATGAAGGACTACCCTCAGGCGGTTATCATTGCACGCGGTCACACCCATCAAAAGTGGTATGTCCCCGTAATGCGCGACGTACTGACCTCCAACTTCAATCACGGACAAGAGACCGTTCACGTAGTTCAAACGGGATCATACAAGAAGAAAGACCGTTCTATCGGGTGGGAAGTTGAAAAGGGCTTCTCGGTTCCTCGGTTGGGCGGTTGGAAGTTTTCAATCAAGCCTCACGGCACTTCATACGATATACAATGCGAGGAACTCCACTAAAAGAAACAAAGCTTGGCAAATGGTTCAAAGAGAAAAGTCCGAAGGTGTTCAGCCTCATTGCGGAGGTTGTCCCCGGTGCGGACGTCCTGCACACAATCAGTGCATTAATCGACAGCACCGACACAAGCGCAGAAGAAAAGGTGAAAGCTCGAATGATGATGAGTGAATTCGCAAACGCGGACAGAGCCAACGCAAGGAATCGAGAGATAGAAATCACCAAGACACTGGGACAACGTGATTGGATGCAAGTCTTTGTCGGTTCGGCTGCTATGATCATCGGGATTGTTATGGTTGTATGGGCGAAGACAGGGGTGCAGGATAAAGAAATCTTCTTCCATATCCTCGGGTTTGCGGAAGGGACGCTCGTTGGTCAGGTGGTGAATTATTATTTCGGGGCATCAAAAAAGTAGTATATTCGGGTTCTGTTTTGTTAGGGTTTGACCGCCCGTGTTACGTTTGTACGAAGGAGGGAGGCTCAACGGGGTCTCCCTTTTTTTGCGTAAAAGAAAAAATAAATTCGTTTTTATGCTTGGATAACTAAATTAGTTTTGTAGTTTAGCCACATGAACAACGCACAAAACAACACCATGACAAACGCAACAACACAGCAGCTCGATAAAAAACTCGATGCATTGCACCTACAGTTTGAAGATATTCAACAAGAATGGAGTGAATTTCTTAGACTGACAGAGATGGAAAAAGTTCAAAGCGAAAAAAAACACATTGACTTTATAAATGAAATGAATCTTATAAGGGCGCGAGTTGAACGCTTCGAGGTCATAAGAAAAGAATCAAAATAAACCCAACGCCCCGGCTTCGGTCGGGGCTTTATTTTATTACCATGAACGACAACAAGCAAACAGAACTCAAGCAAGCCTGGCTCACCTTGCACGATCTCCGACAGGAGCAACCCACAAGCCATCGTCTCACACGAACCGCCCTTCAAATGGCAATGGACATCGTACAAGAAAACATCGACCTATGAACCACAGCCAAGAAGAGAACTGGGTTACAGGAAGACTCGGGACAACATCCGCATCCGCATACCGAGCGAGCGTATGGACACCCGTTGACGAAGACCACCTCAACGAACATCGCGATAAGTACATCGCAGACGGATGGAGGTCGTACCTGTGGACGAAGGGTTATGGGGGAAGAGATAAGTTCTTCCTCTCCAAGCTACCGAAGGACGAGTTCGAGGAACTTATTTACGTGAAGATGGATTACCCGAACTTCTGTTTATTCTATGACATCAATGAATGAACTCCGACCCGATGCACTGGCTTACTTCAAGTGGGCGCAGGCAGAACACAACTCCGAAGATATCGACCGCCTTATCTTCGACCTCGAAAGTACACTCGAACAACTAAACAAACAGATCAATGAGCAAGCCAATATGCGTGCGAAGTAGTGTGAACGTAAACCCAGCGAAAGACTTTAACGATTTCGCAGCAAACCTCCGAGATGAAGACGCGGAATTCGACCGCCTCATCTCTCAACTCAAGGAACACGTCCGAATAAACAGAACGAGATGATGAGTGAATGTTGTGGCGCTCCGCAATTTGGAGACTGGGAAATCTGTTCCCAGTGCCTTGAACATTGCGATTTTGAAGAAGAATTTTTAACCCCTAAAACCAAAGAAAATGGGACAATCTAAAATCAAGACCATTCAACCGAATGGCACCTATGACAGCCAAAACGGCATTATGTACAAATTCGAAATACAACTCGAATCAGGAGACAGCGGAGAAGTATCTGCAAAGAGTGAAGACCGTTGGAGTGTCGGAGACGAAGTAGAATTCGAAGTCACCCCGTCGAAGTGGGGCGATAAGATGAAACTCATGAAGCCCGGGTTCACTCCAAATCAATCAAGGGGAAGCAACCCGGACATTCAAAAGAGGATCGATGCAAGCTGGGCAATTGGTCATGCGATCAATCAAGAGAGCGACCCTGAGAAGGTTCTCGAAGCGGCTGAGTTCCTTTTGTCTATCCGTAACACTCTTATCTCGAAGCTATGAACTGGACACCTGAAGAAGAAAAGCAGCTCGTTGAGACAATCAACCGCAACATCTATCAGAACAGCAAACGCCCAATCCAATGGAAGGCAATCAAACCGATGGAACGGCACACGCTCCCCGGAATGCAAACACGTTGGGCGAAGTATATACAGCCGAATATGAACTTCAACGGCTACCGATACACGCCAAAGAAGAAGACCACAAAGAAGAAGGTCGAAACAAAGCGCGTGAAGGTCTCTCGTTCGTTCTTTTGGGGCGCGTTAAAGGTCACCCGATATGAATAATATCAAGCTGTTCTTGATAAGGAACTACGGCTCGACATTCAACGCAGCTCAAACTCTGGATGTAACCCCGAACACCGTCCGCAATTGGTGCGGGCGTATGCCTCGGAATATCCTTAAGCACCTCCCGGAGATATCCGAGTCGTGCGGAGCGACATACGCGGAGATCGTCGAAGAAGTTCTGTTGTGTGAAAGAGAGGGTATTGAATGACCTTTCTGAATTACGATATAACTTTGTAAGAATGAACGGAATATGGATCCCCCAGGAGATTTGGGCATTGAATGACATCTCTCCCATGCAAAGAATTCTCCTCTCTAAAATTCACGCGCTCAGTCACAAAGACGGTTCGTGTTGGGCAGGAGATGACTTCCTCGCTGAGTCTCTTGGGGTATCTTCTCAATACATCCGCAAGATGCGCAAGGAACTTTGCGAGACCGCACACATCAAATGTGAAGGGTATGGTCATCGAAGGAAGATGAGCGTACTTGTAGAAGCAACAATCGGAACAAGCAACGATCGGAACAAGCAACAATCGTTGCAAGTAGAAGCAACTACAGTTGCAAAAGTTGCAACTATAGGCGCAAAAGTTGCAACTACAGTTGCGCAGAGTAAAGAGAAGAGTATAGAGAAGAGTAAAGAAGTAGTGAAGAGAGTACGTTTTCAAGAACCAAGTTTGGAAGAAGCGATGAATTCATTCGAACTTGCGGGATCATCTCGCGACGAAGGCGAGAAGTTTTGGAACTACTACGAAGCCAACGGATGGAAAGCGGGCAGAAACAAGATGAAGAATTGGAATGCTGCCGCGCGTAACTGGATAAAACGAAGTCATGAATTTACAACGAACAAAACAGGAACTCCAAAGCAACCAAGCCAAGACCAGCTTGAAGCATATCTCAAGCACGGGCATCTATAAACCCACCAACGAAGAAGCGTGGGAGGGTACTAACATCCTAACCGCACTTCGTTACCATCCCGAAGAGACTCGGGCGGCTGTCGTGACGATGATCAACAAGACAATTCAATTCATAGACGCAAAGAAGACCCTTCACTCATTCGAGGACATGGCACTTTGCGCAGAAACGATCTTCGAAGTATTCCCGGTTTTGAAACTCGAGGAATTGAGGCTAATTTGCGAGAGGATGAAACAAGGGTACTACGGCAACTTCTTTGAGCGACTCAAGATTCAGGAGTTCCGCGACTGCATTATCAAGCACGAAGCAGAACGAGCGCCTCTCCTGGAGCAACAACACAAGACGGTAAGTCGAGGAGCCGAAGACCCGCACAACGTAAAGCCTTACGACCCCGAACAAGCACGCCTCGAATGGCGCATGAAGAACAACCCCTTCTTGATACCCGGATTAAACGCGCCTAATGATAAATGAACAAGTAAATCTCTTTGGCGAGGTAATAGTTACCGACCCGATTTTGCGAGATGAATTCATCGAGCCTCCGTTTAGCGTTTTAGACACGAAGACGGGTAATTGGCAGAGACGGAAAAAGACTTGGAAAAAACTCGGTATAAAAAGCGAAATTGGACGCGTCGCAAAATCCATAAACAGCGGAACGGATTTATACCGGGACATATCAAAGAAACAAGGATATGACAACAAAGATAATTATACCTCCATTTTTGATCCTGCTTTGTGTGAAGTTCTTTATCATTGGTTTTGCCCAAAGGGAGGGCGCATACTCGACCCCTTTGCGGGTGGTTCGGTTCGCGGTATTGTAGCAAATAAACTAGGATACAAGTATACCGGAATTGATATAAGAGAAGAACAAATAGCAAGCAACAGAGAACAAGGTGTTGAAATTTTGGAGGTTAATAATCAACCAAATTGGTATGTTGGCGATTCAAAGGAGGTTCTAGAAGGATTGAAAAAAGAATTTGATTTGGTTTTTAGTTGTCCTCCATATGCGAATCTTGAGATATACAGCGATCTAGAAGGAGACATCTCGAACAAGCCTTATAAAGAATTTTTCGAACTCTATGAATCTATAATTCAAAAATCTTGCAATCTCTTGACCGCTGGCGGATTCGCTTGTTTTGTGGTTGGAGAGGTAAGAGATAAAAAAGGCAATTATATTGGATTCGTTCCCGATACAGTCAAGGCGTTTGAAAGGTGCGGCATGAAATTCTACAATGAAGCAATATTATTAAATCCAATTGCGAGTGCTTCGATGAGGGCGAACGGAAACATGAAGAGTAGAAAACTTGTAAAGATTCATCAAAACATCCTCATATTTAAAAAAACCGAGGTTTTATGAGTTTAAGCAAAGCAAAGAAGAAACTCGACAAGATATTCTCTCAGTTCATCCGGCTGCGTGCGGTCAACGATGAAGGGTGGGGAGCTTGTTTCACTTGCGATCGCTTGCGCCATTACAAGAGCGCAGACGCAGGGCATTTCATGGTACGTCAGAAGATGCCCACCCGCTTCGATGAGTTGAACGTTCAATTCCAATGCAAGGCGTGCAACGGATTCGAAGGGGGAGCACAATACGAATTCGCGAAACGCCTCGACGAACTACACGGAGAAGGGACAGCGGATCGTCTCGTTCGGTTGAGCAACGAAACAAAGCGATTCAGCGTTCACGAGTTGGAGGCACTTTGCAAAATATATAAAGAGAAGGTAAATGAACTCAGGAAGTCGAAAGGGTTGGAATAGCTTTTTAACGAAGCATTATTCAAAACTTGTTCGCATCGCTCGACGATGGACGGACAGCCCTTCCGACCTTGTACATCACACTTACCTTCGATGTTTAGACAAACGCTTTCCCGATGGGGATAGTGAAAACCCGCTCGGGTACTTTGTTAAAGCCATGTACACCGAAGCGACACGAGGAAAATTCAAAGACTTATATCACGTAACAGATGCCGACCCCAAAGAACAAGCCTTCGAAAGCGATTGGACAAAAGCCATTCAACGAGAGCAAATGCAACTCATCCTTGACCGCCTATCCTGGTTTGATAGAACCATCTTCTCTCTATACCTGCAAGGGTGGAACATGGCTGACGTATCTCGACGGTCTCGCATTGGAGAATCGACCCTTTATCGCTCACTACACATCACCCGAAAAATCCTGAAAGATGTTCTTCGTAACGGCACAAAAGAGGACTGACCGACTTAATATCTGCAAAGGCTGCGAACACTTCGTCGACAAGACCAAGAGTTGCGGAGACCTCGTGACAGAAGCCTTCACCGACTCGGAGTTGTGCGGCTGTCATATGCCCACGAAGACCCGTCTCAAGGTTGCCTCCTGTCCTCTAAGTAAGTGGGAAGCAGAAATAAAACAAGCAGACCTCGAAGCGATCAAGACATTTCTCAAAACAGAGAACCAATTCAGAACAAACGGACAGCTCGCGAAGCTTTATTCGAAGGTCACAGGAACGAACACCCAAGCAAGTCAATGCAGTTCGTGCAACCGTCGAATGCTTGCGGAGCTACAAAAGCTAATAAACGAAACAGAATGAGTTACACTACAACGGAACGCGAGAAGATAGCGGAGAACATCCGCCAATTCCTCAAACAAGACAGGAAAGAGAAATTTGAAGATCAGCACTTTGGAGGCGATCCCTTCCTTGTGAAGCGGGTTCTTCCCATGACCCCATACGACAAAGAGACCCTGGAGAATATCGCACGGGATGTTGAGGGTCGTATATTGCACCCATGAGAAACGCAAGAAAAGCCCTCCTCCATGCGAAGAACTTCCTGCTCATCACGGAGAACGATAAAGCAATCCGACTCCATGCCGGGGACGATCCCGCGACTTTACTCCTAACCTTAGCTGTCCATAACGATGAATTCAGATACACCCTCGAAGCCGTCCTCGATCAAGCCAATGAAACTCTCGGGGATCAAACAAAACCCGACGAACCCTCGGATAATTAAAGACGATAAATTCCAAAAGCTCGTAACGAGTATAAAGGAGTTTCCGGAGATGCTCGAAGCGCGTCCAATTGTAGTCAATCCGGATATGATTGTCCTCGGTGGTAACATGAGGCTAAAGGCAGCCAAAGCCGCAGGACTGACCGAGGCACCCGTCTATGTCGCTACATGGGAAGAAAGCAAGGCGAAGGAGTTCATCGTGAAAGATAACGTCGGTTTTGGCGAATGGGATTGGGATATCCTCGCGAACGAATGGGACGCAGCAGAACTCGATGAATGGGGTCTCGATGTATGGCAACCCGAAGAAGAAGAAGAGGTCGAAGGATTGACCGACCCCGACGAAGTACCCGAAGCACCGGAAGAGCCAAAGACCAAACTCGGAGACTTGTATATCTTGGGAGGGCATCGTTTGCTTTGTGGGGACTCTACGAAGGCGGAGGACGTGGAGAAGCTAATGAACGGAGAGAAAGCCACGCTGATACACGCAGACCCACCGTACGGAATGGGCAAAGAGAAAGACGGGGTACTCAACGACAACCTTTATTCGGATAAATTAGACGCGTTCCAAATGGATTGGTGGAGAGCATTTCGCCCACATCTCGAAGACAACGCGAGCGCTTACATTTGGGGCAACGCTCCCGACCTTTGGAGGTTGTGGTATCGTGGAGGGCTTTCTGAGTCTGAGCGAATGACCATGAGGAATGAAGTCGTTTGGTTTAAACCTCCTTCGGGCTTGGGAGATGGTCAAAACAACTCAAGTGGTCGGAGTTTTGGGTCAATTACGGAACGCGCTCTTTTCTTCATGCTTGGAGAGCAAGGATTTAATAATAACTCCGACAACTATTGGGAAGGATGGGAGCCGTTGCGAACCTACCTAAAAAACGAACGAGACAAAATTGGGTGGAACAATAAAGTTGTGGCGGGCTTCTTTGGTTTTCATCCGCGTATGGCTGACCATTGGTTCTCTCAAAGTCAATGGTCGATGCCGACCGAGGATCAATATAAGAGACTCCAACAAGAAGCAAAAAAAGAAGCTTTCAAGCGCGAACACGACGATTTGAAGCGCGAACACGACAGAATAAAAGAGGAGTTCTATAAGACCCGCGCATTCTTTGACAACACTCACGACAACATGACAGAGGTTTGGCAATTCGAAAGAGTCAAGGGAGAAGAGCGGCACGGACACGCAACCCCGAAACCCGTTGAAATGATGGAGCGAGTCATGAAGTCAAGCGCACCAATTGGAGCAATAACGATTGAACCCTTCCTCGGTTCAGGGTCGACCCTCATCGGGGCAGAGAAGACCGGGCGCAAATGTTACGGCATGGAATTAGACCCGAAGTATTGCGACGTAATTGTAAAGCGATGGGAGGACTTCACAGGTAAAAAGGCAGAGCTATGGAAGCCGTGAAGACCAACACATCCAACACCAAAAAAGAAGCAATGCTCGAAGCCCTCGACAAGTCTTTGGGTATTGTATCAACAGCCGCGAAGATGGTAGGTATCGACCGATCGACCCATTACGCATGGCTGAAGGCAGACGAGGAATATAAGAGCGCGGTCAACTCAATTCAAGACGGTGTCCTCGACTTCGCAGAATCGCACCTTTACAAACTCGTGAAGGAAGGCAACCCCGCAGCGACGATATTCTTCCTCAAGACTAAAGGCAAGAAGCGCGGATATATCGAACGGCAAGAGATAGAGGTTCAAGAGAAGAAGCCGCTCTCGTGGTTGGATGAATAAACTCCCCGCGACATATTACCACGTTAAAGAATGCAAGTCGAAGATTCAAATCCACCAGGGCGGGACACGATCCGGAAAGACGTACTCCATCCTCACGGCACTCATTGAGCTTTGTCATAAGAACTCGGGGCTTGTCATCACGATATGCCGGAAAACATTCCCAGCACTTCGAGCGACAGCGATGCGGGACTTCTTCGAGATACTCAACAACGAAGATGTCTACAATCAAGACCTCCACAACAAGAGCGATGCAACCTATCAACTATGGGGCAATATGGTTGAGTTCATCAGCATCGACCAACCGCAGAAGGTCAGAGGACGCAAGCGAGACGTTCTATTCATCAACGAAGCCAACGAGATTAACCTCGAAGATTGGCGGCAACTCCTCCTCCGAACAACGGGGAGGGTGCTTTTAGACTATAACCCATCAGACGAATTCCATTGGATCTATGAAGAAGTCATCCCACGAGAAGACGCAGAGTTCTTCCGAACCACGTACAAAGACAACCCGTTCCTGCCTGAAAGTGTGGTCTTGGAGATTGAGCGGTTTAAAACAGCAGACGAGAACTTTTGGAAAGTATACGGTCTCGGAGAACGAGGAACATCACAAGCAACCATCTTCACCCACTGGAAAGAAATAAACCAAATCCCCAATGAATTTAAACTCCTCAACATCGGACTCGACTTCGGATATACAAACGACCCAACCGCAATCGTCCGAGTCTATACAGACGGGCACGGCTTCGCAGTCGATGAACTCTGCTACGCGACAAGACTTACTAATTCGGATATTGCAAAAGTCCTCCGAGATAATCAAGTCAATCGATCGGATGTTGTCATATGTGACTCCGCAGAGCCCAAGAGCATCGACGAGATACACGCTCACGGATTCAATACTCACGGAGCAAGAAAGGGAAAGGATAGCGTCAAGAACGGAATCCAATTCCTCCATTCGCGACCGCTTCTTGTCACGGCTCGGAGTGTGAACCTCATCCGGGAGCTTCGCAATTACAAATGGAAGGAAGACAAGAACGGGAAGCAACTGAACGAACCTGTCGATTCATTCAATCACGCTATTGACGCGATGAGGTACGCGATAACATTCAACCAAACGAACCCGAACTTCGGTTCTTATGCTATCGGGTAGAAAAGAAAAAAGAAAAAAAATTCGTTTCGTAGTTGGATAACTAAAAGAATTGCGTATCTTAGCCAAACAAACGAAACAAACAGACCATGAACTTCGAAAAAATCATCCAAGACTCACCAGTAGCAGCAGCAACAGTCCTTAACCAAACGGATGACCGCTTCACTCAGTCACAAGGAGACGTACATGCATACACTCAACACATCGTCATCAAGGATGCTGCAGAGGACCGACGTGCAGAGTTCACAGCCACAAAGGATACCGACGGAAAAGTCCGCATCACTTGCAGCCTTTCAAAGCACGGTGGAGAGTTCGCTCATTACTCTGAAATCTGGAAGCACACGAAATTCCTGACATGGGACAATGTAGCTGCCGCGCAGAAGTACTTCAACACGAAGTCCAAGGCATTCAAGGCTTGAAAAAAATGGAACGCATGAACAACGAGCCCGAATGGTTTCAAGAGGTGCTCGACCGCACCGAGCAGACCGAATCTTTTCTCCTGCCTTAATAGCCCCTCACGGGGCTTTTTTTTTGCCCTAACTTTCGGGCTACCCGTAAAATTCACGCAAACACGCAATATTCACGCATTTTTCACGCATTCCATTTTGGATAAGGAAACCAAACAAATCAAGTTATTAGAATGATGGAACTCAAACTCCCGCACCGATGGTCGGATCTCTCACTCGGAGAACTCCAGGTCATGATGACCGCAGACAACCCCCTCGAAAAGATATCTATCTGCTCGGGGTACTCGGTGGAGAAACTGCGTGCGATGCCTCAGAAGCTAATAGAAGCCGCCTCAGCGCATCTTGACAATCTTCTAACCCAAGAGACTGCACGTCATGAGAAAGTCGTTGAGATGGACGGCAAACGATTCGGCTTTATTCCGAACTGGGATGAGTTTACAGCGGGTGAGTGGATCGACATGGAAAACCACCTCGAAGACTTTTGGGCAAACGCTCACAAAATTACCGCTCTCCTCTATCGGGAAGTGACCTACGAACTCGGAGACAAATACGAGATAAAGAAGTACACCACCAAAGAAGACGCAAGCATCTTTGAAGAGATGCCCGCAGACCTTGTCTCGGGTATGCTGCTTTTTTTTTGGACTTCCAGAAATCAACTGCTGCACGATATGCAGTTCTCTTTGCTGGAGGTAGCGGACAAAGCGATCCAGTCGGTGAAAAATGGGGATGGTATCACCTCCTCTATTCCCTCGCAGGGGAAGACGTTCTCAAAATGGACGCGATTACAGAACTCCCTGTTCAAGTCATCTTCCAACACCTCAGCTATCTAAAAGACAGAAGCGCAAATGATCACGTTCAATAACATCGTCGAAAGGTTTGAAGTATTCGCAACGAATCACTTCTTCATTAAGTCATTCTCATTCGGCTCTCCGGATGATGTAGACCTCGCAAAGTTTACCGAGTTCCCCTTGATGCACATGGTTTACACCGGGGCAACATATGACACCGGGACAAAGACCTACAACATCGAGGTTTATATCCTTGACGTACCAGCAGACAAGACCGATAAGGTAGAACGACAACGGGAGGTCGTATCTGATGCGGAGCAATGCGCAGAAGACATTATCGCAGATATCCGCATGGGTGGGAATATCTTCACCTTTGCTCAAGATTATGAAGTCGTAAACGCTACGACTACACCACTTGAGGAAGAGACAAAGAACGTCCTCTCGGGCGTGCTGCTCGATTTATCTGTTGAGATCCCTTACGAGTGGGACGCTTGCAATGCTCCAATCGACGGAGTAATTCCCGGGGGTGGGGATGTCCCTTCATATGCTCGACGCGGGTTCTTGCGTATGCTGACGCTCGACGGCACAACCGATGTCCTTAGCGTTCGCACAATCAACGTAACGAACGGCACCCTCACCGATGATGGAGACGGGGTAGTTACCTTGAACACGGGAGGAGCAGAAACGCTCGAGGACTTAACCGATGTGAACATCATAAGCCCGGAACAGGGGGACGTTCTATCCTACAATTCAGGCGTTCAGAAGTGGATGAAGAATGGAGGGCTTCAAGAGCTTCTCGCACGGTTTAAAGCAAGCGGATCAGGTGCGCAGATGTACGACACCCTCAACGACACGACGAAGGGGTATATCGACATTCTCGCCAATAGCGCAAAGATGAAAGTCAACCTCTCAGGTCTGACAGTTACCGAAGCCTCTCCAGGGGTTATGTCCTTTGCAGTTGCAGCAGGTACGGAAGGGAACGAAGTAGAGTTTGAGGCAATGACTATCGAAGGGAGCGACGCTCTATCGACAATTGCAGAAATCAACTTCAAACAAGGGGCGTTAACATATTGGGAGAATGCTACGGGTAAGATTTGGCTTCGCGCACCTAACGCAGGAAATATCACAGTGCTGCTTCCAAGCTCAACGGGAACCCTGGCACTTACAACCGATATCCCGAACGTTCCTGTCGACTCGGTAAACGGTCAAACGGGCGTGGTTGTATTGGATACGGGAGACATTGACGAGAATGGGAATCTCTATTACACAGAGGCACGGGTCGCAGCGAATGCCGCTGTCGTAGCTAATACGGCAAAGGTTGGAATAACACCAACGCAAGCGAGCGAGATAACAGCCAACACAGCGAAGGTCGGGATCACTACCCAACAGGCGAACGATATCACCGCGAACAACGCAAAGACAGGCATCACACCGACTCAAGCGGGAGAGATAACCGCGAACACGGCAAAGGTTGGAGTCATTGCGGGAGGTACTTTGGGACAAGCTCTCGTGAAGGCAAGCGGAACGGACTACGATACGGAGTGGGCAGACATTGCGATTGATACCCAGTATCACGATCGCTTCGCAACAGACGCGGAGACCTTCCGAAGCGGTGCAACGGATACGCTCGAACTTTATTACACCGCCAAAGCGGACGGGGACGGACTCGCAGAGGATGCAGAGAGCGACACCCCAACAGCGGGAAAGGTTATAAAAAGGAAGATATATTACTCAGAGGCTGCATTTGCAGACCCCGATACAGGGACATGGGTAGAGTTTACGACCCTCGCGGACGATATTACTTTCGCTAATGCAAAGGCGGCTCTTTTGGAGTATCTCAAAGCGAGGACGGGCGGGACGGTTCCAATCAGCCTCAAGCAAACGTGGGAAGAGGTAACAGCAGCGCCAGCGTTCACGGGGTTACTTAACGAAACGTATGGCAGCGGAGCAGAAGCCGCGTATTCAACCCGTCGATTGAATGGGCTATACTCAGGCGATTGTATGACCATCCGCAGAGCGTCGGACAGCACAACGCAAAGCATCGGCTTCGTAGGGGAAGAAATCGATGAATCAGCCATCGAAACCTTTTGCAGTGGCACTACTTGCACAATCCAAGTTTGGTTTGACCAGTCGGGCAACGGGAACAACGCAACCCAAACAGAGGCAACGAAGCAGCCGACTATTTACACGGGCGGACAGCTTGTGAAGGAAGGCGGGCGCTTGGCGTTAGATTTTGACGGTTCTAATGACCACCTGAATTTTACACAAATAGACCTAACTAGCGATTGTCTAATTGCTCACATTGCCACGCATAGCGCGGCAGATTCTGCATATGGTGGTCCCACGGGTAATTTTGGAGCGTATCAAGCCACGACAACAACATTACGTTGGAGATTTAGCGGTGCAACTTATTACGCTACTGTACCAACAATTACAGCGGGTGACCAATATTTGTCACTTTTTAGAAGGGAAAGCGGGACGGCAAATATGAGTTACGACGGAGCAGACACTACGTCGCAATCATTGAGCGGTACAGGTTCTTTTTCTGTTTTGGGTGCTTCAACGCAAACTTCACACAATTTACTTGGAAAAGCGCAGGAGTATATTTTTTACACTTCAGCAAAAACGAGCCAAAACCGAACAGATATCGAAGGTAATATTTCCGCATACTTCCAAAGCGCGAAACTGTTAGATGAGCAATTTGGAGAGGGAGCGGAAGCAGCTTATTCAACGCGGCAACTCCGACGGGATCAAACGGAGTGCATGGTCATTCGCAGGGCATCGGATAGCACGACTACAACGATAGGCTTCGACGGTTCAGGAAACATCTCGGAGGCAGATATTGAAACCTTCTGCACGGGTACGACTTGCACGGTCTACACTTGGAAAGACCAAAGCGGAAACGGGAACGATGCGACAGCCGCAGCACCTGCAAACGAACCGACGATTTACACGGGTGGGGCGATTGTGAAGGATGGAGGGCGCGTAGCCTTTACTTCAACATCTTCGACATCTTTTAGCTTTACTCAAATCTCAAACATCAATAGTGTTTTTTCTGTATTAAGACCTACCGACTTTACAAATAATAACTCTAGTTTTATCCTCGGAGCGAGTAGCAATTATAATTATCACAGCGGGATTTCGGGTAAATGGCTGAATACAACTAACGCGATTCAAGCGGTTTGGGATGGTGCAAATTATTTAAATGGTACTGCCGTAACCCTTGACACGACAACGAGAAGCGCGGGGCAATATGTTTTAAGTATGATTCATACGTCAAACACAGTGATTGCGGGTCGAATAAGTGAAGACAGGACGTTCGGACGTAGCTGGGTCGGTAACCGCCAAGAATTAATAATTTACTCGGACGACCGAACAAACAACCGCACCTCCATCGAAGAAAACATAGGCGACTACTTCACCCAAAACACGCCACTACTCGACACGTACAGCGGTGCAGCGGCTGCGTATTCATTGCGACGGCTTTCGAGTAGCTACACAGGTGATGCGGTAGAGGTTTACAACGGGAGCAGCTACGCGGATATAGGGTTTAACGTATTCGGTGAGCTTGATACTCTAGCACTCGCAGCGCATTGCGGTTCAAATTCGGGTTATGTATCGAAGTGGTATTCACAGACAGGAAGCAACGACGCGACGCAGACGGTCACGGGTTCAATGCCAAAGATTTACGACGGGACTACGGGCGTAGTGACGGACAACGGAAAGCCTGCGGTTGAGTTTAATGGCACAAGCACGGAGATAAGCGCGCCAACAGTAGGCTTGTCCGTAGCCACTTGTTTTATTCATCATACCAATTTTGATGCAACCGCGAGAATGTTTGGACAGTTTGACCGATTTGAAAATTCTTTTTTCTACGACAGGGTTACGGGATATTGGGCTTTCAATAATGGCGGTATAAACTTATCCGGATTGCCAAGTACAACAAGTAAATTGGTTTATGCAGTATTTGATAATACCGGGGGTGAACTTGGTATAAATGGAGCCACAGCAACAAGCGGCACATTAGGTGTTATTAGTGGTCAAATGGATTTACGTATCGGAAGGAGAGCTAGTAGCTACTGGAAAGGCACAGCGTCTGAGTTAATAGTCTATGACTCCGACGAATCAGCCAACCGCACCAACATCGAGACCAACATCAACACCTTTTACAGCATCTACTGATGAACGGATATATCATAGTCCTACCAACGGACACGCAAACAAGCGAGCGCAGAGCGTACCAAATCACGCGCGAACTCTACAACATCTCACGCCCTGTATTGATACAGGCGGAAGGCGAAGCGGCCTCGACCGTGTTCGGGATTATCGTACACCCTGACGGAGTACAGAACGCTTTGCAGGTTGATACGGATTACCTCATCAACGTACATCCCGCTGCGATACTCGAACGCCTTGTGGCGTGCTTTCCTGAGCTGTCGAATGATGAGCGGTTCTCCCTGTCTGCATTTGTCCAAACGAATCAGAAGTTCCCGTTCGGTTATATCATCCCAAGCGATACCACCGTTCGAAATCAAGAGTACATGGAAGAGAATGGTTGGTTCCCTGAAGATCCCGAATTATGAAAGCTATCAAAATACTATTTCTCGTAGTCCTCGCAATCGTAGCGATTCCCGTTGGGATCGTGTACTCGGTTGGTGAGTCGCTCTTCTTTATTGCCTCAGATGTCCTCAGAAGCATTTGGAGAGCCATATACGACTTCTTTCGTGACGTGTCGATAATTGTATCGGTCACAGCGTCAAAGTTCCTCAATCGGCTTCTAATGGATTCGGGAGTTCCTTTCGGGAATCATTCCGTTTCTGCTGTCCTGGGAGCTAACCAACGAGAACGAACGCTCACGGGTCTTGGGTTATGGCTGACCTTGTTACTCGATAGCATCGAGAAGAACCATTGCCGCAAGGCATCCGAACGCGCGGGGATATGAGTAAAGTAAACGAGACACTTATCGCGTTTGCAGATGATATCCTGAAGAGTGCGAAGAGGCATCTCGGAGGGAGAAGGATCGGCAAAAATAAGAACTACGGAGTCGCATCGGGTACGCTCAAGCGGTCTCTGAATTATCGCATTCGGGTACGTGGAAACGAGATACGAGAAATCAGTTTCGGAGCCAAAGGCAAAGCGAAGAAATACGCTCCATTCATTCACTTCGGGGTAAACGGCACGCGCAAGAATCAAGGGTCACCCTTTTCATACAAATTCGAGAACCCTTCCCGTAAGCATCGAACGGCACTAAAGAGTTGGATACGCGCAAAGGGTATCAAATCACGTGACGAAAAAGGTCGATTCAAAAAACAAAGCGCAGATTCTTTGGCGTATGTATTGGGTAGAGCAGTGAAGCGGAAGGGAATCGTCGGACTTCGGTTCTACGAGAAAGCGTATACAGCCGTTTCTAAACGATATACGAAGAAACTCGGAGCAGCATTCGCGGAAGATATCGCGGGTAAATTCAAAGCAAACCTCGGAAACATAACGATCAAAAACTAATGGCATCAATCGACGCAGGACCGGCAGAAGGATGGAAACCAGCCGGACAAAAACTTCTATTTACCCTCATTCCAGATGAAGCGGTTGATGACTCATATCGTTATATCGTGCAGGTAGAGGAGAACGGCACGGATATATCCAAAATTTACTTGACTCCAAACCCAACGAATAACGCCTTTTTTGATTTGTCCGAAGTTATAGCGGGACGGCTTGAGGTGGATTCTTTGAAGTACAACGCGACCTCGACGATTCACTCGTTTCATAACAAGATGTTCACCCGTTCGAACGACAACCTAAAGCGGTATCGTTTGAAGATTGGATACTTCGACGGAAGTTCTGAAAACCTCGCGGAAGATACGTCGGGATATTACTATCTTCTTGACGGTTACGAGCAACTATCGCAAGGGTTGTTTCCTTCGTTCTCCGATTATTACGGGTCAGCTTCAACAAAAAAGGTTTGGTTGACGGATCGCGAACCCGTGAACAACGTTATCGAAGTAAGTGCAGGGATTGAAGATAACGGGGTTGCAGCGTTTATCAATAGCGATGACACCGGCTCCGCAATCGTTAACCTCACCATCAAAATATACGACGTTCTCGGAAGCCTTGAGGATACCTTGACATACATCGTGAACGCTACCAATGGAGGGTTAGTTCCCACAACCACCTGGAGCGATTCAAACAACGATGCGTCACTTCTTTATGCTTATGTCTATCCCGGTTCATTGAGTGCTATCACAACGGCTCTGAATAATGTGGTCGAGGGTTGGGATTATTACGATGTTATTCCTTCAACATTGTCTGCACCAACGGGAAACACCCTCCGCATCCGTAACAAATGCAGGAACACGAAGAACGAACCTGTCCAATTGGGTTGGGCGAATACTCGGGGCGGGTGGGATTACCTACGTTTCAACGGGAAGAAACAAAAGACCGTAACGCGGGAGGAGAAGACTTATCGAAAGATCGTAGGGGATTACAGCGGTTCACAATTCAGCCTCGCTCCAAGCGCACGCGAAATCAAGCCGTACCAACTCGAAGCGAAAGAGACCTATCAACTCAACAGCGTTCTCACGATTGAGGAAGTGACGTTGATGCAGTATTGCATGAGGTCAAAAAATGTCATGGCGCGAATCGACGGGACGTGGGTTCCTGTAACCATCCAAACGAACTCGATGCAAATCGAAGAGGAGACGGTCTCGAAGGTGTTCATCACTTCGTTCAATGTTGAACTCGCACAAATTACCCGATGCTAAGACTAACCCTTGCAGGAAACGAAATCGAACTCTACGAGAACGAGCCAGTGAATCTGAGCTATCAGTTCTCCGATATCCAAGACATCAACGCTTCTTCAAGTAGCTTCTCGCAGACCTTCCGCGTTCCTCTCACCAAAAAGAATCAAGACTACTTCGGGGCGGTGAATGAGTTCGGTCTAATTACTACATGGAATCCGAAGGTAAAGGTCGACGCTGAACTCACTTACAACACAATCCCGGTCATGCGGGGATTTGCCCAGGTGAAAGCGGTGTACGTTCAAAAGGGCAAATATGCAGACGTGGAGATCGCGGTATTTGGTGAAACGGCTAACCTCTCGCGGGATATTGGGGACGGGATGCTCACCGACCTCGACTTGTCTGCTTATGATCACACATTGAACGCAACCAACATCGAAGCGAGTTGGGCGGGTAATTTATCCGGGGGCGTAATCCGTTACGGACTCCCAGACAAGGGGCAGAATTGGACTTCCTCGAATATATGGACATCAACAAACCCACTTGAACACGGGGACTTTACGCCATACTTCAGAGCGTCCAAACTCTTTGAGGAGATTATGACAGAGGCGGGATATACCTACGACTCTACATTCTTAACGCGGGTAGATGGTTTATATCTCGCGATGTACAACGGGAACCTCGCGATAAAGGGAGACAGAAACCCGCAAGCGCAAACGGCTTTTGTTGGCTATTCGGCAGATGTTACGGGTTTAAGCTCAACAACCTTTGTTGATTTAACCGGGTTCTCTGACTCTGCTCCGTTTTACGACACCGATAGTAATTTCAACGGCACAACATACACGGCACCCTTTCGAGCCTATTACACGTTTCGCGTATACGTACACGGTGTAATTGACCACCTCACGAACACGACACTCACAATGCGACTCGCAAAAGGAGGCTCGACGTTTTTAGCGACTATCATTGACAACCTCACAGGGGCTTTTTTCAATGGAGAGTCTTTCGTGGTTTTAACTGATCCCATTCTTTTAAATGCAGGAGACGCGGTATCGCTTCAATACGCATTAGCCAACTCAGGACATATGGTAGACTTTACCGGGACAGACGAACTCGGTTCAGGTGGCACAGGGTTTGAAGTTGTAGAGGTGTCAGGAGCAACGAGCGGACAAACGGTAGACACAGAAGCCAATATGCCGCAGATGAAACAGATTGATTTCATCGCAGGGCTTCAAAAGATGTTCAACCTTGTCTTTATTCCGGATCGTAACAACTCAAAACATTTAGAGGTGGAACCGTTCAACGATTACATCGCAAGCGGTTCTCAAAAAGATTGGACAAATAAGATTGACCTCTCGAAAGACCTTACCATCGCACCAACGACAGACCTGCAAGCAAGGCAGTACGATTGGACGCATTCGAACGGAAAAGACCTTATCAACGACATAGTGTTTAAAAACGCTTCGCGGGTTTATGGAAGGTATCGAGTTGATGACCCAGAGAACGACTTCGCTTCGGGCAACAAAGAAATAAAGACTCCCTTCGCTCCTCACGTCGCTTCATACATTCCCGGCACTCAATACGCAATCCATAGGATGTTGATTGATACGGAGCAAAACGATAAGACCATCAAAGACCCCCTTCCGCGTTTGGCGTTTTGGAACGGTCAACAAGACGGGACAATCTACTATCAGAACGACGCGAATTCAGCGACCACCACAGACAATGAGTATCCGGCTTTCTCGCAGTTCTCATCCCTTGAAGCAACGATCACCAATGAAGATTTGGGATTTGGTGCGGAGCGTCCATTCCATATCGTAGAAGCCAACCCATTGAATACCCTATACTACAAGTATTGGAGACCGTTCGTCAATGAGTTGTATTCTTCGGACGCTCGAAAGCTCACCGCGTTCTTCAGGCTCACCCGCTCCGAATTAGCGACGTTCGAGTTCTCGGATAAGATATATATCAAAGACACGTATTGGAGGATTCTTTCAATCTCGTATGATGCGACAAGTGAAGACCTGGTCAAAGTGGAGATGCTCAAGGTATTGGGAGAGATTCGGGATTGTGTTTGGCTTCCTGAATCAATCAATAAAGCAACGGGTGAAATACGCTTCGAGAATGCGCTCGGGACGTTTCTCTATCAACTCGGACCTCAGAACAGCTCCTGTTGCACAAAGTATGGTTACATCTATAACGCAACCGCTCAACGTTGCTACCAACCCTTCGAACAATGAGGAATCTTGACAATCATCGTTATATAGGAGAAGCGATCCAATTACTCCAAAACAAAGGCGAGAGGGTTCAAGTCCCGCTTTGGTTCAAGGCGTTGGATTGGTTCCTCACTTTCGGTTACATCTTCGGACTTGCTTACCTTCTTTATCTATCAATTAAATGGCTACTGAAAATATCGTTCTAAAAGTATCAGCAGACACCAGCGA
>JGI26114J46594_1000011_pt1 | contig 65399 bp, 71 predicted proteins | sample AOAMet1_18_M0_10_2_FD_46594 | JGI IMG/M metagenome (IMG submission 46594) | reverse complement strand
TGGTCATATATTTCTATGGATTATTTTAAACAAAAAATAAACAAAAATGAAGTTGGTTCGTCTGCAATGCCTCATAAAGTAAACCCGATTGATTTTGAAAATTCTGAAGGGAACCTAGGGCTTGCAAATGCCTTATTTGAACATCTATCATCAAAACTTCCTGTATCAAGATTACAAAGAGATTTAACAGACAGTACTGTACTTAGAAATATTGGTGTTCCTTTTGGTCACTCGTCTATAGCTATCAAATCGACAATTAAAGGAATAAATAAATTGATAGTGAACAAAGAGAAAATAGATAATGATTTAAACAATAACTGGGCAGTTATAGCTGAAGCTATTCAAACTATTTTAAGAAGAGAAAATTATCCCAATCCATATGAAACGTTAAAAGAATTAACTAGAAAAAACACAACTATAAATCAAGAGACTATTCATCAATTTATAGATAATTTAAATGTAGACANAGAAATTAAAAAAGAATTAAAAAAAATNAATCCTTCAAATTATACAGGAATTTAAAATAGCTATTCCCCATTTACAGGTCTGTCTACAAGATTAGTTTCTATTCCAATTTTAAAGTCTCCATTAGAAATTTTAGTAACATCCTTATCAATCTTTCCAAATTCCTTCGATGTATCATTGAAATGATTTACCGCCGCACTTAAAGATTTACCTAATCTGTTGTGAGAATTTTGGTAAGAATTTAAATGATTAGACAGTTTTTGTACGTTTTTAATTACTTCATCAACAGATTTTTCAAATTTTAAATTATTTAAAGCTTTCATTGTAATTTGAAGCATTGGAAAAAGACTCATTGGTGAGACTATCATAACTTTTTTATCATATGCATAAGAAACTAAATCTTTAGAATTTATTTGAAGTGAACCTACTCTATTATTTAACAAATCTTGATAAAGTCCATCGGCAGGAATAAACATAAAAGCATAGTCTAGTGTTTTTTCTGAGGGTCTTATATATTTTGACGTTTCATCAATTCTAGTTTTAATATCAATTCTAAATTTTTTTTCTAAATTCTCGATTTCTAAAGCATCTGAACTTTCTATCATTTTATTATAATTATCTAAAGAAAATTTTGCATCAATAGGAATTATATGATCATTAACTTTAACTATAGCATCTACAATTTCACCGTTGTTGAAAGAATATTGCATTCTAAAAATTTCTGGTGGTAAAACATTTGCTAATAAATTTTCTAATTGAATCTCCCCAAAAATTCCTCTTTGTTTTTGATTTCCTAATATTTTTTCCAAAGATTTCATTTGGTTGGCAAAACTTAGAACTTGTTGATTAGTTCCTTTTATTTTTTCTAATTCGACAGTAACATCTTTTATAACCTTATTTGAATCAGAAAATTGTTTTTGAATGTCTTCTTTTGATGTTTTATGAAAATTATTAATTTCCTTATTTATTGAAGATAATTTAGATTCCAATTCTAATCTACTTTTTTCAGAATTTTCACCAACTTCCTTTCGAATATTTTGGATTTCACTACTTAAGTTATTTGTAAGTTGAATTAATAGTTCATTAGAACTATTATCATTTTTGTTTTTTAAAATAANTATTAAAAAAACCACTAAAACTAAAAGAAGTATTAGAAGAACTATATCCATATATCTAATATAGAAATATTATTATTTAGTTAAGTACATTTTTCTTCTTGAATATAACTCGTAAAACTGATCGTCTTTTAAATCATCTATAAAGAGGATACTTTCACCTGTACTTTTCATTTCAGGACCTAGACTTTTATTAACGTTTGGAAATTTATTAAATGAAAAAACAGGCTGCTTTATTGCAAAACCTTTTAGGTTGGGCTTGTAATTTATTTCAGATACCTTAAGTTTTCCCAACATCACTTTAGTTGCATAATTAACATAGGGTTGTTGATAAGCTTTGGCAATAAACGGAACTGTTCTTGAAGCTCTTGGGTTAGCTTCAATTATGTAAACAATTTCATTTTTTATAGCAAACTGAATGTTGATAAGACCTACAGTTTTTAATGAAATTGCAATTTTTTTAGTGTGATCTATGATTTGTTGCATCACTAATTTTCCTAGATTAAATGGTGGTAATGTTGCATTCGAATCTCCTGAATGAACTCCACAAGGTTCAATATGCTCCATAATACCAATTATTAAAACATTTTCACCATCACAAATAGCATCAGCTTCTGCTTCAATTGCACCATCTAAATAATGATCTAATAATAACTTATTGTTTGGAATCTTTTGTAAAAGATCAACAACATGTGCTTCTAATTCTTCCTTATTTATAACAATTTTCATTCCTTGTCCACCAAGAACGTATGAAGGTCTTACCAAAATAGGAAAGTTAAGTGTATCGGATAATTTTAAGGCTTGATCTGCAGTTTCAGCTACACCAAATTCTGGATAAGGTATATTATTATCTTTAAGCAAAGTTGAAAAACTTCCTCTATCCTCAGCTAAATCTAAAGCTTGATAAGTCGTACCCATAATTTTAATACCGTACCTATCCAATTTTTCAGCTAATTTCAATGCAGTTTGTCCACCAAGCTGTACAATGACACCTTCAGGCTTTTCATGCTCAATTATATCATAAATATGCTCCCAAAAAACAGGTTCAAAATAGAGCTTGTCAGCGGTATCAAAATCAGTTGATACCGTTTCAGGATTACAATTAATCATAATAGTTTCATAACCACACTCAGATGATGCTAAAACTCCATGAACGCAACAATAGTCAAATTCAATTCCTTGTCCAATTCTATTTGGACCAGAACCTAAAACAATAATCTTTTTTTTATCAGATGCTTGACTTTCATTTTGAGTAAAAACAGTTCCATCTGAAAGTTGGATCTCTTCTTCAAAAGTGGAATAATAATAAGGCGTTAGAGCTTTAAATTCTGCAGCACAAGTATCAACAAGTTTATACACTCGATTAATGTTAAAAGTTTTTCGTTTTTTATTAACCGTACTTTCTAAACACCCTAGCATATGACCAATTTGACGATCAGCAAAACCTTTTTGTTTAGCCTCTAACATTAAATCTTTAGTAATTGTATCTATGTTGAAATCTGAAATTTCTTTTTCTAAATTAACTAGTGATTCATACTGCCTTAAGTACCACATATCTATTCGGGTAATTTCATTAATTCTTTCCAATGAAATTCCCATTTTAATTGCATCGTAAATAACAAAAACTCTATCCCAACTTGCATAAGTAAGCTTATCTATTACCTGTTGATAATCTGTATATCCTTTACCATCTGCACCCAAACCATTTCTTTTAATTTCTAAAGATTGGGTTGCTTTGTGTAATGCTTCAATAAAGGATCTACCAATTCCCATAACCTCTCCAACTGATTTCATTTGAAGACCTAAAGTTCTCTCAGAACCTTCAAATTTGTCAAAATTCCATCTTGGTATTTTAACAATTACGTAATCTAAAGTCGGCTCAAATAAAGCTGAAGTTGATTTTGTAATCTGATTGTTTAATTCATCTAAACTATATCCAATAGCTAACTTACTAGCAACTTTAGCAATTGGATAACCTGATGCTTTAGAAGCTAAAGCTGAGGATCTTGAAACCCTCGGGTTAATTTCAATTGCAATTATATCTTCTTTTTCATCAGGACTTACAGCAAACTGAACATTACAACCACCTGCAAAATCACCAATACTTCTCATCATCTTTATTGCCATATCTCTCATTCTTTGATATGCAGAATCTGATAATGTCATTGCAGGGGCTACAGTTATTGAATCTCCTGTATGAATTCCCATAGGGTCCATATTTTCAATCGTACAAATGATAACTACATTGTCATTTTTATCTCTTAATAGTTCTAATTCATATTCTTTCCAACCCATTAAAGCTTTATCAATTAAAACTTCATGAATTGGTGAGGCCTCTAAACCTCTAGTTAGTAATTCATCAAAATTTTCAGCTTTATAAACTAAGGAAGCTCCACTTCCTCCAAGTGTAAATGAGGGACGAATAACCAAAGGGAATCCAAATTCCTGAGCTATTTCTTTACCCTTTAAAAAGGATGTAGCAGTTTTAGCTGGTGCAACAGGAATATCAATAGTTTTTAATAATTGTTTGAATTTTTCTCTATCCTCTGTAATATTAATTGCATCAATATCAACTCCTATAATTTCAACATTGTATTGCTCCCAGATCCCTTTTTCATCAGCTTCAATACACAAATTAAGTGCAGTTTGTCCTCCCATTGTTGGTAAGACTGCATCTATTTTATGATTTGACAATATCTCCTTAATTGAATTAGTATTCAAAGGCTTTAGATATATATGATCTGCCATAACAGGATCCGTCATGATTGTGGCTGGATTAGAATTGATTAGAATTGTTTCTATACCGTCTTCTCTTAGAGACCTCAAAGCTTGAGAACCTGAATAATCGAACTCACATGCTTGACCGATAACTATTGGACCTGATCCTATTATAAGTATACTATTTAAATCTTTTCTTAATGGCATTTACGTAATATTAATTTGGTTGATGAATATATATAAAAAAAGGTGTTACTAAAAAAGTAACACCTTAAATTTTTAAAGTTTTTATTCACTTATTTTTTATGTCTTGGTTCAGATGAAACAGAAATCTTATTTCTTCCTTTGGCTCTTCGACTAGCTAAAACTTTTCTACCGCTAGGCGATGACATTCTTTCTCTAAATCCGTGTTTATTACGTCTTTTTCTTTTTGAAGGTTGAAAAGTTCTTTTCATTTGAATTAATTAACTATTTTTACTAAAATTTGAGGCCAAATATACAATAAGTTTAAACTAACTCAAATGTATTGTTTAAAAAATTTAAAGTTTAAAAATTAATTAAAAAACTGATAATCAATGTATCCGAAAAATATAAAACTAATATTAGCAATTTCAACACTAATTTATTCGATATATCAATTTTATGAAAACAATATTGGCAATGGAATAGCATTGATTTTATTAGTAATAATTTTCGTTTTTCTTTATTTTAAAAATGAAATTATACTTATAATTTTTTTTAAATTAAGGAAACAAGATTTTGACGGAACAGAAAAATGGTTAAAAAAAATTAAAAATCCCGAAAGATCATTAACAAAAAAGCAAGTTGGTTATTACAATTATTTATGGGGAATTGTGTGTTCTCAAACAAACCTTACCAAAGCTGAAAAATATTTTAAAAAAGCAATTTCAATTGGATTATCAATGGATCATGACTTAGCAATGGCCAAATTAAGTTTAGCTGGAATACTAATTCAAAAAAGAAGAAAAAGAGAAGCTACAACCTTATTAAACGAAGCTAAAAAATTAGATAAGCAAAAAATGTTATTGGATCAAATAAAAATGATGCAACAACAAATGAAAAGAATTTAATTTAAGTTTTTATGAAAATAATCATTTAGCCAATCAGCTCTCTTAAGTATCATTGTGTGGTCTCCTCTTTCTACAGGTATATAATTTTTTATATTAAGCACTGGAAACATTGAATCATAAGTTCCATGAATGTGAATAACATTATTCAACGGAGTAGTTTGATTCCAATTAACCATCTCTTTTATAGCCCATTTTAAATAATTTTCATCTCTAACGGAAAGATATTTTCTATATAGATTAACTTTTCGTTTAATTTTTGGACCTAAAACAAAAGCCAACAAAGATTCAAAATCATTTAACCAAGTTAATGGCAGGAGCTTATAACTCTTTGTTTTTTTTGCAAATTTCATTGAATTTGATAATTCTTTATTAGATTTTACACTTGAAATAATTATGACTTTTTTAATTTTTAAAATTTTTGATAGTTCTTGAACAATTACACCTCCAAAAGAAACTCCAATAAGTATTGCATCTTTATGCTTTATAGTTTCAGAAAGTCTGACAACATATTTGCTAAGGGATTCATTTTTTAGAGGAGGAATCCAGCTTAAATAATGTGNAATAAAATTTTTATTTAGTTTAATTCTTTCAAAAATCAATGAATTAGCACACATTCCTGGCATAAAATAAACATGAGTTTTGTTTTTCAGAGTCATTAAAATCTATTTTTATTATCTTTGTAAAACTTTAACAAAACTAGCTAATAGATATTTAATGGGAAATATGATTATTAACGATAACTTGTTCTTGCGTCAATACGAAGTTGAAATAGAAGATGATTTAGCTATTATTGAATATGCTCTTCAAGACAGAAAAATATTTTTAACAAAACTTATTATACCATCATCAAACAAAGATGAAGATTTTGAAGAAAAATTTATAAGAGAAGTATTTGAAATCATAAAGGAAAAAAATATCAGGATAATGCCTACCTCACCTCAAGTTAGAAAATTTATCAAAAAAAACAAGGAGTTTAAAGAAATGCTTCCTATTGGTGTTAGACTATAGTTTTTAGCTCTGTATTCTTTCCAATTACTAATCCATCATTATCAATATCTTCCAGATCAAATGAAACAATCTGATCTGCTAAACTTTTTCTCCAAGCAGTCTTGATTCTTACATAATTATTAGAAAAGCCATAAATAAAACCATTTCTATTTTCAGTTTCAAACAATACATCTTTTGTGTTTCCCAATTGAGATTTATAAAATTTTCTTTTTAGTTGAACAGAAAGGGATCTTAACAACTTACTACGTTTTGATCTGATGTTTTTAGAAACAATGTTTTTAAAATTAATTGCTTCTGTATTATCACGCTCTGAATAAGTAAAAACATGAAGATATGACAAGTCTAAACTTTTTATAAAATTATAGGTTTTTAGAAAATCTTCTTCTGATTCTCCAGGAAAACCTACAATAACATCTGCACCTATACATGCGTTTGGAATGACTTTTTTTATATGATCAATTCTATTTTTATAAAGTTTACTTAAATATCGTCTTTTCATAAGTTTTAAGACAGGATCACTTCCGCTTTGCAAAGGAATATGAAAATGAGGGACGAATTTATTACTTGTGGAAACAAAATCTATAATTTCATTTGACAATAAATTAGGCTCAATTGAAGATATTCTAATTCTAGAAATTCCCTCTACTTTGTCAAGAGCACTAACCAAATCTAAGAAAGTGTTTTCATGATTTTTATTGCCAAATTCTCCTTTTCCATAATCTCCAATATTAACTCCAGTTAAGACAATTTCTTTAATTCCAGAACTAGAAATCGATTTTGCTGCATTTACAATATTTTCAAGCTTATCACTTCTTGAAATCCCTCTGGCCAAAGGTATTGTACAATAAGTACACTTATAGTCACACCCATCTTGAACCTTCAAAAAAGATCTTGTTCTTTCACCAATTGAGTAACTTGATTTATAAAAATCAGTTTCTTTTATTTCACAAGAATGAATAGAACCTTTGTTGTTTTTTTTTAGGTCATTTAAATAATCTAATATTTTGAATTTTTCTTTACTTCCAAGAACTAAATCAACACCATTTACATTAGCTAGTTCTTCTGGTTTTAGTTGTGCATAACACCCAATAGCAATTAAAAAAGCATCTGGATTTAACTTTAAAGCTTTTGAGACATAGGATTTAAATTGCTTATCTGCATTTTCTGTAACAGAGCAAGTATTTATGACATATATATCAGAGAATTGATCAAACTTTACCACAGAATAGCCTACGTCTTCAAATTGTCTTGATATAGTTGAAGTTTCAGAAAAATTAAGCTTACAACCTAAAGTAGTTAAAGCAACCTTATGATTTTGGCTCATATAGATTTAAACTCTTAAATTAGCTTGCAAATATAGGAATCAATATCTATGATTTACAAGTCAAAGTTTTCAATACCCTTTTTAATAATAACTATATTAATAATTACAGGCTGTTCTAATAGTGTTTCGATTGATGAAAAGAAAGTTTTTAGATATAATGAACATTCTAATATTTCATCTTTAGACCCTATTTATTCGAGTACATTAAGAAATATTTGGCCAGTTAATCAAATCTTTAATGGATTAGTTCAGTTAGACGATTCATTAAAAATAAAACCAGATTTAGCAAAAAGCTGGATAATATCTAAAAACGGTTTAGAATATAAGTTTGTAATAAAAAATAAAATTTTCTTTCACTATTCTAAAACTTTTGGAAAAGATTCTACTAGAGCGGTTAATGCAGGAGATTTTGAATATAGTTTTAAAAGATTAAACGATCCACAACTAGGATCACCTGGATCTTGGGCAATGAAAAATGTAAATAGTTTTAAAGCAGAAAATGACAGTGTATTTGTTATAAAATTAAAAAAACCTTTTGCAGCTTTTTTAGGCTTACTATCGATGAAATATTTTTCAGCTGTTCCATATGAGGCAGTAAATTTTTACGGAGATAAGTTTGGTAAAAATCCTATTGGCACAGGTCCATTCAAATTTAAAAGATGGGAAGAGAATATCAAATTAGTATTAAGAAAAAACAATTTATATTTCGAAAAAGATAATTTAGGAAAAAACCTACCCTATCTTGAAGCTATTTCAGTTACATTTCTTCCTGATAAGAAAAGTGAGTTCATGGAATTTGCGCAAAATAAAATTGATTTTATTAACTCAATAGATTCGTCTTTTAAAGATAAATTAATTTCTATTGACGGAAATTTAAAAGAAGAACATTCCAAAAAAATAAAACTCATTTCAGGACCATATTTAAACACAGAATATATAGGGTTTTATCTTGGTGATAAAAAAAGTCAAGTTCATTCAAAAAAACTAAGGTTAGCTATAAACTATGCGATCGATAGAAAAAAAATGATGAAATATTTAAGAAATAATATTGGATACGCAGCAAATAATGGTTTTGTTCCATTAGGATTAAATATGGAAAATTCAGTAAATGGATTTAGATACAATTTAAAAAAGGCAAAAACATTAATTAAAGAATACAAAGCAGAAAATAATAAAGAGAAAATAGAACTTGTACTAACTAGTGATGCAAATTATTTAGATATTGTTGAGTTTATACAAAGAGAATTACAGAAAATTGATATTGACTTATCAATAAATATTGTTCCTGCTTCTGCATTAAGACAAGGTAAATCCAATGGGAAATTTGAAATGTTTAGAGCTAGTTGGATAGCTGATTATCCAGAAAGTGAAAATTATTTAAGCTTATTTTATTCAAAAAATTTAGCGCCAAATGGACCAAATTATACACACTTTAAAAACGTTGAATATGACATGCTATTTGAAAGCACTTATCAAGAACAAAATAGTGTACTTAGAAAAAGATTATATAAAAAACTAGACAGTTTAGTAATAGAAAATTCACCAATTATTCCACTATACTATGATAAAGTCATGAGATTTACTCAAAAAAATGTAGAAGGATTGACAACTAATCCAGTAAACCAATTAAATTTAAAAAAAGTATATAAAAAGTAATTTACTTTTTGATTTTGGCATATCTATTTTTAAACTTATCAATTCTACCAGCAGTATCAATAAGTTTTGTTTTACCAGTGTAAAACGGATGAGAAGTCCTAGATATCTCTAACTTTACAAGAGGATATGTTACACCTTCATGTTCAATTGAATCTTTACTTTCAACTGTTGATTTAGTAATAAAAACATCGTCATTAGACATATCTTTAAAAGCAACTAATCTGTAATTTTCTGGGTGTATACCTTGTTTCATTTTTATAATAATTGGATGCAAATTTAATTCTTTTTTATCAATTTGCAACTTTATCTAATTTATTACTAATCAAGTATTCAAATATTAGCTATTTTTACATTAAAATAAAATATTATGGAACAAATCAGTATAAAACAATATATGATTAACTACGGCTTAATTACTAGTTCAGTGTTAGTATCTTTTAGTTTAATGTTGTTTTTTTTAGAGGCTCATTATGAACAGGATTCTGTTGTACAAATCACAAACATGGTAATAACATTTGCAGGAATAACTTTGGGATGCTTAGCCTACAAGAAAGCTAATGATAATAAGATCCAAGCCGGTACAGTAAGAAAAATGGGTACTGGAATATCTTTAGTTATAGCGCTTGTGTCTATATTTTATACATTGTTTTTAACTAATGTAATGGAACCTGGTTTCATGGATAAAGTATTAGAAATTTCATACAATCAAACTATGCAAGATTACCCTGAAGCCCTTAACGGAATGGATCTTAATACATTTATAGAAAATTCCAAACCATTCACTTTTTTAACTTACCCGGCGATTTTAATTTCTACGCTTTTATTTGGATTTCTATATAGTGTTGTTCTCGGTCTTGTAATTAAAACAAAAAAACAGCTATAATTAGTTGAAAATGGATATTTCTATAGTTATTCCGCTTTTAAATGAGCAAAATTCTCTTGAAGAATTATCAAGCTCAGTATCCTCTGTTATTAATGATTTAAATCTTAAATATGAAATAATTTTAATAGATGATGGAAGCACAGATAATTCATGGAAAATTATTTCAAAAATTTGTTTAAAAAACCAACATATAAAGGGAATTAGATTTTTAAAAAACTTTGGTAAATCTCAAGCACTTTCAGCAGGCTTCAAGGCTTGTAATGGCGATGTTGTTATAACCATGGATGCTGATTTACAAGACGATCCAAATGAAATCCCTGAACTTTATAAAAAAATTAATGAAGATAATTTTGATTTAGTTTCAGGATGGAAAAAAGTTAGATACGATTCAATAATATTTAAAAATTTTCCATCGAAAATTTTCAACTGGGCTGCAAGAATAACCTCTGGATTAAAACTTAATGATTTTAATTGTGGAATAAAGGCATATAAAAAAGAGGTAATTCAAAAGGTTAAATTAACTGGAGGGATGCACAGATACATTCCTGTACTTGCGAAAAACGCAGGTTACAACAGAATTACAGAAAAAATTGTGATACATCATCCTAGAAAGCACGGAAAAACAAAATATGGAATAGACAGATTCATAAAAGGGTTTTTAGACTTAATTACATTATGGTTTATTCACAAGTTTGGAAAAAGACCAATGCATTTCTTTGGACTTATTGGGACTATAATGTTGTTAGTTGGCTTCTTTTTTTCTGCATACCTAGGAATAGATAAATTATTTCTCCAAACTTCAGGAAGGTTAATTACAGAAAGACCTGAATTTTACATATCATTAGCTACAATGATTATGGGTTCTCAGTTTTTTCTTGCCGGATTTTTAGGAGAAATCATACTTCGAAATAGAAAAATTAAAAAACAGTATATAATTACAGAAAAAATAAATGAATAAAGACTCAGTAATTGAAGAAAATTATAATAATTGGACTCAGTCTCCATTTGATACAACAACAATTAAAAATGTTAAAAGTTTAAAAAATAATAATCCGTTAGAGTTCGAAGAATCATTTTATAAAAACTTATCATTTGGAACTGGTGGAATGAGAGGAATTGTTGGTATAGGCCCAAACCGTGTCAATCGATATACTTTTGGTAAGAACACACAGGGTATTTCAAACTTCATAAATAAATCTTCATCAAAAAAAGAATCTGTTGTCATAGCTTACGATTGCAGAAATCAAAGTAAAGAATTGGCTAATCAAGTAGCAGATGTTTTTAGTTCAAATGGTATTAATGTATACCTATTTAGTTCAATAAGACCTACGCCAGAACTTTCTTATGCATTAATAAAATTAAAATGTATTTGTGGTATTGTTTTAACAGCATCTCATAATCCACCCGAATATAATGGATACAAGGTATACTGGAAAGACGGTGGTCAAATTGTGCCTCCAATTGATAAAAAACTTATTGATGAAATCAATTCAGTAAAATTCACAGATATAAGCTTTAAAAGAAATAATTCTCTTGTTAATTTAATTGATACCCAAATTGATACTGATTTTATTCATGATTCAATTTCAATTGGAAAAATCGGAGTTTCTAAGAGAGAAGATTATAGAATTGTTTTTACACCAATACATGGAACATCTTATAAAATTCTTCCAGAAGTTTTGAATGGGGCTGGATTTAAAAATTTACATATTGTTAAAGAACAAGCAGTTCCAGATGGTAATTTTAACACTGTAAAATCACCTAATCCTGAAGAGCCAGAGGCCTTAAGCATGGCAATTGATTTAGCAAAAGCAGTTAATGCTGATATTGTAATTGGTACTGACCCTGATGCAGATAGAGTTGGTTTAGCTGTCAAAAACAATAAAAACGAATATTCTCTTTTGAATGGTAATCAGATGATGATCATTTTAACAGAATTTATTTTAAGCAAAAGAAAAAACTTAAATAAATCATTTTTTATCGGATCAACAGTTGTTTCAACTGCAATGATTAAAAATATAGCTGAAAGTTATAATGTTGATTTTAAAGTAGGCTTAACGGGTTTTAAGTGGATAGGGAAAATGATAAATGATTTTCCAAGCCAGAATTTTATATGCGGAGGAGAAGAAAGCTACGGTTACATGGTTGGTGATTTTGTTAGAGATAAAGATGCTATTACTTCTGCCCTAGTGGCTTGCGAAGTTGGATCGGAATGTAAATCAATGGGAATTAATTTAATTGATTATTTAATAGATTGCTACATTAAATATGGATTTTTCAAAGAAAAACTAATATCAGTTGAAAAAAAAGGAGCTGAAGGTCTGAAAGAAATTAGTTCAATAATGAATAAATTAAGAAATTCTAAAATCAAATCTTTGGACGGAAGTAAATTAATATCTTTTAAAGATTTTCAATCTTCACTAGAAATAAATCAAATTAATGGTAAAATCAATAATTTAGATTTTCCTAAATCTAATGTTTTGATTTTTGAATCAGAAGACGGTACAACTGTTGCAGCTAGACCTAGCGGAACTGAACCAAAAATAAAATTTTACTTTAGTGTAAATACCATTCTCAAGTCAAAAGAAGATTATGAAAGAGTAAATCAAATTTTGAATAATAAAATAGTTAATTTAACTAAAGAATTTAATTTTTAAACATTGGAGTATTTTAAAAAAATATTCAAGTATTCAAAGCCCTTTAAAAAATATATTTTTTTGAATATATTTTTTAATATTCTTTATGCGCTATTTAGTGCATTGTCTTTTCTATCGTTGATGCCTATGCTTGAGGTTTTATTCGGAGAAAATAAAAAAACATACACCAAGCCAGAATTTGATGGAATTTATGGATTTGGAAATAATTTAGAAGGATGGCTTAATTATCAGGTTAGTAGTTTTTCTGGGGATGACCCACAAAAAGCTTTAATTTTTGTGATTGCTGCAATAATAATATTATTTTTTCTTAAGAATTTTTTCAATTATCTAGCAATGTATTTTATAACTTTTCTTAGAAATGGGATTTTAACTCATTTAAGAGGAGATGTTTATAAAAAAATAGTTAGTATGCCACTAGCTTTCTTTACTGAAAAGAAAAAAGGAGATGTAATTTCAAGGATAACTGCTGATGTGTTAGAAATTCAACATTCATTTTTATCAATTCTTGAGTTAATTGTCAGAGAGCCATTAACTATATTTTTTACAATTTCAGCAATGTTTTTAATAAGTTTCAAGCTCACAGCATTTGTTTTGATCTTTATACCAATTTCTGGATTCTTAATTTCATTAATAGGAAGATCTCTTAAAGCTACCTCAACTTTAGTTCAAAATGAACAAGCTGAGTTTTTATCGATAACTGAAGAAACTTTACACGGTTTAAAAATTATTAAAGGTTTTGTTTCAGAGCTGTTTTTTATAGAAAAATTTAATAAATCAAATAATAAATTTTACAATTATTCCAATAAATTAATAAATAGACAAAACTTAGCTAGTCCAGTAAGTGAATTCTTAGGCATTTCTGTTATTGGTGTACTACTTTGGTACGGTGGACAATTAGTTTTAATAGATCAAGAACTAAATCCAGCTGCATTTATTACTTACATGGGGCTTGCATATGGGGTTTTAACTCCTGCTAAAGCAATAAGTAAAGCATCTTATTCAATTAAAAAAGGAAATGCAGCTGCTGAGCGGGTACTTGAAATTTTAGATTCAAAATCTTCAATCATTGAAATTTTAAATCCTGTAAACAAACAATCTTTTGATTCAGAAATTTGCTTTGAAAATGTTAGTTTTAAATATGAAAATACAATTGTTTTAAAGAATATTAATTTCAAAATTAAAAAAGGTCAAACGGTTGCTATTGTTGGACAATCAGGAAGTGGAAAATCGACTATAGCCAATTTAATTCCTAGATTTTATGATGTAAATTCAGGAAAAATATTAATTGACGGTATAAATATTAAAGATATATTTAAAAAAGATTTGAGAAGTTTAATTGGTTTAGTATCACAGGACTCTATACTTTTTAATGATTCCATAACCAATAACATTCAACTTTCAAACTCTAAAAATAATGAGAAAGAAATAAAAAATTCTGCCATAATTGCCAATGCAAATGATTTTATTGAAAAACTAGAAAATAAATACCATTCTAATGTTGGAGACGGAGGCGGTAAATTATCAGGTGGACAAAAACAAAGAGTTTCGATTGCAAGAGCAGTTTTAAGAAATCCTCCAATAATGATTTTAGATGAAGCTACCTCTTCATTGGACTCAGAGTCAGAGAAGTTAGTTCAAGAAGCACTAGAAAAATTAATGAAAAACAGGACATCTTTAATCATTGCTCATAGGCTATCTACTATTCAAAAAGCAGATGTTATTTTAGTTGTAAAAGATGGGGAAATTATAGAAAAAGGTAAACATGTAGAATTAATTTCTAATAATGGAGTTTATTCGAAGTTGATCAAACTTCAATCGTTTTCTTAAACTTTTCAAAAATTCCATTGTCTTATATATAAATTCAATTTAGTTGGAAAATGAATCTAAATTTATCGCCAAACTAAAAGAGAAGGGAACTCAAAATAAATATTTTGAGATTTTACTTAACAAATACAAAGAACCTATATATTGGCATATAAGAAAAATAGTTTTAGATCATGACGACGCACATGATGTTCTACAAAACACGTTTATAAAAGTATTTAAAGCAATTAATAATTTCAAAGAACAAAGCAAACTATATACTTGGATTTATAGAATAGCAACTAATGAATCTTTAAATTTTATAAAATCGAAAGCTAAAAAACATTTTAAAACATCTGAGGAAATTATGATTGCTCAAACCAATAAATTAAGAGCAGATCCTTATTTTGATGGAGATGAATTACAAATAAAATTACAAGAGTTAATAAATACACTTCCAGTAAAACAAAAATTAGTTTTTCAAATGAAATACGAGCAAGAAATGAAATTTAAAGATATTTCTGAAATTCTAGGGACATCTGAGGGTGCTTTAAAAGCATCTTATCATATAGCTGTTAAAAAAATAAAAAAAGAAATAATTAAAATTCAAACCTTTTAAGAGTTTGGTTGTCAAAGTAATAGAATGAAATCAAAAAATAATTTAAATCTTAATATTAATCGTTTCAAAACACCTAAAGGTTATTTTGATAAAATTACAATTGATGATATTAATAAAATTGAATTAGGAAATTTCAAAGTTCCTGAAAATTATTTTAAAACAATTGACATCGATTTAATTACTAATACTAATTATATAAGTAAAATAATAAATTTCAAATACAAAGAGCTTGCTTACAGTGGAATAGCTGCAGCTCTTATTGTTGGATTATTTATTAACGGATTTTTTAGTGATTCAAATTCTTTTAAAGAGGCTGAAATATTAGATTACATGAACTATGAACTAGTTGACTATTCTAATTATGACTATATAGAACTTTTTGATGTTAATGAATTTGAAATCAATTTCAATCAATTAGATGACAATGATTTTGAATACTACTTGGAAACAAGTTTTTCAGATGATCAAAATTTAAATAATGAATAATATGAAAAATTTAAAAATTCTTTTTTTACTACTTTTTTTAACTAATTTGTTAAGTGCGCAGAAAACAAAAGTAAGTCTTGAAAAAGTAGACGCTTATAAAAAAATATATCTAACTGATAAGTTGAATCTTAACTCAGAAAATGAATCTAAGTTTTGGATTGCTTACAATGACTATCAAGATAACTTAAGAATAGTGTACAGAGCCAAAAGACTCAAGTACAGGAAAATGAATTTGGACAGTAGTAATCTTTCAGAAACAGAATACAAACAATTTATTGACGATTTTTTAGACTATGAAAAAAAGAAAATCGACTTAAGAGCTAAATTAATAGTTGATTTAAAAGAATTCATGACCTTAAAAAAAACTGTATCGCTATTTAGAATTGAAGATGATTTTAGGAAAGAGATGATGAAAAAACTTAGATCCAAAAATAAAAAATAAATCCTATCTAATTATTACTCAAATTAGAAAGGTTAAGTTTAAAACCTATATTTGCGCAAAACTGTAAAATGCGTCTTCACAAAAATTTAGTTGTTGCTGTTATTAAAGTTCTTGATGGAGTCTTTAATCAAAATCTTTATGCTGATAAAACTATCGAAAAGGTACTTAAACTTGATAAAAGATGGGGAAGTAGAGATAGAGGATTTATAGCTGAAACAAGCTACGAGATAATTAGATGGAAAAGACTATACTCAGAAATTGCTGAGGTAAAAAGTCCTTTTAAGTACAAAGAACTTTGGAAAATATTTGCAGTTTGGGCCGTTTTAAAAGGAATTCAACTTCCAGGCTGGCCAGAACTTAACGATACACCCAACAGAAGGATAAAAGGCAAGTTTGATGAGCTTATTAAAATAAGAAAATTTAGGGAGTCAATTCCTGATTGGTTAGACAAAATTGGACTAGATGAACTCGGTGAGAAAAATTGGGAAAAGGAACTAAATGCTTTAAATCAGAAAGCATCAGTTATAATAAGGACTAACACTTTAAATACAACTATTGACAAACTTCAAGCAATTCTTTCTGATGAAGATATTCAAACTGAAAAAATAAAAGGATATCCCGAAGCACTTAAGTTAATTATAAGAAAAAATTTGTTTTTAACAGATGCTTTTAAAAACGGGTTATTTGAAATCCAAGATGCCTCATCACAATTAGTAGCACCATTTCTTCAAATAGAAGATGGTATGAAAATATGTGATGTATGTGCTGGAGCTGGTGGTAAAACTCTTCATTTATCAGCTCTATCTGAAAATAAAGGTCAAATAATTGCCATGGATATTTATAAAAATAAATTACATGAACTTAAAAGAAGAGCTAAAAGAAATAGTGCATTTAATATTGAAACTAGGGTAATTGAAAATAACAAACCTATTAAAAGATTGTATGGGAAAATTGATAGGTTATTAATTGATTCTCCATGTTCAGGTTTAGGTGTATTAAAAAGAAATCCAGGTTCTAAATGGAATCTTTCCTTAGATTTTTTAGAAAAAATTAGATCTACTCAACAGGAAATTCTAAAAAAATATGCTCCAATGATTAAAAAAGATGGAAAACTGGTTTATGCAACCTGCTCTATTCTTCCGTCTGAAAACGAACAACAAATTGATAAATTTTTAAAATCTGATATTGGAAAAGTTTTTATGAAAGAAGATGAAAAAAAAATCAGTCCAAATCAAACTGGTTTCGATGGGTTTTACATGGCTAGATTAAGCTATAAATAATGTTGTTAATAAGTAATTCAAAATCGTTATTTAAAATTTAAATTTAAGAGAAGTTTTCTGCTTTATTTCTTATATTTTTGAGCTTATAATTTAAATAAGTTCTTCAATGATTCTCTATTTTCAAGATAAATTTGAAACAATTTTCGCCGTAGATTCATCAACTAAATTAAATGACATTGATTTAAAAAAATTAGAATGGTTATTTGTAGCAAAACATATTAATCAAGCTTCTATTAATTCAAACTTTGTAGGTCCAAAAAAAACGATGATTTCTCCTTGGAGCACTAATGCAGTGGAAATTTCAGAAAATATGGCAATAACAGGAATTTTAAGAATTGAAAAATTTGTTCCTAAAAAGTCTAGTGACTACTTTGATCCTATGCTTTTTGAAGATTATTCAATACTTGACCAAAATTTATTCAAAATTTCTGCAAGTCCAAAGCCAATTATTGAAATTGAACACATTTCAGATTACAATCTAAAGGAAGGTCTTGCATTAAATCATGAAGAAGTAAATTATTTAAATGAATTGTCAAATAAATTAGGAAGAAAATTAACTGATAGTGAAGTTTTTGGGTTTTCACAGGTAAATTCTGAACATTGTCGTCATAAAATTTTTAATGGAAAGTTTGTAATTGATGGTATTGAGAAAGAAAGCTCATTATTTAAACTTATAAAAAAAACATCTAAGGAAAATCCTAATGAAATCATTTCTGCATACAAAGACAATGTAGCTTTTGTAAAAGGACCTATAGTCGAGCAATTTGCACCTAAACACGGAGACAAACCTTCTTATTTTCAAACATCTAAATTTAATTCAGTTATTTCGCTGAAAGCTGAAACACACAATTTTCCAACCACTGTAGAACCATTTAATGGTGCTGCTACTGGATCTGGTGGAGAAATACGAGATAGACTTGCAGGTGGTAAAGGATCACTTCCTCTTGCTGGTACTGCTGTTTATATGACATCATACCCAAGGTATGACGAAAAAAGACAATGGATAAAAGAAGAAAGACCATGGTTATACCAAACTCCAATTGATATTTTAATAAAAGCTTCTAATGGAGCTTCAGACTTTGGAAATAAATTTGGTCAACCTTTAATATCTGGATCAGTATTAACTTTCGAACACATTGAGAACAATAAAACACTTGGTTTTGATAAAGTTATAATGCTAGCTGGAGGAATTGGTTTTGCTAAGGAAAATCAGAGCTTAAAAGATAAACCCAGTGAAAANAATGTTATTGTTGTTTTAGGCGGAGATAATTATAGAATTGGTATGGGCGGAGCAGCTGTTTCATCAACAGAAACCGGAAAGTACAATTCTGGAATTGAACTTAATGCTGTACAAAGATCTAATCCTGAAATGCAAAAAAGAGTAGCTAATGCTATTAGAGCTTTTGTAGAATCTGACGAAAACTCTATAGTTTCAATTCATGATCATGGAGCTGGAGGACATTTAAATTGTCTTTCTGAACTTGTTGAAGAAACTGGCGGTATTATCGATTTGGATCAACTTCCAGTTGGAGACAAAACGCTTTCTGCAAAAGAAATTATTGGAAATGAATCCCAGGAAAGAATGGGATTAATTATCCCAGAAAACAAGTATGAAAAACTTAAAACAATAGCTGACAGAGAAAAAGCTCCATGTTATAAGGTTGGTAAAATTACAAATGACGAAAAATTTAAAATTAAATCTAAAAAAAATAATTCATTACCAATAAACTTGTCGTTATCAGACTTTTTTGGAAGTTCTCCAAAAACCATAATGAATGATAAAACTATAACCACAAAATTTTCTGACAAGGATTATAGCGTAGATTTTTTTGAGAATTACTTGCACAATGTATTAAGTTTAGAATCAGTTGCATGTAAAGACTGGTTAACAAATAAAGTTGACAGGTGTGTTACCGGAAAAGTTGCAAAACAGCAATGTGTCGGATCTTTACAACTTCCTCTAAACAATTGTGGAGTCATGGCGTTGGACTATTGCGGCAAAAACGGAGTAGCAACTTCAATAGGACATGCACCACTGCCTGCATTAATTAATCCGAGAGCTGGATCAAGGTTAGCAATTGGGAAAGCGCTAACTAACATAATTTGGGCTCCGCTTGAAAAAGGTTTAGAATCTGTTACATTATCTGCAAATTGGATGTGGCCATGTAATAATCCTGGTGAAGATGCTAGATTGTATGAAGCTGTTGAATCTTGTTCAGATTTTGCAATTGGATTAGGAATAAATATTCCTACTGGAAAAGATTCTCTTTCAATGAAACAGAAATATAACGATAAAGAGGTTATATCTCCTGGAACGGTAATTATTTCAGCAGCAGCAAATTGCAATAATATTTCAAATATAATTGAACCAGTTTTTCAGCCTAATAATCAAAACATATATTACATTAATCTGGCAAATAATAATTTTAATATTGGAGGTTCTGCTTTTAGTCAAACATTAGATTTTATAGGATCTTCAACAATCGACTCTTGTGATGCTTCTTATTTTAAAAAAACATTTAATGTTTTTCAAAATCTAATAAAAGAAAATCTAATTTCATCAGGTCACGATATTAGTTCAGGTGGATTAATAACCACGATATTAGAAATGTGTTTTTCTGAAAATAATATAGGGGCAAATATTGATCTTAACCAATTTAAAGAAAAAGATTTAATAAGATTATTATTTAGCGAAAGCCTGGGTATAGTTTTTCAAGGTAAAACAGAAATTGAAGAAGTTTTAAATACAAATAATATCAATTTTATAAATATTGGAAAGGTTAGTAATAATTCTAAATTAGGACTGAAATCTAATTCTAATAATATAATTATAGATATATCTAAATACAGAGATATTTGGTTTAAAACATCCTATTTATTAGATCAAAAACAGAGTGGTAAAATCAAAGCAAAAGAAAGATTTGAAAATTTTAAAAAGCATCCCCTAAATTTTAAATTCCCTAATAATTTTAATGGAAAAATCAATCACCATAATACAAAGAAAGTAAATGCTGCGGTAATTAGAGAAAAAGGAAGTAACTCTGAAAGAGAGATGGCCTACGCTATGACTTTAGCAGGATTCGAAGTTAAAGATGTTCATATGACTGATTTGATCTCTGGAAGAGAAAATTTAGAGGATATCAATTTTATTGTAGCTGTAGGTGGGTTTTCTAATTCAGATGTTCTTGGGTCTGCAAAGGGTTGGGCTGGCTCATTTTTATACAATGAAAAAGCTAAAAAAAGTTTAATGAATTTTTACAAACGAGAAAATACGTTATCCTTAGGAGTTTGTAATGGATGTCAATTATTTGTAGAGCTTGGATTACTTCATCCTGAGCACGAGATAAAACCTAAAATGGATCACAATGATTCTAATAAATTTGAATGTATTTTTACATCTGTTGAAATACAAAAAAATGATTCAATAATGTTTAAAGATTTATCTGGCTCAAAACTAGGTATTTGGTCAGCACACGGTGAAGGAAAATTTAAACTTCCATATAAGGAAACAAATTACAATATAATAGGAAAATATGGATACAGCTCCTACCCTGCTAATCCAAATGGCTCGGACTACAATACAGCAATAATTAGCAGCTCTAACGGAAGACACATTGCAATGATGCCTCATTTGGAAAGATCAACTTTCCCTTGGAATTGGCCCTACTACCCAAACAACAGAAATGACGAAGTTTCTCCTTGGATTAAAGCATTTGAAAGTGCAAAAAACTGGATCAATAAGAGTATTTAAAAAAAATAGAAAAAATACTATGCGTGCATAGTATTTTTTTATTAAATTTGGTCAAATGGAGAAAAAAACCATAGACCAACTTCTAAGATCAACCTGGCAAGCAATTGCAAGGATGTACAATGAAGAAGCTTCTAAGTACGAATCTACAATGGCTACTGGCTTTACTCTTTTAAGTATAGACCCTAAAAAAGGTACTCCATCTACTTCACTGGGTCCAAAAATGGGAATGGAAGCTACTAGTTTATCTAGAACACTTAAAACACTTGAGGAAAAGAAATTAATTGAAAGAAGAGCTAATCCTAATGATGGGAGAAGTGTACTTATTTATTTAACTGAAAGAGGTAAGGTTAATAGAGATGTTTCAAGAGTAGCTGTTTTAAAATTCAATCAGGCTATTAAGGACGATATTGGAGAAGAAGCTTTTGAAAATTTTCATAATACTATTGAAAAAATCAATAATCTAATCAAAAATAAAAAAGTATTCAATTTTTAACTCACTAAAGAATAAAAATGAAAAGAAATATAAAAAATGTTGCAGTAATTGGATCTGGTGTTATGGGATCTGGCATAGCGTGTCATTTCGCAAATATTGGAATTAATGTTTTGCTTCTTGATATAGCCCCAAATAAATTAAACGAAAAAGAAGAAAAACTTGGACTTTCACTTGAGAGTAAAAAAGTTAAGAATAGGATAGTAAATGAAATGTTTCAAAGGTGTATAAAATCAAAACCTGCTCCTCTATATCATAAAAATTTTGCCAATAGAATTGAACTAGGTAATCTTACTGATGATTTACATAAAATAAGTAAAGTAGATTGGATTATTGAAGTAGTAACCGAAAAATTAAATATTAAGCAAATTGTATTTAAACAAATTGAAGAACATAGAACTAAAGGAACACTTATAACCTCTAATACTTCAGGAATTCCTATTAAGCAAATGAATGAAGGAAGATCTGAAGATTTTAGAAAGAATTTTGCAGTAACTCATTTTTTTAATCCGCCACGATACTTAAAATTATTTGAGATTATTCCGGGTCCTGATTGCGAACCAAATACGATTGAATTTTTAAACGACTTTGGAGAAAGATTTCTTGGAAAAGATTCTGTTCTAGCTAAAGACACACCTGGGTTCATTGGAAATAGAATTGGGACTTTTGGAATGGTAAACATTTTAAATAATGTTGAAAAATTAAATTTGACAATTGAAGAAATTGATAAGTTGACTGGACCGATTATTGGAAGCCCAAAATCTGCTACTTTTAGAACAAGTGATGTAGTTGGCTTAGATACAACTGTAAATGTTGCAACTGGAATTTATGACAATTGTCCAAATGACGAGTTCAGAGAAACTTTTAAACTTCCAGAATACATTTATAAAATGTTAGAAAATAAATGGCTTGGTTCTAAAACTGATGGTGGATTTTATAAAAGAGTTAAAGATGAAAACGGAAAATCAACAATTCTTTCTTTAGATTTAAAAACTTTAGAATATTCACCTGTTAAAAAAGTATCTTTTGAAACTTTAAATAGTGCTAAAAAAATTACGAAAGTCATTGACAGGTTTTCAATATTGATTAATGGAACTGACAAAGCAGGAGAGTTTTACAGATTCAATTTTGGTACAATGTTTTCATACATTCAAAACAGAATTCCTGAAATCTCTGATGAACTATATAGAATTGATGATGCATTAAGAGCAGGATTTGGATGGAAAAATGGACCGTTTCAAATTTGGAATTCAATTGGTATAAAAAAAGGTGTTGAAATAATGGAATCTTTGGGGCACAAACCAGCTAAATGGGTTTCTGAAATGATAAATAATAATATTGATTGTTTTTATAAAATTGAAAATGGTAAAATAAAATATTATGATTTGAACTCTAAATCTTTTCTTATTAAACCAGGTCAAGATTCCTTAATAATTCTTAATAATTTAAATAAAAGTTCAATCGTTTGGGAAAACAGTGATTCAATAATTAAAGATTTAGGAGATGGTGTGTTGAATATAGAATTTAGAACTAAAATGAATACTCTTGGACAGGGAGTGTTAATGGGTTTAAATAAAGCTGTTGATTTAGCCGAGAAAAATCACAGAGGAATAGTAATTGGAAATGAAGGATCACATTTTTCTGCAGGAGCAAATTTAGGAGCGATATTTATGGCAGCTGCCGAACAAGAATATGATGAAATTAATTTAGCAATAAAATACTTTCAAGACAGTATGATGAAATTAAGATATTCTAATATTCCTGTAATTGCAGCTCCTCACGGTCTTACATTAGGAGGAGGTTGTGAAGTAACAATGCATTGTGATAAAGCGGTAGTTTACAGTGAAAGTTATATTGGTTTAGTTGAAGTAGGTGCTGGACTAATTCCTGGTGGAGGCGGTTGTAAAGAAATGGCACTAAGAGCTTCAAGAAAATTTAGTAAAAATGATGTTGAACTTAATGTTCTACAAGAATATTTTTTAAATATTGGAATGGCTAAAACATCTACTTCAGCTCACGAAGCAATTGATTTAGGCTATTTAGAGCCAAATAATGATACTATAATAATGAATAAAAATCATCAAATTTCAATAGCTAAAAAGCAAGCAATTTTAATGTCAGACTATGGTTATTTACCACCTTGCAGTGAAAAAAATATTAAAGTTTTGGGAAAACAGGCGTTAGGAATGTTCATGGTTGGTACTGACACAATGAAAGCAGGAAAATATATTTCTGAACATGATCAAAAAATTGCTAATAAAATTGCATATGTTATTAGCGGAGGAGATTTATCAAAAGCAACATTTGTAAATGAACAATATTTATTAGACTTAGAAAGAGAAGCTTTTCTTTCTCTCTGTTCTGAAAGAAAAACACTAGAAAGAATACAGCATATATTAAAAACAGGTAAACCTTTAAGAAATTAAATTATGAAAGAAGCATATATAGTTAAAGCTTATAGAACAGCTGTTGGAAAAGCGCCAAAAGGATTATTTAGATTTAAAAGACCTGACGAACTTGCGTCAGAAACAATTAATCATATGATGGGTGAAATTCCTGAACTTGATAAAACTAGAATTGATGATGTAATAGTTGGAAATGCAACACCTGAAGCAGAACAAGGTCTAAATATAGGAAGAGTAATTTCTTTAATGGGATTAAAAGTAGAGGACGTTCCTGGTGTTACGGTTAATAGGTATTGTGCATCAGGTTTAGAAACTATAGCAATGGCTTCTGCAAAAATTAAATCTGGAATGGCTGAATGTATTATAGCTGGAGGAGTTGAAAGCATGAGCTTTATACCCATGGGAGGATATAAACCTGTGCCAGACTATGCTATTGCTCAACAAGGCAAAGAAGATTATTATTGGGGAATGGGTTTAACTGCTGAGCAAGTTGCACAACAATTTAATGTTAACAGAGAAGATCAAGATGAATTTGCATTAAATTCTCATTTAAAAGCAGTAGATGCTATTTCAAATGGTAAATTCAAATCTCAAATAGTTCCAATAAAAGTTAAGGAAACATATCTTGATGAAAATGGGAAAAAGGCATTTAGAGAATATATTGTTGATACTGATGAAGGACCTAGAAAAGATACAAATCTTAAGGTTTTAAATAAACTTAGACCAGTTTTTACCATGAATGGTAGTGTAACAGCAGGAAACTCTTCCCAAATGAGTGACGGTGCAGCATTTGTTTTAATAATGAGTGAAAAAATGGTTAAAGAATTAAATGTTGAACCAATTGCTAGACTTGTTAACTATGCAGTTGCTGGTGTACCTCCAAAAATAATGGGGATTGGTCCAGTTAAAGCTATTCCAAAAGTTTTAAATCAAGCTAAAATGAAAATTGATGATATTGAACTAATCGAGCTAAATGAAGCTTTTTCATCTCAATCATTAGCAGTAATAAGGGAGTTAAATTTAAATCCTGAAATAATCAATGTTAACGGAGGCGCTATCGCTCTGGGTCATCCATTGGGGTGTTCTGGAGCAAAATTATCTGTCCAATTATTCAACGAAATGAGAGATAGAAAATCAAAATATGGAATGGTTACTATGTGTGTTGGAACAGGGCAAGGAGCAGCAGGAATTTATGAATTTTTAAATTAAAATATTGTTATGAGTACAAATGAAAAAAATATAACTAGAGGAGGCGAATTTATAATTAAAGAAACTGATTGTGAAAATATCTTTTCACCAGAAGATTTTTCTGAGGAACAACTAATGATGAAGCAAGCCGTTTCAGATTTTATCGATAAAGAAGTTATGCCTCATAGAGAAAGGTTTGAAAACAAAGATTATAAATTAACTGAAGATACTATGAAAAAAGCTGGAGATCTAGGCTTTTTAGGCGTAGCAGTTCCAGAAGAGTATGGGGGAATGGGAATGGGATTTGTTTCAACAATGTTAGTATGCGAGACTATTTCAGGAGCTGTAGGTTCTTTATCAACAGCATTTGGAGCACATACTGGAATTGGTACAATGCCAATAGTTCTTTATGGAAATCAAGAACAAAATAAAAAGTTTGTTCCGAAACTTGCAAGTGGAGAAATATTCGGATCGTATTGTTTGACTGAACCAAGTGCCGGATCAGATGCTAACAGTGGAAAAACAAAAGCAGTTTTGAGTGAAGATGGAACTCATTACAAAATTACAGGTCAAAAAATGTGGATTTCAAATGCTGGATTTGCAAAATTATTCATTGTTTTTGCTAGAATCGAAGATGATAAAAACATAACAGGATTTATAGTTCCAAACGAAGATGATAATGGAATTACATTAGGTGATGAAGAAAAAAAACTCGGTATACATTCATCATCAACTAGACAAGTATTTTTCAATGAAACAAAAGTTCCAGTTGAAAATATGCTTTCAGAGAGAGGAAGTGGATTTAAAATAGCAGTAAACTCATTAAATGTAGGTAGAATAAAATTAGCAGCAGCATGCCTAGATGCTCAAAAAAGAGTGACATCATATGCTGTACAATATGCCAGCGAAAGAATTCAGTTTAATACAAAAATTATTGATTTTGAGGCTATTAAAGAAAAAATTGCTATCATGGCTACGGACACTTATGTAGGTGAATCAGCAACATATAGAGCTGCTAAGGATATTGAGGATCGAATTAAAATTAGACATGATAGTGGTAATAGCTTTCAGGAATCAGAGCTTAAGGGAGTAGAAGAGTATGCCATTGAATGTTCATTATTAAAAGTAGCTATAAGTGAGGATATGCAGAATATTGCTGATGAAGGTATTCAAGTATTCGGTGGTATGGGCTTTTCAGCTGAAACCCCGATGGAAGGTGCATGGAGAGACTGTAGAATTGGTAGAATATACGAAGGTACTAATGAAATAAATAGAATGTTAAGCGTTGGAATGTTAATCAAAAAAGCGATGAAAGGTCATATTGATTTTATCAATCCGGCCACTAAAGTAGCTGATGAATTGATGGGAATTCCATCATTTGAAGTGCCTGATTTGACTGAACTATTCGCTCAAGAAAAATTAATATTAAAAAATCTTAAAAAGGTATTTCTAATGTTAGCCGGGGCTGGAATAAAAAAATTCGGAGAAAAACTTGAAGAGCATCAACAAATGTTATTAGCAGTATCAGATATTCTAATCGAAATATATATGACAGAATCTGCACTATTAAGAACTGAAAAAAATTGTAATAGACTTGGAAAAGAAACTCAAACTAACCAAATTGCTATGACTCAGTTATATCTTTATAAAGCTGTGGATATTATACAATCAAAAGGAAAAGAAGTGATAGTGTCTTTCGCATCAGGAGATGAACAAAAAGGATTATTGATGGGACTTAAAAGGTTTACAAAATATTACGAATATCCAAACGTTATTAAATTAAAGAATAATATTGCAGACAAACTAAAAGAAGAAAATAAATATTGTTTTTAACAAATTAAAAGTTTTTGCATTAAATTTAGGCATGAATTATTTCAAAATCATACCTATTTTAATTTTTACTTCATTATGTTATTCGCAAAGCGAAGAAAATTATTACAATATTATTGATTCAATTTCCGAAAATAGAATTGAAAGTGATATTAAAAAATTAGTGTCATTTGGAACAAGGCATACATTAAGTGACACTTTATCAAATACAACAGGAATTGGCGCAGCGAGAAGGTGGATAAAGAAATCTTTTAAAGATATTTCCACAAATTGTAATAATTGCTTAGAGGTTTTTTATCAAAAAAATTATTTCGTAAAAAACAAAAGAAGATTAATCAAAGATGTTTGGATTAATAATGTAATTGCTATTCAAAGAGGATTAGTTAATCCTAACAGATACATAATCATGAGTGGAGATATTGATAGTAGAATCAGTGATCCTAACAACTACACATCACCATCCCCTGGCGCAAATGATAATGCTTCCGGAATGGCTGGGGTAATTGAAGCAGCAAGAGTATTAAGCAAATATAAATTTGATAACAGTATTATATACGTAGGGTTATCAGGTGAGGAACAAGGTCTATATGGTGGAGCTGGACTGGCTAATTATGCAAAAAAAAATAATTGGGAAATTATTGGAATATTAAATAATGATATGATTGGAAATATTGAAGGTGTTGACGGTGTAATTGATAATTTTAGTTTTAGAATATTCTCTGAACCCACTCCAGCTAATGAATCAGAAGTGTCTATTAGAAGAAGAAGGTTTTATGGTGGAGAAGTTGATGGTAATTCAAGACAACTTGCAAGATACATTCATAATACAGTTCGTAACTATATGCCAGAAATGAATCCAATGATGATATACAGATTGGATAGGTTTGGAAGAGGGGGGCATCACAGACCATTTAATGACTTAGGATATGCTGGTGTAAGAATAATGGAGGCACACGAAAATTACAATAGACAACATCAAGATATTAGAACTGAAAATGGTATCGAATATGGTGATGTTATCTCTGGAGTTAATTTTAATTATGCAAAAAAACTAACAGCAGTAAATGCAATAAATTTAGCAAGCTTAGGTTGGAGTCCAGAAGAACCGAAAAATGTAAAAATTGGAGGCGCGGTAAAACCTTCTACAAAGCTTAAATGGGAAAAACCAAAAAACTCTAAAATATTAGGTTATAAATTATATTGGAGAAAAACCACCTCAGCTTTTTGGGAAAATAGTAGGTTTGTTGGAGATACTAATGAATTTACTTTAAAGGGAATAGTTATAGATAATTTTTTATTTGGAGTTTCCAGTGTTGGTACTAATAATCAAGAAAGTATTATAGTATTTCCAAAAGATGTATTCAATTAAATTTTGATACAATTTTATTAAAATTATCTGGATCTGTATCACCCTCGGTATTAAACAAAAGAATTTTTGAATCTTGATTTATATTAAGATGTTTTTTTAAATCATTGCATTTTTCAAAGTCTAGAACTTTAATTAAACCAGCTAAACCAGCTGCACCAGATGCTCCTGAGATTATTTTAATATCATTTGCGATTGGATTGTAAAATTGTCTCATCGCTTTTTTAACTTCTTTATCAGATATTTTAATAACAGCATCACATCCACTCTTAATAATTTCCCAAGCATTTTTAGAAGGAATTCCACAATTCAAACCAGCCATAATAGTATTAAACAAAGTATTAGGAGATATCCTATTACCATTTTTAAAAGATTCAAAAACGCCACACGATTCTTCAGGCTCAACTAAAACTATTTTTGGACGATTTTTCTTATAATAATTTAAATAATACCAAATACAAGAGGAAGCCCAACTTCCAACNCCACATTGTAAAAAAATAACATCAAATTTAGATTTAATATTAGTTTTGGTTGGGAACTCAATTTCCTTAAAATGAGTTAGATAACCAGACATAATTAGAGATGGAATTTCTTCATAATTTTCCCATGAGGCATCTTGAACCAACTTCCAGCCATTTTCATCACATTTTTTAGATGCATACGCACAGGTTTCCTCATAATTTAAATCAAGCTGATAAACAATTGCATTAAATGATTTGATAGCCTTAATTCTATTTATTGATGTATCTTTTGGTACAAAAACAACTGTTTTTTTATTGAACTTTTTAGCAGCCCACGCTACACCTTTTCCATGATTACCGTCCGTAGCCGTACAGAACACATCAGTTTTTGAGTTTTTTTTTAAAATCTCATAAAGTGCGTAAGTTGAACCCAAAACTTTAAAAGCATCTAAACCAAATCTATTTGATTCATCTTTAACATAGATATTGTTCAAGCCTAAATGATTAGACAAAGAATTTAGTTGAATAAGTGGGGTCTTATTGTAGTAATCTTGCTTTATATGAAATTGATAAGAGTTACTATTTTTGAGTATTAAATGTGTAAGATTATTATCTAATTTATTTGAGCAATTATTAATAATAAAATCATTCATTAATCTAAGCTGAAACCATTTTTTTTCATCCAATCATCATTATATATTTTTCCTATATATCGACTTCCTGAATCATGTAGTAAAACTACAACAACATCATTTTTTTTAAAATTATGTTTTAATTGTAAGACACCTTTAACAGCTGCACCACATGAATTACCAGCAAAAATGCCTTCTTGTTTAGCCAATTTTCGTGTATAAACTGCAGCATCTTCATCTGTCACTTTTTCAAAACCATCTATCAAATCAAAATTTACATTTTTAGGTAGAATATCCTCCCCTATTCCCTCTGTTATATAAGGGTATATTTCGTTTTGATCAAAAATTCCAGTTTCGTGATATTTTTTAAATACAGATCCGTATGTATCAATTCCCCAAATTTTAATTTTTGGATTTTTTTCTTTTAAAAATTTTGCTACTCCAGAAATTGTTCCACCAGTACCAACTCCAACTACAAAATGTGTTATTTTACCATCTGTTTGATTCCATATTTCAGGTCCAGTAGTTTCATAATGAGCAATAGAATTTGAAGGATTATCATATTGATTTACATACCANGAATTAGGTGTTTCTTCTCCGATTCTTTTTGANGTGGAATAATATGATTTTGGATCTTCAGGTTTTACATTAGTTGGGCAAACAACAACTTTAGCACCCACAGCTCTTAAAACATCAAATTTTTCTTTTGATTGTTTATCAGTTGAGACACATATTAATTTATATCCTTTTACAATTGCAGCTAATGCTAAACCCATACCAGTATTTCCAGATGTACCCTCAACAATAGTATATCCTGGCTTCAAACGACCATCATTTTCAGCATCTTCAATCATTTTTAAAGCCATTCTGTCTTTTATTGAACTACCTGGATTAAAAAATTCGACTTTTGCTAAAACTAAAGCATCTATATTCTTTGTTAAATTATTTAATTTTATAAGAGGAGTATTTCCAATTGTTTCTAAAATATTTTTGTAATAATTCATATAGTTTTGCAAATGTAATAATATACATGGTTATTACATTAAAGCAAATTTCTTTATTTAGTTCTNATTGAGTTTGAAGGAGAAATTCTTGTAATAATATATGATGGTATAATCAACATTAAAAAACAAAAAAACAATACCCCTAAATTCAATAATACAAGCGATAAAAAATTATAGTCAAATGGAAACTCAGAAACATAGTAAGTTTGGGGATCTAATTTTATAAATCCTGTGAGATTCTGAAAAAATATTATTCCAGTCCCAATAAGATTTCCGATTAATAAGCCTAAGCCTATTAAATAGGTTCCATTAATTAAAAAAATAGATCTAATTGATTTATTAGAAGCTCCAATAGTTTTAAGGATACCAATAACTGTTGTTTTTTCTAAAACAGTAACTAAAAGAGCTGTAATCATATTGATTCCTCCAACAAGAATCATAATAATAATTATTAGTAAAACATTAAAATCAAACAAAGACATCCAATTAAAGATTTCTGGAAACTTCTCATTAATTGACATAACACTTATATTAGGGGGAGTTTGATTATATAAATCATCAGAAACATCATTTGTATAAGAATATTTTTTTAAAAATATTTCTATATTTCCAAACTCATCTTTAGTCCACTTGTTCATTTTTTGAACATGCCTTATATCACCGAAAAAATATACTTCATCAAACTCTGTAAGTCCAGAACTATAAATTCCAACAACCTTAAAAATTCTTTTATTAGGATTAGAGGCTGAACTTGATTTAAAAAAAGTAGCTTCAAATTTATCATCTAAATTAATTAACAATTTTTTAGATAAATTTTCAGAAATCAACACTTCATTAGAAACATCATTATTTAAAGAAGGAACTCTGCCTGTAGTAATATAATTTGAAAAGTTTTTCCAATTAAAATCTGCTGACAGCCCTTTAAAAACAACTCCTTCAAAACTTTTTCCTTTAATAATCAAAGCTGATTTATAAGCTACTTTTTCAAAGTATTTAATTCTATTATTACTTAATAAATTATAATCAAAATCATTGTTTAAAGGGTTTATTGAGGAAAAAGAAGAATTATTCTCAAAGTCTGACACCGATATATGTCCAAAAAAAGACGAAACCTTAGATTCTATAGTTTTCTGTAAACCAACGCTAGATGATATAGAAATAATCATCATTACTATTCCAATTACAATTGATAATATTGATATTTTTATTATTGGAGATGAAACGGTATTTTTATATGGCTTTGATTTTATAAATCTTTTAGCCATATAAGATTCAAAATTCATGTTTATGAAATTTAATTTAGTAAAATATAAAATTACCTTTTTTTTAATATTTAATGTATTATGTAACTTTTCTTTTTCTCAAAACATAAATTATAACAGCGTTGGAGCAAATGAAACCAATAATTATCTTAAAGATTTAATTAATTTAAAAGTAGGATTAGTCGGTAACCACACATCACTTATACAAAAAAAAAATGGAAAATATATTCATATTGTTGATTCATTAATTTCTTTAAAAATTGAAATCAAAAGAATTTTTTCTCCAGAACACGGTTTTAGAGGTACGGCAGATGCAGGAGAATTAATTAACAATAATATCGATTCAAAAACAGGAATAGAAATAATTTCATTGTATGGGAAAAATAAAAAACCAACTAACAATCAGCTACTAGGAATTGATGTGTTAGTCTTTGACATTCAAGACGTCGGAGCAAGATTTTACACATACATCTCTACTCTTCATTATGTAATGGAAGCTGCTGCAGAAAACAATATTAAATTAATAGTTCTTGACAGACCTAATCCAAATGGTCATTACGTTGATGGTCCCGTGAGAAAATTAGAATTGAAAAGTTTTATTGGCATGCATCCAGTTCCAATTGTACATGGAATGACGATTGGAGAATATGCTTTAATGGTAAATAATGAAGGTTGGTTAAACAATAAAGTTAAATGTGATTTAAAAATAATTCAAATGAAAAATTATAATAGATATTTGAATTATAATCTTCCTGTTAAACCTTCTCCTAATTTACCAAATCAAAAATCAATTAACCTATACCCTAGTCTATGCTTGTTTGAAGGCACTAATGTGAGTATTGGACGTGGAACAAATTTACAATTTCAAACAATTGGACATCCAAACTGGAAGAATTATTATTTTACTTTTACCCCCAAGTCAATGCCTGGTGCAAAACATCCTAAACATATTAATTCTAAGTGCTATGGGTTAGACTTAAGAAAACATAAAAAACTCAGTGAAATAAACTTAAAATGGCTAATATTAGCATATAAAAATTCTAAAAATAAAACTTCTTTTTTCTTAGAAAGCTTTGACAAACTTGCGGGAACATATGAGTTAAAAAAACAAATAATTGGTGGTAAAACTGAAAAACAGATTAAAAAAAGCTGGATAGGTGATTTGGAAAAATTTAATGCTGTAAGAGCAAAATATTTATTGTATGACTAGGGAATATTTAAATATTTATGGGTTTGTAAAGAAACTTTCCATTTAGGGTTTTTCATTACATAATCGACAATAATTGGCATAACTTTTTCTCGTTTACTCCACTCAGGCTGAAGATATAACAAGCAACTACTTGAAACTTTTTTTGATTCATTTTCAGCAAATTTTAGATCATCTAAATTGTAAATTATCATTTTTAACTCATCTGCTTTTGAATAAATTTTGTTTAGAGGGTTTTTATTTTTTTTGGGACTCAAACAAATCCAATCCCAAATTCCAGAAAATTTGTAAGCACCAGATGTTTCTATATGAGTTCTGATATTATTATCTTTTAAAAGTTTTGTTATAGGACTCATATCCCACATTAAGGGCTCCCCTCCNGTTACAACAACAGTNTCAGAATTTTTTTTGACATTTGAGACAATTTCATTAATATTTGTAGGAGGATGTATCTTAGANTCCCANCTATCTTTAACATCACACCAATGACACCCTACATCACAACCACCTAGTCTAATAAAAAAAGCGGCAGAACCTTTGTGATAACCTTCTCCTTGAATTGTATAAAATGATTCCATTAAAGGCAGAAGAAGTCCCTTATCAATTAATTCTTTCTCATTGTTTAAATTCACTTGACAAATATATAAGATAAAATCAATTTGTATTTAAACTAATTATTACATTTAAATAAATTTAAAAAATGAAAAAATATCTAATAATTTCATTAATAATTTTTATTGTTGGATGCTCATCTGATGAATATAAAATTGAAAAAGGTAAAATCGGAAAATTAAATACAGAAATTAAAGTTCAACAACTTGATTCAATATATAAAAATGATTCAATTGTAAAAAGAATTGGCGAAGGAGATTATATGTTNTCTGGTGATGATAAATATTTAGTTTTTGATTCTAATAAAAATCACTTGCTTACCCTAACTCCAAGAAATCAACATGACAATAACGAAACTATCGAAACTATCGAAATAGTAAGTAGTTTTTTTAAAACAGACAATGGAGTAACTATTGAAAGTACATTTGGGATGATTGAAAAANATCATAAAATAAATTCTATTCAGAATACCATAAATAATTTAATTATATATGTAGATGAAATTGATGCTTACTTCATTATTGATAAACAAAATTTACCAATAGATTTGAGATTAGGTACCGAAAAAATTATTAAAAGCATAAACATACCNCCCGAAAGCAAAATAAAAAGATTTATGATTGGGTGGAATTAAAAATACAAATTATCAAAAAACTATCTCCTTTCCACCTAGCAATTCCNGTAAACAACCTTGAACAAAATAGAATCTTTTATAAAGAAGTATTAGGATGTTTTGAAGGAAGAAGNNGTGATCANTGGGTTGATTTTGACTTCTTTGGACATCAACTTGTAATTCATTTAGATCATAATACTAAAAATGAAAACTCTAATCCAGTTGATGGAAAAGATGTGCCAATACCTCACTTTGGGGTCATACTTGAATGGAAAATTTTTCAAGAGTTTGCAAAAAAGCTTAAAAAAAGAAAAATCGAATTTATTATTGAACCTTACATAAGATTTAAAGGGTGTACTGGCGAACAATCTACAATGTTTTTTAAAGACCCCTCAGGAAATGCTTTAGAATTTAAATCATTTAAAGAACCAAGTCAAATATTTGCTAAATAGAAATTTTTCTGGAAAGTAAAGTATTTTTTAACAACATAGCTATTGTCATGGGACCAACTCCACCTGGAACAGGTGTGATATAACTTGCTTTAGATTTCATTGACTCAAAATCTACATCTCCCTTTATTACGTATCCCTTTGTTGAATTATCATCTTTTACCCTAGTAATTCCAACATCAATTATAACAACTCCGCTCTTNACCATATTACTTTTTACAAATTCAGGTATTCCAAGAGCTGAAATAATAATATCTGCACTTCTAGTATAACTTTCTAAATTAATAGTTCTGCTGTGCACTACAGTAACAGTTGAATCACCAGCTTCTCCTTTACTATTCATTAAAATACTAATTGGTCGACCAACAATATGACTCCTACCAATTACAACAGTATGTTTTCCTGAGGTTTCAATTTCATATCTTTTTAAAAGTTCCATTATACCGAAAGGTGTAGCTGGAATAAAAGTTTCCATATTTAAAGCCATTTTTCCAAAATTCGTAGGATGAAAACCATCAACATCTTTGTTAGGATTTATAGCCATTAAAATATTCTCTTCATTTATATGCTTTGGTAGTGGTAATTGAACAATAAAACCATCTATTTCATTATTATTATTTAATAAATTGATTTCATCAATGAGTTTGTTTTCAGTAATTGAAGATGGAAGTTTTATTAAAGTTGATTCAAATCCAACTTGATTACATGACCTAACCTTGCTTCCAACATAGGTTAAACTAGCGCCATCTTCTCCAACAATAACTGCTGCCAAATGTGGAGGTCTTTGTCCTTTTGATATAATTAGATCTACCTCTTTTTTAATTTCAAGTTTAATTTGATTTGATATTTCTTTTCCGTCTATAATTTTCATAATAATTTATTTCATTCCTTTCATCATTTGCATAAGCTTATTTGAACCTCCACTTTGCATCATTTTCATCATTTTAGACATTTGTTCAAATTGTTTTAAAAGCTTATTAAGTTCTTGAATTTCTAATCCACTTCCCTTTGATATTCTTTTCTTTCTACTATTATCAATAATTTTGGGGTTTGAGCGTTCTTTTGGTGTCATAGAGTAAATTAAAGCTTCAATATGCTTAAATGAATCATTATCAATTTCAGCATCTCCAACGGCTTTACTAGCACCAGGTATCATACCTACCATATCTTTGATGTCTCCCATTTGTTTTATTTTTTTTATTTGATCTAGAAAATCATCGAGACCAAATTGACTTTTTGCAATTTTTTTGCTTAAAATTCGTGCTTGTTTTTCGTCATAAACATTTTGTGCTTTTTCTACTAAGGAAACAATATCACCCATTCCAAGTATTCGGTCTGCCATTCTTTCTGGATGAAAAACATCAATTGCATCCATTTTTTCACCAGTTCCAATAAATTTTATTGGCTTATCAACTATCGATTTTATTGATAAAGCTGCCCCTCCTCTTGTGTCACCATCAAGTTTAGTTAAAATAACACCATCAAAATTTAATATATCATTGAAAGTCTTAGCTGTATTAACAGCATCTTGACCCGTCATTGAATCAACAACAAATAAAGTTTCTTGAGGATTAACCGCGTTATGAATATTTTTAATTTCATTCATCATTTGATCATCAACAGCTAATCTNCCAGCAGTATCTATTATAACTAAATTTTTTCCAATTTTTTTTGCATATGAAATTGAATCTGATGCAATTTTTACTGGGTTTTTTTCTGATTCATCGCTGTATACATCAACTCCAATTTGTTCTCCAAGAATTTTTAATTGTTCTACAGCAGCAGGTCTATATACATCACAAGCTACTAACAAGGGGATTTTGTTCTTTTTTACTTTTAAATACTTTGATAATTTTCCAGAAAAAGTAGTTTTTCCAGATCCTTGCAAACCTGACATCAAAATAACGGTAAATGAGTTTGACAGGTTAATTCCCTCTGCATTACCACCCATTAATTGGGTCAATTCGTCCTTTACAATTTTCACCATTAGTTGACCAGGGTTGACAGTTGTCAAAACATTTTGCCCAATAGCTTTATTTTTAATATTAATTGTAAATTCTTTTGCTGTTTTAAAGTTTACATCAGCCTCAAGTAAAGCTCTTCTAACTTCTTTTAATGTTTCCGCAACATTAATTTCAGTTATTTTTCCTTGTCCTTTTAAAATTTTTAAGGCTGAGTTAAGCTTATCTGTTAAATTATTAAACATTTAAATTTTTATTAAATTACATTTTGTCAGGAACTTTTATTCCAAGTAATAGCATTGAAGATTTAATAATTAAACCGACTTTGTAACTTAAGCTTAATCGGAATAATTTAACTTCATTGTTTTCAATTTTTGAGATTTTTGTTGTTTGATAATAAGAGTTAAAAGCTTTTACNAGTTCATATGTGTAATTAGCTATTAATGCAGGATTCAAATTATCAGCAGAGGATTTTATTAAGTCTGGATATTGAGTTAATAATTTTAATATTAGTTTCTCTTTTGTATTAATTTCTAAATTATNNTTTACCGAACTATTTTCATAANCTTCCTTTCTCAAAAGTGATTGAATTCTTGCATATGTATACTGGATAAAAGGTCCTGTATTTCCATTAAAGTCAATTGAATCATTAGGATCAAACAAAATTCTTTTTTTTGGATCGACTTTAAGTATATAATATTTTAGGGCTCCAAGACCAATCGTGTGATTCAAAGTGTTTTTTTCATCATTACTCAGTCCATCAAGCTTTCCAAGGTCACTAGATAATTTAGAAGCATTATTTACCATTTCAGAAATTAATTCATCTGCATCCACAACTGTACCCTCTCTGCTTTTCATCTTTCCAGAGGGTAAATCAACCATACCATAACTTAAATGAAACAAATGATTTGACCATTTAAAACCTAGTTTTTTTAAAACCTTAAACAAAACATTAAAATGGTAATCCTGTTCATTTCCCACAGTATATATTAATCCACTCATCTCAGGATTGTCCTTGTATCTTTTGTAAGCTGTNCCTAAATCTTGAGTCATATAAACAGAAGTGCCATCTGATCTCAACAATAACTTTTCATCAAGACCTTCATCTGATAAATCAATCCAGACAGAACCGTCATCTTTTTTATAAAAAATCTGTTTATCTAAACCTTGTTTAATTATTTCCTTTCCAATAAGATAAGTATCACTTTCATAATACAATGAGTCAAAATCAACTCCAAGATCATTATAAGTTTTGTTAAAACCTTTGTACACCCATCCGTTCATTAATTTCCAAACATTAATAATTTNTTTATCACCCGCTTCCCATTTTTTTAATAAATCCTTGGCNTCAATAAAGATTGGAGATTTTTGTTCAGCTTCAGTTTTTGACAAACCACTGTTAATTAATTCCTTAATTTCTCTTTTGTAAATTTTATCAAAAAGAACATAATATTTTCCAACAAAAAAGTCTCCTTTTTCATTCATATTTTCAGGNGTTATATTTTCTCCAAACTTTAACCAAGCAATAATTGATTTACATATATGTATTCCTCTATCATTTATAATTTGAGTTTTATTAACTCTTTTACCAGATGCCTCTAAAATATTTGACATTGAATATCCAAGTAAAATATTTCTAATATGCCCTAAATGAAGAGGTTTATTAGTATTTGGGGATGAGTACTCTACTAAATATAGTGGACTATTTTTTTTTGGAATTATAAATCCGAAATTATCATCACTTAAAGAGTTATTTAAAAATTCTAAATAATAAAATGATGAAATAGAAAGGTTTAAAAATCCTTGAATAATATTAAATCCNGTAACGTATTTAGAATTATTTACTATAAATNAACCTAATTCGTTACCTAAATTTGCAGGACTTTGCTTTAAAACTTTGACAAGGGGAAAAATAACAATTGTTAAGTCTCCTTCAAAATCTTTTTTTGTAAGTTGAATTTCAAAATCTTTAAAGTCAATATTATACTTTAATTTAAGATATTCTGAAAATTTAGACTGTAAAATTGTATTAATATTCATTAATTTAATTTGAAGTAAATATAATTATAAAATGAATAAATTATTTTTTTGATTCGTTTATATTTGAAATTAATAATTTGATTAAATGTTAAGAAATGTTTCCTATAATAATTCTATAATAAAATCTGAAATCAATGACCTGTTAGGCAAACCTTTTACAATTTTTGAAAGAATTAAACTAGGTGGAGTTGGTTCTCCAAAATACTTCATATTANAAACAGATATTAAAATTACNAATTTATTAAACTTAGACAATAATACTAACCAATGTAATATTGAGTTAAGACCAAAGGGAATAATAATAAGTTTTAGATCATTACTAGAGACTTATGGTCTAGTTATTCCTTATTATAAATTAAAGTTATTTAAAGGGCAATCTAATGTGTATTCAATATATATTGACGAATATTTCATTAAAATCTTGGCAAATAAGAAAAATGAACATGAATTCATTAAAAAGTTAAATAAATTTAAATCAACTAATTAAACACTTCTGCAATCATACACCTAACACTTCCACCACCACAATTTTCTATTGTTTCAACGCTAGAGTGTACAATTTTTGAGAATTTTTCTATTTTTTTAATTTGATTTTTAGTGAGTGATTTGTAAGCCTTACTACTCATAATAAGAAAACTATGATTTTGAAAAACTAACTCTATCATATTACCGGCAAAAGAATTTAATTGATTTTCGTTAATTTCAATTATTTCTTTATTATCATCTTCTAAGCTTTTTAAAACAATTTGTTTATCAATTAGTGAATCAATAGAATCTAAACAGATTATCGAGTAGTTATTAGCTATACACATCATTACATTAGTATGATATATTAGTTTTCTTTCTTTATCAATACTTTGATAAGACTTAAAAATAATAGGCATATAATTAAATTCATCACAAAATTCTTCAACTAAACTCTCTGATGTTCTTTCAGATAAAGAGCAATAGGATTTTTTATTTAATCTATCCAAAACCATGCTCCCCGTTCCTTCAAGAAATAAATTGTGATTTTCCGCCTCGCTGTAATCATTAATAAAATCAATTTCAATTCCCTTGCTTTCAATGAATTTTATGATTTTATCATTTCGTTCAAGTCGTCTATTTTTAGCATACATTGGGTATATAGCTATTCTTTTTTTTGAATGGAAACTTATCCAATTATTGGGGAAAATGGAATCAGGTGTGTCTTGAACTAAATCATCTTGAAAAACATTTACTGGAATTCCATTTGAAATCAAAAGACTAACTAAATTATCAAATTCTAGACATGCTTTTTCTAAAACTTGCGCATCATTTAAGTTGGTATTTTTTTGAAAATAATTATTTGAAGCTGTTTGAGAATTCATTCTAAAACTAGAAGGTCTTACCATTAAAATTGAATGGATATTATTCATCATATCTAATCAAGGGTAATGATGAACATCTAAAAAGTCCTTCTTGTTTAGAAACTTCTGATAAGTCAATTTCTTCAACGTTTAAGTTTTGATATTTCAACCAATTATTTAATCTCTTGAATTTAGGTTGAGAAATTACTGTTTCATGATTTATTGACAAAACATTACTAGTCATATCATACATTTCATTGTCGGAAATTTCAAAAATATTTTGTTTGCCAAAAAAATCTATTAACCATAAATAATCATCTTTAAAAGTAAAAGCCTCAGGATGAATAATAGCTTTATTTTTACCAATAATTTGTAAACAACAATCTAAGTGAAGAATATTCTTCTTAGGATTAGTTAATGATTTGTTTAAATGAANACCTTTTACGTTTTTTTCTGGAAAAAATTCAATAAAATAATTTAATGCAGCTTTATTTGTTCTAGCTGTGAATAAATCACTGTAATCATCGTTATCATAATAACCAACAAAAATAGTATTGGAATGATATAGTACATCTCCACCTTCAATATGAATGTTTTGAGGCATTTTTATAATCTGGTTATGAAAATTAGATAAAATTGAGCTTAAACCATGAAACTCTTTTGCTCTTTTAGGAAGGATATTAGATTTAAAAAAATAATTATCAATAACAAATCCTATATCTCTTGTAAAAATCTGATTGTAATCCTTTATTAGATTTGGCCTGTAAACCTTTACATTATATTTCTCAAGTAAAACAACAAAACTCTCTAACTCTTTAACCATATCAGATTCCTTGGGATATGTACCTTTTTTTAAATTTTCAATAGATTTCGGATCGTAAAGTTCTTTTAAAGATGGAATATCTCCTAAACTGTCAGCAATACCTATAACTACTGATCTTAGTTTAGAAGTTTCACCACTAACTAAAAATTCCATAATTAATTAATTACCTTGAATTTATATCGCTAAAAGATCTTAAATTTTCGCCGATATAAACTTGTCTAGGTCTTCCAATAGGTTCTTTTCTAAGTCTCATTTCTCTCCAATGAGCAACCCATCCTGGCAACCTTCCTAGAGCAAACATAACGGTAAACATTTCAGCTGGAATATCTAAGGCTTTGTAAATAATTCCTGAATAAAAATCAACGTTTGGATAAAGTTTTCTATCAACAAAATACTGATCTTCTAATGCCTCTTTCTCTAATCCTTTCGCTATATCAAGAATTGGGTCATCAATTCCTAGATCTTTAAGAACTTCATCAGCAGCAACTTTAATTATTTTAGCTCTTGGATCAAAATTTTTGTACACTCTATGCCCAAATCCCATGAGTCTAAATGGATCAGATTTATCTTTAGCTTTAGACATATATTTTTTTGTATCTCCACCATCTTCGTTTATTGCTTCAAGCATTTCTATTACAGCTTGATTAGCTCCTCCATGTAACCTTCCCCATAAAGCAGATATTCCAGCAGAGACAGATGCAAATAATCCTGCATAAGATGAACCAACTATTCTAACTGTAGAAGTAGAACAATTTTGTTCGTGATCTGCATGTAAAATCAATAATTTATTTAAAGCACTAACTACAGTTTGATTTTGAATATATTCTTTATTGGGTCTTTGAAACATCATTTTAGCAATATTTTCAACGTAACCTAAAGAAGTGTCACCATATTCAAGTGGCAATCCTTTTCTTCTTCTGTACACCCAGGCTACTAAAACAGGAATTTTAGCTAATAAATTAAGTATAGCATCATACATATCTTCATCATCATCTATATCAACAGCAGAGGGATCAAAAGCTACTAGCCCACTTGTTAGAGAAGAAAGAATACCCATTGGGTGAGCAGATTTAGGATAACTATTTAATATAATTCGTAAATCTTCATCTATTATTGATCTTTCTTTGATATCATCAGAAAGTTTTTCTAATTGTTGTTTAGTGGGTAATTCACCAAAAATTAACAAATAAGCAACTTCTAAAAAATCTGCTTTATTAGCTAATTCTTCAATTGAATAGCCTCTATATCTTAAAATGCCTTTTTCACCATCTAAGAATGTTATGGCACTTTGACAAGATCCAGTATTTTTAAAACCTGCATCTATTGTAATTAAATTAGCATCAAGTCTTAATTTACTTATATCCAAAGCAACCTCATTTTCAGATCCAGTAATTAAATCTAAGTCATGAACTTTATTATTTATATTAAGTGTTGCTTTATTATTCATATTTGTTACTATTTAAATTTAGTGAAACATTTAAAAATCAACATTAAAAGCTTCTTTTTTTGGGTAAAATGCTTTATTACCTAACTCTTCCTCAATTCTTAACAATTGATTGTATTTTGCGATTCTGTCACTTCTTGATGCTGAGCCAGTTTTAATTTGACCTGTTGACAGCCCAACTGCTAAATCAGCAATAGTATTATCTTCTGTTTCGCCGGACCTGTGTGACATCACACTCGTGAATCCAGCAGCATGAGCCATATTTACGGCGTTAATAGTTTCTGTAAGAGTTCCAATCTGATTAACCTTTATTAAAATTGAATTAGCTATATTATTTTCTATTCCTTTATTTAATCTTTCAACGTTTGTGACAAATAGATCATCTCCGACGATCTGAACTCTATCCCCACATATTTTAGTTAAGTGAGCCCAACCGTCCCAGTCGTTTTCATCCATTCCATCTTCAATTGATACAATAGGAAATTTAGATGATAAGTCAGCCAAATATTTAGCTTGTTGATTAGAATTTAGTACTTTTCCATCTTTTCCTTCAAAAATTGAATAATCATACATTCCATTTTTATAAAACTCAGATGAAGCACAGTCCAAAGCAATCATAACTTGCTTTCCAGCTTGGTATCCAGATTTTTCAATGGCTTTTATAATTGTGTTTAAAGCATCTTCCGTACCATCAAGTTTTGGTGCAAAACCACCTTCATCTCCAACTGAAGTTGTCAACCCTCTATCTGAAAGAATTTTCTTTAAGTTGTGAAAAATTTCTGAACCAATCTTCATTGCTTGAGTAAAACTTTCGGCTTCAACAGGCATAATCATAAACTCTTGAAAAGCTATAGGAGCATCTGAATGTGAACCTCCGTTAATAATATTCATCATTGGAACAGGAAGCTTAGTGCTTTTATCATTTGAAATATATGTATGCAAGGAAATCCCTTTAGAGTTACTAGCAGCTTTAGCTAGCGCAAGTGAAACACCTAGAATTGCATTAGCTCCTAATTTTGCTTTATTAGGAGTTCCATCAATTTTAATCATCAAATTATCAATGTTTTCTTGATCAAATACTGAAAGACCTATTAATTCTTTTGCTAATACGTTATTTACATTAGAAACAGCATTTAAAACACCTTTTCCCATATAATCTTTACCACCATCTCTTAATTCAACTGCTTCATGTTCTCCGGTTGAGGCACCTGAGGGTACTGCAGCTCTACCCAAAATACCATCATCAGTCAATATATCTACCTCAACAGTAGGGTTTCCTCTAGAATCAAAAATTTGTCTAGCTTTAATTTTACTTATTTTACTCATTAATATTAGATTTTATTAGTTCAATAAATTGATCAAAAAGATAATTAGAATCATGAGGGCCTGGACTGGCCTCAGGATGATACTGAACTGAAAAACAGTTTTTATTTTTTATACTTATACCTGCTATAGTATTATCATTTAAATGTAAATGTGTTATTTCTATATCTGCATTTTTTTCAGCTTCATTTTTATTAATAGCAAACCCATGGTTTTGAGAAGTAATTTCACCTTTTCCAGTTATTAAATTAATAACTGGATGATTGATTCCTCTATGTCCATTATGCATTTTATAAGTAGAAATACCATTTGCTAGAGCAATTACTTGGTGACCTAAACATATTCCAAACAAAGGCTTATTAAGGTTTAAAATTTCTTTAGCAAGATTAATTGCAGAAGATAATGGTTCTGGATCTCCTGGACCGTTCGAAATAAAATATCCATGTGGATTCCAACTAGATAAATCATTAATTGAAGAATTATAAGGGAAAACTTTAATGTAAGCACCCCTATTTGCTAAGTTTCTTAGTATATTTAATTTAATACCAAGATCTAAAGCTGCAATTTTAATAGTGGAATTAGGATCTCCAAAAAAATATGGTTTCTTAGTTGAAACTTTTGAAGCCAACTCAAGACCCTCCATTGAAGGAGTTTTAGATAAATCTAACTTTAATGTTTCAACAGAGTTAATATCTGTAGAAATAACTGCGTTCATAGCTCCATTATCACGTATGTGCGAAACTAATGCCCTTGTATCAACGTCAGAGATAGCTACAATATTATGTTCAATAAATAAGTTNTGTAAAGAATTGTTGGCAGCAGGTCTTGAATAGGAAGTGTTAAAATTTTTACATATTAAACCAGCTATTTTAGGTGAATTAGATTCAATATCAATTTCACTAACTCCATAATTTCCAATATGAGCATTAGTAGTCACCATAAGCTGACCATAATACGAGGGATCTGTAAAAATTTCTTGATAACCTGTCATTCCAGTGTTAAAACATAATTCACCAAAGGCTGAACCTTTAACTCCAAGTGCTTTACCAAAAAAAATAGTGCCATCATCTAAAAGTATAAATGCTTTTTCTAATTTTTTGTTGTTTTTCATGGGTTCCAAAAATAATACAAAAAAAGGGATAAACAGAATGTTTATCCCTTATAATTGATAAAAATTATAAATAATATAATTATTTTATGAATCAGTTTCTTTTTTATCAGAATCTGATTGATTTGTTTCATTATTTTTATTTTCTGGAGCTGCTTCATCAACAACTGGAGCTGCTTCATCAACAACTGGAGCTGCTTCATCAACAACTGGAGCTACTTCATCAACAACTGTAGCTGCTTGATCAACAACTGGAGCAGCTTCATCATTAACAGCATCAGATTTTTTAGAAGATTTTTTTCTTCTTCTAGTTTTCTTAGCAACATCCGATCCAGAATTATAAATTGTATTGTAATCAACTAATTCAATCATTGCCATACTAGCGTTATCACCAAGTCTATTTCCAAGTTTAATAATTCTTGTGTAACCACCTGGTCTATCACCGATTTTTACAGAAATATCTCTGAACAACTCTGTTACTGCGTATTTATTTTTCAAGTAACTAAAAACAATTCTTCTGTTGTGAGTTGAATCAGATTTTGATTTAGTAATCAAAGGTTCAATATATTTTTTTAAAGCTTTAGCTTTAGCAACAGTTGTATTGATAGATTTATGTTCAATTAAAGAACAAGCCATGTTAGCTAACATGTATTTTCTGTGAGGAGTTTTCCTTCCTAAATGTGCTATCTTTTTTCCGTGTCTCATAATATTTAATTATTCTTTATCTAATTTATATTTAGATAAATCCATTCCGAAATTTAGGCCTTTAACTATAACCAGTTCTTCTAATTCTGTGAGTGATTTCTTTCCAAAGTTTCTAAATTTCATTAAGTCACTTTTATTGAANGATACTAAATCTCCCAAAGTATCAACTTCAGCAGCTTTTAAACAGTTTAAAGCTCTNACAGAAAGATCCATGTCAATTAATCTGGTCTTTAAAAGCTGTCTCATATGTAAAGATTCCTCATCATAAGTTTCAGTTTGAGCTATCTCATCAGCCTCAAGCGTTATTCTTTCATCAGAAAATAACATAAAGTGATGAATCAAAGTTTTTGCTCCTTCNGTCAAAGCATCTTTTGGATGAATTGAACCATCAGTTATAATTTCAAAAANTAATTTTTCGTAATCAGTTTTTTGCTCAACCCTAAAATTTTCAATTGTGTACTTAACATTTTTTATTGGTGTGAAAATAGAATCCATAAAAATAGTTCCTATTGGAGCACCAACCTTTTTATTTTCTTCAGCTGGTACATATCCTCTACCTTTTTCGATAGTAAGCTCTAAATTGAAACTTACGTTTTTTTCTAAGTTACAAATAACTAAATCTGGATTTAAAACCTGAAAGCCCGATATATATTTTTGCAAATCACCAGCTAAGATTTGCTCTTGACCTAATATAGAAACAGTTACGTTTTCATTCTCAACAGTATCAATTTGTCTCTTTAAACAAACTTGTTTTAGGTTTAGAATTATTTCTGTAACATCCTCAACTATTCCTGGAAGAGATGAAAATTCATGATCAATGTTTTCTATTTTTACAGAGGTAAAAGCAAAGCCTTCAAGAGAAGATAACAAAACTCTTCTTAATGCATTACCTACTGTCAAACCATATCCTGGTTCTAGAGGTCTAAATTCGAATTTACCTTCGAATTCAGATGAATCAATCATTATAACTTTGTCTGGTTTTTGAAAATTAAATACTGGCATAATTAAAATGTTTTTTTTATTTCGAATATAATTCGACGATTAATTGTTCTTTGATGTTTTCTGGAATTTGTGCTCTTTCTGGGATGGAAACAAATGCTCCTTCCATTCTATCACTATTCCAAGAAATCCATTCATATACGGATGAATTATTGGATAATGAATTCTCTATTGAAGAAATCGTTTTAGATTTTTCACGAACACCAATAACTTCTCCGGCTTTTATTGTTCTAGACGGAATATTACAAAGTACCCCATTGACAGTAATGTGTCTATGACTGACTAATTGACGAGCTGCGCTTCTTGATGATGCAATTCCTAATCTGTAAACAATATTATCTAATCTAGACTCACATAGTTGAAGTAATACTTCACCGGTGACTCCTTTACTTTGATTAGCCTTTTTAAATAAGTTTCTAAATTGTCGCTCTAGTATACCATATGTATACTTAGCTTTTTGTTTTTCCATTAACTGAATAGCGTATTCAGATTTTTTTCCACGTCTTCTATTATTTCCGTGTTGTCCTGGGGGATAATTTTTCTTTTCAAAAGATTTATCCTCTCCGAAAATTGGTTCTCCAAATTTTCTTGCAATTTTGGTTTTTGGACCGGTATATCTTGCCATATTATTGTTTTTTTAATTTTTGTGAATTAAGGTCTGTCCTTCGACAAAAATGTATTATTTNTTAATTTAAACTCTTCTTCTTTTTGGTGGTCTGCACCCGTTATGAGGCATTGGGGTAACATCATATATTTCTGTAACCTCAATACCATTGTTATGTATTGTTCTAATAGCTGATTCTCTTCCGTTTCCTGGTCCCTTAACATAAACTTTAGCTTTTCGCATTCCTGCATCATGTGCAACTTTAACAGCTTCTTCAGCAGCTAATTGTGCAGCATAAGGTGTGTTTTTCTTAGAACCTCTAAAGCCCATTTTACCTGCTGAGGACCACGAAATAACTTCACCTTTTTTGTTAGTTAGTGAAATAATAATATTATTAAATGAAGCATTTATATGTGCTTCACCAAATGAGTCAACTATTACTTTTCTTTTTTTAGATACTGATTTAGCCATAATAAATATTATTTAGTTACTTTCTTTTTATTTGCAACTGTTTTTCTCTTACCTTTTCTAGTTCTTGAATTATTTTTAGTTCTTTGACCTCTTAGAGGCAATCCAGATCTATGTCTAATTCCTCTATAACAACCAATATCCATTAATCTTTTGATATTGATTTGATTTTCAGACCTAAGCTCTCCCTCAATCTTGAAACTACCTACAGCTTCTCTTACCTTAGCTGTATCATCGTCGTTCCAGTCAGAAACTTTTTTGTCTTCACTAACTTTAGCTGATTCTAAAATTTTCTTTGCTCTAGATTTACCTATACCAAAAATATAGGTTAAAGCTATTACTCCACGTTTTTGTTTGGGTATATCAACCCCTGAAATTCTTGCCATAATTTATCCTTGTCTTTGTTTGAATCTAGGATTCTTTTTATTAATTACATAAAGTCTTCCCTTTCTTCTTACAATTTTGCATTCGGGACTTCTTTTTTTTACAGATGCTCTAACTTTCATAATTTATTGTCTATATGTTATTCTAGCTTTAGTTAAATCGTAAGGACTCATTTCTAATTTGACCTTATCGCCAGGTAATAATTTTATATAATGCATTCTCATTTTTCCAGAAATATGCGCAGTAACAACGTGACCATTTTGTAACTCAACTCTAAACATTGCATTAGAAAGAGCTTCTATGATAGTACCATCTTGTTCTATAGCTGCTTGTTTTGCCATATTATCCTAATTTTCTTTTTTTACCAGTTTTCATTAAACCATCATAATGTCTATTTAATAAATAGGCATTAATTTGTTGAATTGTATCAATCGCNACTCCAACCATAATCAAAAGTGAAGTNCCACCATAAAATAAAGCCCAACCTTGTTGCATTCCCATAATCTGTACAATAATAGCTGGCAATACAGAGACAGCAGCTAAAAACAATGAACCAGGAAAAGTTATTAATGACATTATTTTGTCTAGAAATTCAGAAGTTTCACCACCTGGTCTTATACCAGGAACAAAACCACCACTTCTTTTTAAATCATCAGACATCTTATTTGTAGGTACCGTGATAGCAGTGTAAAAATATGTAAATACTATAATTAAAAATCCAAATAAAATATTATACCATAACCCAAACATATCTGAAAAAGAAGTTTGAAGCCACTGTCCAAAACTTGAATCACCAAATAATTGTCCAACATAAGCAGGTGCAAACATTATAGCTTGAGCAAAAATGATTGGCATAACTCCTGAGGCATTTAATCTAAGTGGAATATATTGCCTTGAACTTGCTTGATTTTTATCAAACCCACCAGATGCAGTTCTTCTTGCATATTGGACAGGTACTTGTCTGACTGCCTTAACTAAAAGCACACAAAGTGCAATTACAACTATCCAAATAACTAGTTCAATCAAAATTGTAATAGCTCCACCATTACTTTGAGTAACTCTAGATGTAAATTCTTGAAAAAATGCTTGAGGAAGAGAAGCTATAATTCCTACAGTAATAAGTAGGGATATACCATTACCAATACCTTTATCAGTAATTTTTTCTCCAAGCCACATCGCAAAAACACAACCTGTTACTAGTATAACGACAGATGAAAAAACAAAAACAGGTGTTTTTCCCAGTATAAAAGCACTTTCTGGGACTCCAAGAGCACCCAGACTATATAAATATGCAGGGGCTTGAACAACACAAATTAATATAGTAAGCCATCTTGTTATTTGATTGATAGTTTTTCTACCACTCTCACCTTCCTTTTGAAGTTTTTGAAGATAGGGTACTGCAATACCCATTAATTGTACAACAATAGATGCTGAAATATAAGGCATAATTCCAAGTGCAAATACAGATGCATTAGCAAAAGCTCCACCGGTAAAAGCATTTAAAATACCTAACAATCCACCTCCTTGTGTTCTACTTGAAAGTTCAGCTAATTGGACAGAATCGATACCTGGAAGAACTACTTGAGCCCCTAGTCTATATATGGCTAAGAAAAATAGAGTTATAAAAATTCTATTTTTTAACTCTTCAATTTTCCAGATATTCTTTAATGTTTCAAAAAAACTGTTCATAATAATTATAAAATTATTGCTTCTCCACCACTTTTTTCTATTTGTGCTACAGCAGTTTTAGAAAATTTATGGGCTGTTATTTTAATAGAAGAACTAATTTTTCCTGAACCTAAAACTTTTATTAGATCATTTTTATTAGCTAAACCGTTATCAATAAAACTTTGAATATCCATTGATCCTTTAACCTTTTTGTTATCAATTAACAATTGAATAGTTTCAAGATTAACAGGCTGATACTCAACTCTATTAATATTATTAAATCCAAATTTTGGCACTCTTCTTTGTAAGGGCATTTGGCCACCTTCAAAACCTAGTTTTCTTGAATATCCAGATCTTGATTTAGCACCTTTATGTCCTCTTGTAGCAGTACCGCCTTTACCAGAACCTTGTCCTCTACCAACTCTCTTTTTAGAAGTATGTATGGATCCTTGCTCTGGTTTTAAATTACTTAAATTCATAATTTTTTATTTAATGATAGAAACTAAATGTTTAACCTTGTTTACCATTCCAATGATATTAGGAGTATCCTCGTGCTCAACAACTTGACCAATTTTCTTTAATCCTAATGCCAAAAGAGTCTTTTTTTGATCTCCAGGTCTTTTAATTTCACTTCTAACTTTCTTTATTTTAATTTTTGCCATAATTATCCGTTAAAAACTTTTTCTAATGAGACACCTCTTTCTTGAGCTACAGTATTTGCATTCCTAAGTCTAAGTAAAGCATCAAAAGTTGCCTTCACAACATTGTGAGGATTTGAAGATCCTTGAGATTTAGAAAGTACATCTTGAACTCCTAATGATTCTAGTACTGCTCTAACTGCTCCACCAGCTATAACTCCAGTACCTTGTGAAGCAGGTTTTATAAATACCTTTGCTCCCCCATGCTTTCCTTTTTGCTCGTGAGGAAGAGTAGAATTATGTAAAGCTATCCTTACTAAGTTCTTTTTTGCATCTTCTACAGCTTTTGCTATTGAAGTTGCAACATCTTTTGATTTTCCTAAACCATGGCCAACAACTCCGTTTTCATCACCTACAACAACTATGGCTGTAAAACCAAATGCTCTACCTCCTTTAGTTACTTTAGTAACACGTTGTATGCTTACTAAACGATCTTTAAGATCTAATCCACCAGGTTTAACAAATTCGTTTTTATTATTTTTCATAAATTAAAATTTAAGTCCAGCTTCTCTGGCACCTTCTGCTAATGATTTAACTCTGCCATGATATAAGTATCCACTTCTATCAAAACCTATTTTTTCGATACCAGCTTTAACAGCTTTTGAACCTATTGAAATTCCAACCAATTTGGATAATTCAATCTTGGTTTTAGTACTATCTGCGATATCTTTGTCTCTTGATGATGCTGCAGCTAAAGTTTTACCATTAACGTCATCAACTATTTGAGCGTAGATTTCTTTATTACTTCTGAACACTGACAATCTTGGTCTACTTTCACTACCATAGACATGCTGTCTTATTCTTTTTTTTATTTTCTTTCTCTTTTCTACTTTTGACAAACTCATTTTCTATAAATTTATGCAGACTTACCTGCTTTTCTACGTATTTGTTCTCCAACATATTTAACTCCTTTTCCTTTGTATGGTTCAGGTTTTCTAAAACCTCTGATTTTAGAAGCAATAGAACCTACAAGTTGCTTATCTAAAGAAGTTAATTTAATAAGAGGATTTTTACCCTTTTCTGAAACGGTTTCAACTTTTACTTCAGATGGAATTTGAAATACAATATTGTGTGAAAATCCTAGTGCTAACTCAAGTTTTTGACCTTGATTAGAAGCTCTATATCCAACACCAACTAATTCCAATTCTTTTATCCAACCTTTCGACACCCCTTCAATCATATTAAAAAACAATGCTCTATATAAACCGTGTTTTGCTTTAATTGGTTTAGAATCATTAATTCTTTTAATTATTAACTGATTCTCAACTTGTTCAATGGTTATAGAATCATAAGATTGAGAAAGTTCTCCCAGTTTTCCTTTTACTAAAAAGGAATTTGGTTGAATCTCAACAGAGACACCTTCGGGGATTGATATTGGATTATTTCCTACTCTTGACATTTTATTAATTTTTAATGTACATAACAGAGAATTTCTCCTCCTACGTTAGATTGTTTTGCTTTTTTTCCAGTCATTAGACCTTTAGAGGTAGAAACAATTGCTATTCCTAAACCATTTAAAACTCTTGGCAAGCTGATCGAATCTGAATATTTTCTCAAACCTGGTTTACTGATTCTTTCTAATTTTTTAATTACTGGTTCCTTAGTGTAAGAATTATATTTTAAAGCAATTTTGATACTACCTTGTGTAGTGTCATCTTCAAATTTATAACTCAAAATATAGCCTTGGTCAAACAATATTTTTGTTATTTCCTTTTTAACATTGGAAGCAGGAATAGAAACAACTTTGTGTCCAGCACTATTAGCGTTTCTAATTCTTGTTAAATAATCTGCAATTGGATCTGTGTTCATTTTTATATTTATTTACCAGCTAGCTTTTCTAACACCTGGGATTAAACCTTTATTTGCCATTTCTCTAAACAAAACTCTAGAAATACCGAATTGTCTCATGTAACCTTTTGGTCTTCCTGTAAGTTTACATCTNTTATGAGCTCTAACTGGTGATGAGTTTTTTGGTAANTTTTGAAGTCCCTCAAAATCACCAGCTTTTTTTAAAGCTTTTCTTTTGTCAGCATACTTAGCGCATAATTTTGCTCTTTTGACCTCACGGGCCTTCATTGATTCTTTAGCCATAATTAATTCTTTTTAAAAGGTAAACCTAGTTCTGTTAATAATGATTTAGCTTCTTTATCTGTTTTAGCACTAGTTACAAATGTTATATCCATTCCTGATATTTTATTTACTTTATCAATATCAATCTCAGGGAAAATAATTTGTTCTGTAACTCCTAAGTTATAATTTCCTCTACCGTCAAAGCCAGAAGCTTTAATACCTTGAAAGTCTCTAACTCTTGGAAGGGCAGAAGTAATCAACCTATCTAAAAATTCGTACATTCTTTCAGCTCTAAGAGTTACTTTAGCTCCAATTGGCATTCCCTTTCTTAATTTGAAAGTAGCAACATCTTTTTTAGATAATGTTGAAATTGCTTTTTGACCAGAAATAGTTGATAATTCGTCTATAGCATGATCGATTAATTTTTTATCTGCAACTGCACCACCGACTCCTTTACTTATAACAATTTTTTTAAGTTGTGGTACCATCATTACATTACTGTAAGAATATTCTTCCTTTAAAGAAGATATAATTCTTTCATTAAATTCTTTTTTTAATCTAGGTTGGTAATTCATAATTAAATTATTTCGTCAGATTTTAATGCAACTCTATTTTTTTGTCCATCAGTTGTCTTATATCCAATTCTTGTCGTTTCACCTTTGGATGTAATTAGTGAAAGATTAGAAATATGGATTGGGGCTTCTTGCTCAGTAATACCGCCTTTTGGATTCTGAGAACTAGGCTTGTTATGTTTTTTAACCATATTAACCCCTTCAACAATTGCTAAGTTTTTAGATCTTAATAATTTCACAATTTTACCTTCAGAACCTTTATGGTCCCCAGCTAAAACTCTTACTTGATCTCCCGTTTTTACTTTAATTTTAATCATAATTATAAAACTTCAGGTGCTAGTGAAACTATTTTCATAAATTTTTTATCTCTAAGTTCTCTTGCTACTGGACCGAAAACACGAGTTCCTCTCATTTCACCAGCGGCATCTAATAACACACAAGCATTATCATCAAACCTAATATATGAACCATCTTTTCTTCTAACTTCTTTTTTTGTTCTTACTACTACAGCAGTTGAAACTTGTCCCTTTTTGACTGTACCATTTGGTGTTGAGTGTTTAACAGTGATAACTATTTTGTCACCAACAGAAGCATACCTTCTTTTTGTTCCACCAAGCACTCTAATAGTAAGTACTTCCTTAGCACCAGTATTATCAGCTACAGTTAATCTTGATTCTTGTTGTACCATTATTTAGCTCTTTCTAAAATTTGAACAAGTCTCCAGCATTTTGATTTACTAAGAGGTCTTGTTTCCATTATTTTTACAGTATCTCCAATATTACATTCGTTTTCTTGATCGTGTGCAATATATTTTTTAGTCTTTAAAACGAATTTTCCATACATTGGATGTTTTACCTTGTTAACTTCAGCGACAACAATAGATTTTTCCATTTTGTTACTAGTAACAATTCCAATTCTTTCTTTTCTTAGGTTTCTTGTTTCCATTTATAAAAGTTTTATTCTTGAATTGACCTTGCAGTTAATTCTGTATTTATACGTGCAATAGTTCTTCTCAAATTCTTTATTTGCATAGGATTTTCAATAGGTGAAATGGCGTGGGTCATTTTTAAATCAGAAAGCTCTTTCTGAAATGAAAGTAATTTTTCACTTAATTCATCTATCGATAATTCTTTTACTTCTTTTTGTTTCATTTTTTCAATTTATGCTTGATAATCTCTTGCAATTATAAATTTTGTTTTCACAGGAAGTTTTTGAGCAGCCAATCTCAATGCTTCTTTTGCAACATCGATTGGCACACCTGAAACTTCAAACATTATTCTACCCGGCTTAACAACAGCAACGAAATATTCAGGAGCACCCTTACCTTTACCCATTCTAACCTCTAACGGTTTTTTAGTAATTGGCTTATCTGGAAAAATTTTAATCCATAATTGACCTTCACGTTTCATATATCTTGTTGCTGCGACACGAGCAGCTTCAATTTGTCTTGATGTTAAAAAACTTGCATCAACGGACTTGATTCCAAACATACCGTTTGAAAGTACATGACCCCTTTGTGAAAGACCTTTCATACGGCCTTTCTGCATTTTTCTAAATTTTGTTCTTTTTGGTGATAACATTTATACTATATATTTAATTATCTTCTTCTTTGTTTTCTTCCTTTATTTCCGCCCTTTGATTTTGATGAACTCAAACTTAAACCAACAAGGGGAGACAATTCTCTTTTACCATATACTTCACCTTTCATAATCCAAACCTTAATACCTAATTTACCATAAGTAGTTTGAGCTTCAACTAAAGCATAATCTATATCAGCTCTGAAAGTTGATAATGGAATTCTACCTTCTTTATAGGATTCAGAACGAGCCATTTCAGCTCCGTTTAAACGACCTGAAATTTGAACTTTAATACCCTCTGCATTCATTCTGATAGAAGCAGCAATAGCCATTTTAATAGCTCTTCGATATGAAATTCTACTTTCAATTTGTCTAGCAATACTTGATCCAACTAATTGAGCTTCAAGTTCAGGTCTTTTAATCTCAATAATATTTAATTGAACTTCTTTGCCAGATAATTTTTTTAACTCCTCTTTAAGTTTATCAACTTCTTGACCTGCTTTACCAATTATAATTCCAGGTCTTGCAGTTGTTATAGTTAATGTGATAAGCTTTAATGTTCTCTCAATAATAACTCTTGATACACTGGCTTTTGATAATCTAGCAAATACATATTTTCTTAGTTTATGATCTTCAGCTAGTTTATCTCCATAGTCATCACCACCGTACCAATTAGATTCCCATCCTCTAATAATACCTAATCTATTGCCTATTGGATTTGTTTTTTGTCCCATATTAACTTTCTATTGAATTTTGTGAACCTAAAATTAATGTAACGTGATTTGAACGTTTTCTTATTCGGTGAGCTCTTCCTTGAGGAGCAGGTCTTAATCTTTTTAACATTCCAGCACTGTCAACTCTGATTTCTTTTATGAATAAATTAGCTTGCTCAACATCAGCATCTTCATTTTTAGACTGCCAATTCGAAATAGCAGACATTAAAAGTTTTTCAAGTCTATTAGAAGCTTCTTTTTGGCTAAATTTTAAAATAGTTAAAGCCATGTCTACCTTTTTTCCTCTTACTGAATCAGCTACAATTCTCATTTTTCTTGGAGAAGTTGGGCAATTATTAAGTTTTGCAAAAGCAACTTGCTTTTTTGCTTCCTTAATTTTTTCAGCGCTTTGTCTTTTTCTTAGTCCCATTGCAAATTAAATTATTTCTTTCCTTTATTTTTTGCTCCAGCATGTCCACGAAAAGAGCGAGTTGGAGAAAATTCTCCTAGTTTGTGTCCAACCATATTTTCCGTAATGTATACAGGAACAAATTGACGACCGTTATGTACAGCAATTGTTTGACCAACAAAATCAGGAATAATCATTGAAGCTCTTGACCAAGTCTTAACAACAGCTTTTTTCTTTGAGTCCAAATTGGTTTGAACTTTTTTAATTAAACTATGATGGACGTAAGGTCCTTTCTTTAGTGAACGTGCCATTTATTTCTTTTTTCTTTCGATTATATATTTATTGCTAGCTTTCTTCTTATCTCTTGTTCTAAATCCTTTAGCTGGAATTCCATTCTTAGATCTTGGATGACCACCAGAAGCTCTACCTTCACCACCACCCATAGGATGGTCAACTGGATTCATAGCTACAGGACGAGTTCTAGGTCTTCTACCCAACCAACGTTTTGAACCAGCTTTACCGAACACTGTTAATTGATGATCTGAATTAGAAACTGAACCAATAGTAGCGTAACAAGATGATAAAATTAATCTTGTTTCACCAGAGGGCATTTTAACAGTAACGAACTTACCGTCTTTAGCCATAAGTTGAGCAAATGAACCTGCACTTCTAGCTATAGCAGCTCCTTTACCGGGTCTCATTTCAATACAAGAAATAATAGTACCTAATGGGATATCTGAAAGAGGCATACAATTACCTAAATCAGGTGATTTTTTTGATCCAGAAACGATCTTATCTCCTACTTTTAATCCTTTTANTGCAACAATGTATCTTTTTTCATTATCGTTAAATTTTGTTAACGCAATAAAAGCAGATCTGTTCGGATCATATTCAATTGACATAACCTCGGAAACATCATCAAATCTATTTCTTTTAAAATCAATAATTCTGTATCTNTTTTTATGACCTCCACCAATGTATCTCATAGTCATTTTACCCTGACTATTTCTACCACCAGAACGTTTTTTTGGAGCAAGTAAGCTTTTTTCAGGCTTATCTGTTGTAATAGCATCGAATCCATTAACAACTCTTCCTCTTTGTCCAGGTGTGATCGGCTTTAACGCTTTAACTGACATTATCTATTATTTTTAAAGTTTATTATAAAAATCTATTGTATCTCCTTCAGAAATTTGTACNACAGCTTTTTTTGTAGTAACAGATTTTCCTCTTTGTATACCTGTTTTGGTATATCTTGTTTTTCTTTCAGCACCATATCTCATGGTTCTAACTTTGTCTACAGAAACTCCATAAGTTTCTTCAACAGCTTTTTTAATTTGAACCTTATTAGCATTAGTATCAACTAAAAAAGTAAATCTATTTTTAAGCTCACTATCAGCAGTAGCTTTTTCTGTAATAACTGGTTTAAGTAAAATATTCATACTAACTTAAATTTGATTCAATTTGTTCTAAAGAGCTTTCTAAAAAAACTAAATGTTGTGCATTCATTATGCTGTAAGTACTAATTTCTGAATTAGTAACTACACTACTGCGTTCTAAATTTCTTGCAGATAAATAAACGTTCTTGTTAACTCCACCTAAAACAAATAATGATTTTTTTTCGTTTAAGCCAAGTGCATTAACGACATCACTAAAAGATTTAGTTTTAGGAGAATCAAAATCAAAATCTTCCACAACAGAAATAGCTTTATCTTTTAATTTTAAACTTAAAGCAGATCTTCTAGCTAATCTCTTAACATTTTTATTAAGTTTTTGAGAATAGGATCTTACTCGAGGTCCAAAAATTGTACCTCCACCTCTAAAAAGTGGATTTTTTATACTACCAGCTCTAGCAGTACCAGTACCTTTTTGTTTTTTGATTTTTCTTGTACTACCTGCAATCTCAGCTCTTTCTTTAGTTTTATTAGTTCCTTGGCGATTATTAGCTAAGAACCTTTTAACATCAAGATAAACAGCGTGATCGTTAGGCGTAACTTCAAAAATAGATTTTGAAAGCTCAACAGATCTTCCAGTATCTTTACCTTTTATATTTAATACAGATAGTTTCATTATTTTCTAATTATTACATAAGAGTTTTTATGTCCAGGAACGCATCCTTTTAANACAAGTAGATTCTTATCAGANACTACTTTTAAAACCTTAAGATTTTGAACTGTAACTTTTTCATTACCCATTCTACCAGCCATTCTCATTCCTTTAAATACTCTTGCAGGATAAGAAGCTGCACCTATTGAACCAGGAGCTCTTAATCTGTTGTGTTGCCCGTGAGTTGCTTGACCAACACCTGCAAAACCATGTCTTTTTACAACACCCTGAAAACCTTTTCCTTTAGAATTTCCAGAAACATCAACAAATTCACCTTCTGTAAAATGATCTACAGAAACTGAATCACCAAGATTTAAATCACTATCAAAATTTTGAAACTCTACTAATTTATACTTAGCAGAAGTTTTAGATTTTGAAAAATGACCAGCTTCAGATTTATTTGAATGCTTATCACTTTTATCATTAAAGCCTAATTGAACTGCAGAATAACCATCAACCTCATTAGACTTAATTTGAGTAACAACACAAGGACCAGCTTGAATGACAGTACAAGGAATATTCTTCCCCTTATCATCAAATATGCTAGTCATTCCTATTTTTTTTCCTATCAACCCGGACATTTGTTATATATTTTTAAATTAAACTTTAATTTCAACTTCAACTCCACTTGGAAGTTCTAACTTCATTAAAGCGTCTATTGTTTTAGATGAAGAACTGTATATATCCAATAATCTTTTATAAGAAGATAATTGAAATTGCTCTCTTGATTTTTTGTTTACGTGAGGTGATCTTAACACAGTAAATATTTTTTTGTGTGTTGGTAACGGAATNGGTCCAGTTACAATAGCCCCAGTAGTCTTGACAGTCTTTACTATTTTCTCAGCAGACTTATCAACCAAATTGAAGTCGTACGATTTTAATTTTATTCTAATTTTTTGACTCATTATATTGGTATTATTCGTTATCTCCTTTAATTGCTTTTATAACCTCAGCAGAAACATTTGCAGGGGTTGCAGCGTAATGATCAAATTCCATTGTTGATGTAGCACGACCAGAACTTAAAGTTCGAAGTGCTGTTACATAACCAAACATTTCTGAAAGTGGAACATTGGCTTTTACAACTTTGGATCCAGCTCTATCATCCATGTTATTAACTTGACCACGTCTTCTATTTAAATCTCCAACAACATCACCCATGTTTTCTTCAGGTGTTAGAACTTCCAATTTCATAATTGGCTCCATAATCACAGATTTAGCAGACTTAGCAGCACTCTTGTATCCAATTTTAGCAGCTAATTCAAATGAAAGTGAATCAGAATCGACAGCATGAAAAGATCCATCATTAAGTGTTACTTTCATTGCGTCCATTTCAAAACCGGCTAAAGGACCATTCTTCATCGCCTCTTTAAAACCTTTCTCGACAGAAGGAATGAATTCTCTTGGAATATTACCACCTTTAATTTTGTTAATAAATTCTAATCCTGTTTTACCTTCTTCTGCAGGTTCCATTGTAAAAGAAATATCAGCAAACTTACCTCTACCACCAGATTGTTTTTTATAAATTTCTCTGTGGTCAGCAAGAGCTGTAATTGCTTCTTTATACTCAACTTGAGGTTGACCTTGATTAACCTCTACTTTAAATTCTCTTCTTAATCTATCAACAAGAATGTCTAAGTGAAGCTCACCCATTCCAGAGATAATTGTTTGCCCAGAAGCTTCATCCGTTTTTACTTGAAAAGTAGGATCTTCTTCTGCTAATTTACCAAGTGCCATACCTAACTTATCGACATCAGCTTTAGTTTTTGGCTCAACTGCAATACCAATAACTGGATCTGGAAAATCCATACTTTCTAAAATGATAGGATGTTTCTCTGATGTTAATGTATCACCTGTTTTTAATATCTTTAAAACCAACTGCAGCACCAATATCTCCAGCCTCAATAAAAGGGATAGAGTTTTGTTTGTCGGCATGCATTTGGAAAATTCTTGAAATTCTTTCTTTATTACCAGATCTATTGTTTAATATGTAAGAACCTGCATCTAATCTTCCAGAATAAACTCTAAAAAATGCAAGACGTCCAACAAAAGGATCAGTTGCAATCTTGAAAGCTAAAGCAGAAAAAGGTTCAGAAACGGATGGTTTTCTTTCAATCTCAATATCTTTATCTGGATCTGTACCAATAATTGCATCTTTATCTAATGGAGATGGTAAATATCTACAAACGGCATCTAAAAGAAATTGAACACCTTTGTTTTTAAAAGCAGAACCACAAATCATTGGGATAATACTCATATCTTGAGTGGCCTTTCTTAGAGCTTCATGTACTTCGTCTTCAGAAATAGATTCTGGATCATCAAAAAACTTTTCTAAAAGAGCATCATCATATTCAGCAACTGCCTCAATAAGATTCGCTCTATATTCATGAACTTCATCTTTCATTTCATCAGGAATATCAACAACATCGAATGTTGCTCCCATTTTATCTTCGTGCCATACAATCGCTTGGTTCTTAACTAAATCAACAATTCCTTTAAAGTTATCTTCTTCACCAATTGGAAGAACAATAGGAACAGCATTAGACTTTAACATGGTTTTGATTTGCTTACATACATTTAAGAAATCAGAACCTTGTCTGTCCATTTTATTAACAAATCCCATTCTAGGAACTTTATAATTATCTGCTAATCTCCAGTTTGTTTCAGATTGAGGCTCTACACCATCTACTGCACTAAATAAAAATACTAAACCATCTAAAACTCTAAGTGATCTATTAACTTCAACAGTAAAATCAACGTGTCCTGGTGTGTCAATAATATTAAAATGATAGGGTTTAGATTCAGTAATTTTTTGTCCTTGATTTGTAGGAAAATCCCATGTACAAGTTGTAGCTGCAGATGTAATTGTAATTCCTCTTTCTTGTTCTTGCTCCATCCAATCCATAGTAGCTGCACCATCATGAACCTCACCTATCTTATGACTAACTCCAGTATAAAACAATATACGTTCAGTTGTAGTAGTTTTTCCTGCATCAATGTGAGCAGCAATACCAATGTTACGAGTGAATTTTAAATCTCTTGCCATTTTATATTAAAATCTAAAGTGTGAAAATGCTTTATTAGCTTCTGCCATTTTATGAACATCAACTTTCTTTTTTACTGAAGCTCCTTCTTCCTTTTCAGCAGCCAAAATTTCTGAAGCTAATTTTAACGCCATAGATTTTTCATTTCTCTTTCTAGCATATGAAATCATCCACTTCATAGCCATGGAAATTTTTCTATCAGGACGTATTGGCATTGGAATTTGGAAAGTTGCACCACCTACTCTTCTACTTCTTACTTCAACATGTGGCATTACATTTGACAAACCATCCTTCCAAACTTGAAGGGCAGTTTTTTCGTCGTTTTGCTTTTTTTCTTCAATGATGTCAATTGCATCATAAAAAAGTTTGAATGCGGTGGATTTTTTACCACTCCACATTAAGTTATTGACAAATCTAGTTACTAATTGATCGTTAAACCTTGAATCTGGTAGTAACGGTCTTTTCTTTGCCTTACTTTTTCTCATTTATTTTAGTTTTAGAGAGGTTCATATATAATGAACGTCATCAATTAATATTTTATTTCTTTGGACGCTTAGCTCCGTATTTTGATCTTCTTTGTAATCTTCCTTCAACACCAGCAGTATCTAATGCACCTCTAACAATATGGTATCTTACACCAGGAAGATCTTTAACTCTACCTCCTCGAACAAGTACGATTGAATGTTCTTGTAAATTATGTCCTTCTCCAGGGATGTAAGCATTAATTTCCGTTCCATTTGTTAATCTAACCCTAGCAACTTTTCTCATTGCTGAATTAGGTTTTTTAGGTGTAGTTGTATAAACTCTAGTACAAACTCCTCTTTTTTGAGGGCAAGAAACTAAAGCAGCAGATTTACTTTTCTTAGTAATCTTAGTTCTTCCTTTTCTAACTAACTGCGATATTGTAGGCATATATTATCTTTATTTTCCCTTATTTGGGCGTGCAAATGTAATTTAATTTTACAATTAATCAAACCTTATGAATAAAAAATAATGGAAATTATGATATTTTCAAATTAGATCATATATATATAAAGGACAAAAAGAGCTGTAATTAGCTGTCTATTAAAACCTTAAAAAATGTTAATAATTTAACAAAAAAATTTAAAAAGTTNAATTTCAAACAACAGAGTAGAGTTTTATTTAAGGGACTTAATTATAATGTAAAAAACGATAAAACTGAAGTTATTTTTTAGTGATATTGATAAAATACAGGCTTAAAAATTACGAATAATTCAATAAATTAATAAAATAAGTAAGAATACTTTAAGATTTAGACATTTTATGATATATAGTTGTTTAATTAACTTTTTATTAACATTTTTGCAGATCAAATAATAATTAAACAAAATATGAAAACAAATTTAAAAAAGTTTTTAGCGTTATCATTTATGATAATGTTTCAATGGGGTTTAGCTCAGACGAGTGTATCCGGTACTGTTTCTGACAGTTCAGGTGTACCACTTCCTGGAGCTACTGTTATTGTTGCTGGAACATCTAATGGTGTTACAACTGACTTTGACGGTGTTTATTCAATATCAGCTTCTGAAGGAGATGTTCTTTCTGTAAGTTATGTTGGATTTGTAACTCAAAACGTAACAATTGGAGCTTCTGCTACAATTAACGTTACACTTGTGTCAGACAACGCTTTAGAAGAAGTTGTTGTAACTGCACTTGGTATTACTAGAGAAGCCAAGTCACTTGGTTATGCTCAACAAAAAGTTGAAGGCTCTGCCTTAACTAAAACTAAGGAACTTGACTTTAAAACAGCTCTTGCTGGTAAAGTTGCTGGTGTTCAGGTTATTTCTGGACCTAGTTCTACATTTGAATCAAGTGCTATTAGACTTAGAGGTGAACAAGATGTATTATATGTTGTAGATGGAATTAAAATGTCTTCAACAGATATTAATACTGATAACATTGACAACATTACTATTCTTAAAGGTGCTGCAGCAACTGCATTATATGGTGCTGAAGCTAGAAGTGGTGTGATTGTAATTACTTCTAAGAAAGCAAAAGCTGGTGAAACTTACATTACTGTAGATCACAACACTGTTGCTTCTAATATTAGTAGATTACACCCTTACCAAAATGAGTATGGTGGTGGATACGATCAATCATGGGATACATTTGCTTACAATCCTGCAACAGACCCTGCGTCTTGGGCAGCATTTAATGGACAAAATATTCCTTACTACGCAGCTGATGAATCATGGGGACCAAGATTAGATGGTACTTTGGCTCGTCACTGGGATTCATGGATTCCTAATCACCCAAACTTTGGTGAATTAAGAGGATGGTCTCCNAATCCTAACAATGTTAAAAATTTCTTTGAAACTGGAATGAAATCTGCTACTAGTGTTTCTTTTGGAAAAGGTGGTGATGATTACAGCTTTAGAGCAACTGGACGTGCTACACAAAATGCATTACCAGTTCCTAATGCATCTAGAGATACATACGATGTTAACATCAACGGATCAGTTGATTTAACAGATAAATTCACAATGTATACTTCATTAAATGCAAGAATTCAAAATACTGACAACTTTGTTAGTAGTGGATACGGAAGTTTACAATCAAACTTTAGCCAGTGGTGGCAAAGACAGTTAGACATGGATAGACTAAGAGATAATTATCACTATGAAGGTGCTTTTTACACTTGGAACAGAAGGTCTGCTAGAAATGCTCGTCCACAGTACTGGGATGCTCCACACTATGAGCAATACCAAAACACAAACAATAATGAAAATTCTACTTACTCAGGTAACTTTGGATTTGATTATCAAATAGCTGATGGAGTTTCTGCTAATGTTGAAGTTAACAGAAGAGCTTATAATAGAACAAGTAATTCAAGAAATTACATTGGTAAAAACACTTTAAGTACTCAAGCTGGATACAGTGAAGGTTCATTTGTTTCTGAACAAAATGAATTTAGAGCTAGACTAAATTATAGTAAAGCAATTACTGATAAGTTTGACGTTAACGCTTTAGTTGGATATGCTGCAAAACAATATAGAAGTATAAACACAAGTGCTAGTACATCTGGTGGTTTAGCAATTCCTGATTTTTATACTATTGCTAACTCTGTTGATAAGCCAGGTTATTCTACATACAGAACAAATAACAGCGGAAGAGCTGCTTATTCATCTGTTTCTTTAGGATACGATAGTATGTTATATTTAGACGGTTCTTACCGTTTTGACTGGAGTTCTACTGCTGCTGCAGATAACAACAGAATTGAAACATACTCTTTAACAGGTAGTTTCTTATTTGATAAATTAGTAAATCTAGATGGTGTTACTTTCGGAAAATTAAGAGCTAGTTACGCTGAAGCTCCTATTTTNCCTGGAACTTACGCTACTAGTCCAACATTTGGATCTGGAACTGCTTATGGTTCATTAGCTTCACTTGCTGTACCAAATACTTTAGCTAACCCTCAGTTAACTGGTGGAATTAGAAAAGAAACTGAATACGGTATTGAAATGAAATTCTTAAACAATAGATTAGGATTTGACTTAACATATTTTGACAGAGAAGATTCAGGATTACCAGTAGCTGTATCAGCTGCAGGATCAACTGGATACACTGGATTAAGTGTTAATTCAAAAATCACTTCTTCAACTGGTGTTGAAGTTATGTTATCAGGAACACCAATTCAAACTGAAGATGTAAGATGGGATGTTTCTGTGAACTTCGCAACTTTAGAAAAAATGGTTGATTTCATATACCCTGGAATTGAAAGAAATATACTTAACTCATGGTTATCATGGTCAAGTATGGATTTACAAGAAATTGTAGGTGAAGAATGGGGAATGTTATATGGAAGAAAAAGATTGAAAGACGATAACGGTAACTGGGTATACTACGCAAGTGGAAACCACAGATATGAAAACAATCAGTTATTAGGTAATGTTATGCCAAACTATACAGGAGGTATTACATCTAACTTAACTTATAAAAATTGGGATCTTGCTATCGGAATTGACTTCCAAGATGGTGGTTTATACCACTCAGTAACAGACATGTTCTCAATGGCTGCTGGTCTTCACGAATGGACAGCTGGTAAAAATGACAAAGGAAACCAAAAAAGAGATCCAGTAAGTGCTGGTGGTGGTATACATCAAGTTGGTGTTTATGCTGACGGAAGTGTTGCTGATTTCTACAGAGCTCCAGATAGCTGGGCTTGGGGTAACTGGACTAGAGATGATCTTTGGTTAGTTGACGCTTCATTTGTTAAATTAAGACAAGTAAGATTAGGTTATAACTTTGATAGTGATAAACTTTCAAACACTCCTTTTACTGGAATTGATATAGCATTAATTGGAACAAACTTAGCAATCCTTTCTGAAACTACAGACTGGGGTGACTATAGAGGTGCTAAAACACCTGGTTTAGATCCATCTGAACTTGGATCTGGTTGGTCTGGAGGAAACTACGCTAGTGAAGGTGGACAGTTACCATCTGCTAGATCATTTGGACTTAACGTAGCCCTTAAATTTTAATTATAAATTATTATAAATAATGAAAACACAAATTCAAAAAAT